>Ga0351919_10012_pt1 | contig 61324 bp, 58 predicted proteins | sample TotcelHT113001N6_FD_206845 | JGI IMG/M metagenome (GOLD analysis project Ga0351919, IMG submission 206845) | Enriched cells from coal bed in the Powder River Basin, Montana, United States - Total cells T11 rep1 HSBNCT.T11.300.1.N6 ...
AATATCTTGTATTCCATAAGGTTCACTATATCGTTATATGATTTATCTGCACTGTTGACGATGAACCTTTGTGCGTCAAGTGTGCCCATAACCTGCACAGGGAGATCTAAGGCATCAACAAGGTCGTTCTTACTCATGAGGAATGCCTGTTCGACGATGTTAGACAGCTCACGCACGTTTCCGGGAAACTGGTATGACAAAAGTATCTGGGCTGCCTGAGGGCTGAAATGTTTTCGTATGTGATATCTTTCGTTCAGTTTTTTTGTAAAATGCTGGATAAGAGGAACGACATCCTCAGTCCTTTCCCTGAGGGGCGGTATCATCACAGAGATGGTGTTTATGCGAAAGAACAGATCCTGTCTGAATCTTTTTTGTTCAATCATTATAGGAATGTCCTGGTTGGTGGCTGCTATGATTCGTACATTGAGTTTAATGGTGCGTGTCGATCCCAGGCGCGTCATCTCCTTCTCTTCAATAACCCTGAGAAGCTTGGCTTGAAGCCTCAGGCTCATATCGCCTATTTCATCAAGAAAAACTGTGCCTTTGTCGCCGACTTCGAGTAATCCCTTTTTGCCTTTCGTACTTGCGCCGGAAAAGGCTCCTGGTTCATAACCGAAAAGCTCGCTTTCAAAAAGATCCTCTGGAATGCCTGCACAATTAATGGTAACAAAGGGATGTTCCTTCCTGCTGCTCGCCTCATGAATGAGTATGGCAAGAATTCCCTTGCCTACTCCGGACTCGCCGGTTATCAGAATATTCGAATCAAACTGGGCAGCGCGGATAACTGTCTCCAGAATCTCAGACATTTTTCTGCTCTTTGTTATGAACCTTGCTTTGTGTTGCTGCATGGTCTTCATCTTTTCAAGCTCAGCATAGTATCGGTTTGCTTCGAGGGTCCGCTCATGCAGTTCTTCTTTAAGGGCAATAAGTTCCGTGATGTCTCTGACATTTGTGACGACAATCTCTATTTCGTGTGTTTTGCTGTTAAAAACAGGACTGCCGGTTATTAAAATTTTTTTACCGCTGCGGAGTTCCTGCATAATGGTGACAGGGGTTTTTTTCTCGATGACTTCCAGGCTCACAGAACGATCAAAGGTACCAGAGGCCACCAAATCCCTCATATTCCGCCCTAAAATTTCTCCTCTTTTAATTCCGGTTATGCGTTCGTAGGCTCGGTTTACCTTCAAGGTGTTGGCATTGCCGTCCGTGATATAGATGCCATCATAGGCGTTCTCCATTATTGCTTCAAGATCGGAGACCATTTCAACGGACGGTCCTTGTCTGTTCAGCAACATGCGCTCAGTCTTATCGACCGGAAAGAGTATGCTTATGGCTCCATTCTTATGATTTTTGATTTCCAGAGAGAACGTGTGGGCAAAGAATGTTTTTTGACTTTTTGACATTGTGACCATATCAAGTGATGGGTCACCCGTGTTTATTACCTTGACTACATCAACATGCCCCTCAAGGGGATCTTTCTTGTTCGTTTTCTCGTCTGTTCCTAAGCCAAGAATTACCCTGGCTTTGTCATTGAGAAATACTGTCTTACCGGTATGATCGTAAGCAATGAGGGCCGCTTGCATCTGTGTAAGAACTAAAGGTGCAATTTCCTGAATTTTTTTGGATACCATCCCTCATTTTACCCGAACGTGTTTAAGATATCAATAATGAAAGGTTTGCCCTATTATTTGAACTTGTGATGGTCCTTGTTCTTCTCGTAGAGAATCTTGAGACCATTTAGGGTGATGAATTCATCAACTTCGTCGATAGACGATGATTCCCGATACATGAGACCGGAGAGACCGCCTGTGGCGATAACATAGGGGTCTGTTTTTACTTCCTCTTTCATTCGCTTGACGATGCCATCTACGAGCCCTACATATCCATAGACAATGCCTGCCTGCATGGCGTGGATCGTGTTTTTTCCGGTGACAGTTTTCGGTTTCACCAGCTCAACCCTCGGGAGCTTGGATGCCCGCTCGAAGAGCGCTTCGAGAGAAATCATTATGCCAGGTGCAATGGCCCCACCAGCGTACTCTCCTCTGGGAGTGATATAGTCGAAAGTTGTTGCAGTTCCGAAGTCAACAACAATGAGGGCTTTTTTGTGTTTTTCGTATGCTGAAACGGCATTGACTATCCTGTCGGCGCCCACCTCTTGAGGATTCTCATAGAGGATAGGCATGCCGGTCTTGATACCTGGCTCAACAAGTATGGGTCGTATGCCTACATATTTCCTACAGAGTATATCAAATGGGATAAGAAGAGGAGGTACAACACATGAAATGATCGCTGCATTAATTTCATTCAGTTTAATCTTCTCGATGTAGAGGAGGCTGTTTAAGAGAATTGCATACTCATCAACGGTTTTCTGAATGACAGTACTCAGCCTCCAATGATTGACGAGCTTACTGTCATCATATACTCCAAATACAATGTTCGTATTTCCAATATCAATGACTAATAACATGGTAGAAATCCTTGTAAGTTAGTAGTTCGTATATCGCATATCGTTGTCTGTAATGTTATATCAAATTAAAAGCTAACGTCCCCAGCGATGATCTTTTTTATTTTTCCATCGATGGCAAGGAGTATGCCCCCATCTCTGTCTATCCCTTCAGAAATCCCTTTGTATATCTCTCCCATCTGAGTTATTTCAAGATGCTTACCTTTTATTTTTGCTCTGTCTTCCCAGATTGAGCAGATTTCATGTGGGCCTTTCTCCATGAATACGGAGTAATACCGCTCGATGTTTGTCAGTAGAATACCACACACCATAGACCTTTCAAACGGTTTTTTTATCAGCATAAAAAGAGAAGTGGCCTTATCTTTGATCTCTTCATCGATCTCGAACTCTTCCATATTGATGTTCAATCCGATACCTACAATAACAAAACGGACCATGTCTGCCTCTGTGGAAAGCTCGAGCAATGTTCCGCAAATCTTTCTGCCGGCAACCAGTACATCGTTAGGCCATTTAAGCACCGGCTCAGCGTCTGTTAAAGCCTTGATAGTATCATATACGGCAAGAGACGAGAGGAATGTAATTGGGTATACGCTTGCCGGAGGAATGTGCGGCCTGAGCACAATGGAGATGTAAAGATTCTTGCCAACAGGTGAAAACCACTTACGTCCTAGACGACCTTTCCCGGCATCCTGGGTTTCAGCAATAATACATGTGCCTTCCGCTTCTCCTCCATAGGCAAGTTTGAAGGCGAAGGCATTCGTTGAATCAAGTTCATCCTTGTAAATGATTTTTTTTCCAATAAGGTTCGTTTTACTGTATTGCTCTATCTCCCAGGCATAAAGCTTGTCCGGTAATGCCAGCAGCCGGTAGCCTTTACCCTTGAGCTTACTGAACCCATACCCTAGTTGTTCGAGGTGGTTAATGTATTTCCAGATAGCGGTCCGTGAAATACCCATTTTGTTTGAAATGTGGTCTCCGGACACGTAATCGTGTGTATTTCTCAGGTAAGCCAGGACTTCTTTCGATCTATCCATTCTCTATCTTATCATAGCGTGAAAAATACATGGTAAAGGATGCTCTTCCTTGAGAGAGGGAGCGAACATCTGTTGAGTATCCAAACATTTTTGTGAGTGGCGCATTAGCCTGCACAATAGTAATTTTGTCATTGGTAGTTAAATTCGTGACCTGGCTTTTCCGCGCATTGAGGTCCCCGATTATGTCGCCTAAAAATTCATTGGGTACTGTTACCGTGAGGGACATAACGGGAACGAGAAGTATTGGTCTTGCTAATCGGCATGCGTTCCTGAAAGCCTCATAGGCAGACATTTTCAGGGTGAGCCGAGCAAATTCGGGGTTATTGAAGGTTGCATCGTGGATGGAAACCTTCACGTCGGTAACGGGAAAGCCTTTCAGAATGCCAATATTGGAAGCCTCCATAACGCCTTCTTCGATGGCCATGAGATAAGGGTAAACAGGATGTTCTTCAGAAATGTTGTTTATTATGTCAATGCCCCTGCCGCGGGTATTTGGTTTTACCGTAAGGGATACCCAGCCTTTGCAGGTTACATTATTGATAACCTTTTCAAAGGCATGCTCAATTGATGCCTCGTCTTCTATGGCCTCTTTGTAAACCACCTGGGGTTTGCCTACATGGAGATCAATGCCGAACTCGTCTTTAATCCTCCTCACGATGACGTCAAGGTGAAGCTCGCCCATACCGGACACCACCGTCTGATATGCATCTTCATCTGTTTTTAAAATAAAGGTTGGATCCTCGTCAGAGATTCTTTGAAGGGTAATGAGGAGTTTATCCTGGTCAATATTTCTTTTAGGTTCCACTGCTATGGAAATAACAGGCTGATAGATTTCGATAGGCTCAAGGAGGAGAGGTCTTACCTTGGTAAGGGTTTGACCGGTGGTCGTCTCCTTAAGACCTACGATTCCCACAATTGCCCCGGTGTGTGCCTCTTCTATCCTGTCCCGGTGGTTGGCGTGCATCCGGAATATTCTTGATACCTTCTCCTTCTTGCCAAGGTTCACATTGTAGACCTCATCACCCACTTTCATGGCGCCTGAATAGATCCTGATATAGGTAAGCTTTCTTCCCTCATCCATGACGATTTTGAAGGCAAGGGCAGCAAGATCTTCATCGTCTCTTGCTTCTCTCTGTTCAATTTGCCCGGTCTGTGGATTTGTTCCCTGAATGGGAGGGACTTCTAATGGAGAGGGAAGATACTGCACAACGCTGTCCAGGAGTGGCTGGATGCCCTTGTTGCGCAGGGCGGCGCCGCACAGGACAGGAACACATTTCAACGCTATAGTTCCCCGCCGTAAAGCATCATGGATAATTGCTTCATCGATTTCTTTTCCTTCAAGGTAGAGCTCCATAATCTGGTCGTCAAGGAGGGAGCATTTCTCCAGCATTTTCTCCCTCTGTGAGTGGGCGATCTCTTCATACTCCTTTGGAATAGAAATCTGGTTATACGTAGCTCCGAGATCATCTTCGTTCCATACCAATCCCTTCATGGTGATAAGATCGATTACTCCGAAGAATCCATCTTCCCTTCCAAGAGGTATCTGGAGAGGAATGGGATTTGCGCCAAATTTCTCCGCGAGCATGTCCACGACATGGAAGAAATCAGAGCCCACCCTGTCGAGCTTGTTGATAAAGGCGATGCGCGGAACTTTATACTTGTCAGCCTGGTGCCAGACCGTTTCAGACTGTGGTTCTACGCCGCCAACAGCGCAAAAAACAGCAACCATACCGTCAAGCACTCTGAGTGAACGCTCTACTTCAATGGTGAAATCCACATGGCCAGGAGTATCAATGAGTTGAATTTCGTGATTGTCCCAGTAAAGGGTTGTCACTGCAGAGGTGATCGTGATACCTCTTTCTTGTTCCTGCGGTAGGTAGTCCATTGTGGTGGTGCCTTCGTGGACTTCCCCGATTCTGTGTGTCTTACCGGCATAATAGAGGATGCGCTCGGTCACTGTGGTCTTCCCGGCATCGATATGAGCTGCAATCCCTATATTCCTTATTTTCCTGAGCCTCAAGGCTTCTTTTTTCATGACCTAAAGATATAGAACTATTGCCCTGTAAAAGTCAATATTAATGGGGGTGAAGATTCTTTACCTAAATATAAAAAAATGCTTGACAAATCGTGACCCTGCGAGTATAAATGTGAAAAGTGGTAAAAGGTGTTATAAGGTGGGATAATGTTCGCTGGTAGGTATGAGTACGCCATCGATGACAAAAGCAGAGTGAGCATTCCGGCAAAGTTCAGGGAGACCCTCTCCACGAACTATGACATGAGGCTTATTCTCACAAACCTTGATGGCTGCATTGTTGGATATCCTTACCAGGAATGGCTTTCCATACAAGATAGGACATCAAGCCCCGGGGCAATCAGAAAAGAGACAAGGACGTTTCTCAGGTATTTTTACTCTGGAGTCTCTGAGTGTCCCATAGATAGGCTTGGAAGAATTCTCATCCCTCAGGCGCTGAAGACCGATGCCACGATCAAGAAAAATGTTGTGATTATTGGCATGGGTAAGAAGATAGAAATATGGGCGCAGGAGCGTTGGGATGAACTGGTAAAGAAGGCAATCGCTGACCCTGATCAGATAGCTGATATTGTTTCTGAGCTTGGTCTTTGATGGACGTTGCCCACATACCTGTTCTCCTCGAAGAAGTAGCAGACAATCTGGTAAGCGATACGTGCAGTCTGTTTGTAGATGCAACAGTCGGTGGGGGTGGTCACTCGTCTTTCATCTTGGCAAGATACCCTGATTTGAACGTGATTGGTTTGGATGTAGATGAGGACAATCTGAAAATAGCTGATGCACGGCTGAGGGATTTCAATGGTAGGGCAACATTGATCAGGGGAAATTTCAGAAACCTTAAAACACTCCTGCGGGAGGGGGATGTTTCCTCTTTTGATAGTATCCTCTTTGATCTTGGTCTTTCCACATTTCAGATTGCAGGAACGAGAGGCTTTAGCTTTCACGATGATTCCTTCCTCGATATGAGGATGGACACGAGGGAGTCCCTGACTGCTTATGATGTCGTAAATAAATATAACTATGAGGCCCTGAAGAGGGTGATTTTAGAATTTGGTGAGGAATACAGGGCAACACGGATTGCAAGGATGATTACCGAAGAAAGAAAAAGAAAACCTATTACCACAGCAAAGGATCTGGCTGATGTTGTCGGGAAGGCAAAAAAAAGGACAGGCAGGGTTCACCCTGCCACGAAAACCTTTCAGGCAATCAGGATCGAGGTAAACGAAGAACTCGATAGCCTGCGTTCGGGGCTGGCTGACGCAATCGACATGGTAAGCCCCAAGGGCAGGATTGGCGTTATATCCTTTCATTCCCTGGAAGACAGGATTGTTAAGGAGGCGTTCAGGGGGTCACCCTTATTGAACATTGTAACAAAAAAGCCAATAAGGGCGGGAAGGGCTGAGATTTTATCGAATCCGAGGGCGCGGAGCGCTAAGTTTAGAGTAGCAGAAAAAAAATAGCCCAGGGGGGTGAGAGGGGCATCATGGAAAAGGTGTATGTGTCGGTCAAGAGGAATACGCAGAAACGGAGCATAAATCATCTTGTGTTGATTATTCTCTCAAGTGTTCTTTTTGTCACCGTTACCCTCTATATGCAGGCAGAGTATAACGGTCTCCGGGAAGAACTGATTGAAAGCTTAAAGAAGGAACGGGAGATTGCTGATGTGAATAACAGGCTGAAAATGGAGCTGTCAGTGATTACCAGGGCTCGCTACATTGAGCTTAAGGCCAATGAGCGTCTTGGACTCAAGAAACCGAAAGAGGAAGAGGTACTAGTATTGAGATGAACAAAAAGGCCAACCGCAGAGCCTTTTTTGTCTGTCTTTTTATAGGATTAATGTATACGTCTATTGCATTCAGGCTTCCTGAAAAAATGAACATTGCGCGTGTATGGAGTGGCCAAAGCGTAATCCCGAGCAGCGTGGCAGGATCTGCGTTGAAGAAGAGCTCCGAAATTTCCTTACCGGAAGTGCCGGCCTCAATTTTCAAAAAGCAACCAGCAGAAAGTGAGCCCTCTAAAGCTATAACTCATCAAACTGAACCCAAGCAGCCGCCGGCAGGTCAGCAAATTGTTGTAGTTGACGACAAGCACATCGAACCAAATCTTTTCATCGCTCTGCCGATGGTAGCATATGCAATGAAGGAAGGTCTTATAGAAAAGGACGGTTTGATTTTTGCCCAGAAAGAGGGTTACAATAATGGTACCTGTAAGAAGCCAATTGATATACTGAGGGACAAAGACAAACAAGGCTTGAAGGCAATTTCAAGGCTTATCGGAAAACGACAGTCGCTTGATTTTCTCAAAAAAGAAGGAATCGTAATCAATCAAGATATAGACAGTGAGAGAATCGTAACCGGTATTGGGTATTCTCTAGAAAAAGACAAAATTCTCTCACTTTACAAAAAGTACCTTACTGATGAATTCCAGGGTTTGTTTCCTTTTGTGATCCATGGCATGGCTGTGGTTAAAACCAAGAAAGGTTTTGAATTTTCCCACATGAAAGAGGTACATGAAGCTGACCGAGCACGAAAAGAAGACCCGGAATGGACAATGCCCAACGTGATAAACCTTCCTGTTAGGGCTGCCATTGAAAAGCTGGCCTTACACACATCGAAAATAAAGGTTTATGGCAATGGTAACGTTGTGGAGCAAAACCCCAAAGCGTTTGAACGAACAAGGGGTGAGACGGAATGTATCATTTATGGAAGGACGGCACGATAGATGAAACTTGCTGAACTCATAAAGGACATGCCGGTAAAAAAGATAACGGGAGATGCAGGCATTGACATCATCGGGCTAACCAAAGACTCACGGGCCGTGAAAGAAGGATCCATATACTTTGTTACAAGAAAGAGTGAACCTTTCATAGCAGAGGCGCTGAAAAAAGGAGCCAAAGTTATTGTTGCAGAGCGTGAACTGAAGGCCGAAACTCCATGTTTAATTGCGACGGACGATGTACAGGCCCTGCTTGGAAGGATGGCCTCCAGGTTCTATGGGCTGCCGTCAACAAAACTTCATGTTGCCGGCATTACCGGAACAAATGGCAAGACAACAACAACATACCTCATCGAATCTCTCCTCAGAACAGACAATAGAAAAGCAGGAGTGATCGGTACCGTGTCATACAGATATGGCGGTCTGGAACTTAAGGCTGACAACACTACACCGGGAGCCACGGAAGCCCATAGTCTTTTGAAAGACATGTACGAATCAGGCGTCAGGTTTGTGGCCATGGAGGTCTCATCCCATGCCCTTGACCAGAAACGGGTGGAGGGGATTGAATTCGATGTTGGTATCTTTACTAATTTGACCCATGACCACCTCGATTACCACGGAGATATCGATAATTATAAGAGTGCCAAGGCGCTTTTGTTTAAGCGTTATCTGGAGCAGAGCAGCAAAGAAAAGCGATACGCCATCCTCAACATGGATGACCCGGCTGTTCGTGACATGATCCCGAATGAACCTGTTCATCGCTTGTTTTACAGCCTTAAAACTACTGCCGATGCGTACCTCGTTGATTGCAAAGAAGACATAAGAGGTCTCTCTCTTACCTTTTCTCTGAGGGGAAAAAACATTACTCTCCAGACTCCACTTGTTGGTTTTTTTAATGCATCGAACATCCTTGCGTCTGTCCTGTATGGTTTTACCCTTGGAATGACTGCTGCAACAATGAAAAAAGGCATAGAAGGTCTGCATGGTGTGCCCGGCAGGCTTGAGAGGATAAAAAACAACAGAGGCATCCCAATCTTTGTAGATTATGCGCACACACCAGATGCACTGAGAAAGGTACTGGAGATGCTTAACCGCTTAAAGGAAGGGAGACTGATTCTGGTGTTCGGATGTGGTGGAGACAGGGACAAAACAAAGAGACCAGTTATGGGGGAAATTGCATCACATCTGGCAGATCTGACTATTATAACATCAGATAATCCGAGGAGCGAAGAACCCTTTACGATTCTGGAAGACATCAAAAAAGGGTTTGCCGGTAATTCGTTCAAAATCATAGAGAACAGACGCGATGCAATCTATGAGGCAGTCCAAATGGCAAATGAGAACGATGTACTTCTCGTTGCCGGCAAAGGGCATGAGGACTATCAGATAATAGGCAGTAAGGTATTCCATTTCAGCGACCGGGAAGTAATTGAGGAGTCTTTGTAATGTGGCACGTGGATGAAGTGGCCCAAGCGGTAAATGGAGTTGTGTTCAGGATTGAACATGAGAATTTTTCGGGTATTTCCACAGATTCGAGAACCATTGCCAATAGAGAACTTTTTATTCCTATCAGCGGTGTGACATTTGATGGACACAAATTTATTGCTGATGCTTACGATAGATCTCATGGTGGTACCTTATGCGAAAAAGGGCGGGATGATGTGCTCAAGACTGCACAGGGGACAATCATTCTGGTCGACGACACCTTAAAGGCACTCCTTGATATTGCCCATTACAAGAGAAGACAGATACAGGGAACCTTCATCACCATAACGGGAAGCAATGGCAAGACCACAACCAAAGAGATCCTTGCGGCGATTATCGGCAGGGAGCGAAAAGTACACTTCAATAAAAAAAATTACAACAACCTTATCGGGGTTTCAAAGAGCATCCTGGCGATAGAGGGGAGCCCTGATTATCTTATTTTTGAGCTTGGAACAAACAACAGGGGAGAGATCAGGCAACTTACCCAGGTGACTGAACCTGACATTTCACTTATTACAAACATTAATCCTTCACACCTCGAAGGCTTGGACGACCTGGGGGGTGTTCTTGAGGAGAAGCTCGATCTCTTTCGTTACACGAAAGGGGGAGGCCACATTCTCATCAACGTTGATGATCCATCCTTATTTCCCAGCTATAGGGATGATGAAGGTCATGTTTCCCACACGTTTGGCATGGACCATGATGCAGATTTTCAGCTTATTATCAATGAAGACCTTGGTTGGAATGGATACGATTTTACCATCAAGTTTCATGACGATTTTATAAGAGTGAAAACAAACCTCCTGGGAAGGCACAACCTGCTCAACATCCTGTCTGCTTCATCGATAGCCTTCCTTGTCGGGATAAGCAAAGAGCAGATAAAAAATACTATTGAGGCTTTTAATCCGTATGCCATGAGATTCAATCCCATCATGGCAAAGAAAGGTTATACCGTTGTCGATGATTCTTACAATGCGAATCCTTCATCCGTAAAATGGGCAATCAACACCCTTTCGAACCTTCCCTGCTCCGGTAAGAGGATAGCTGTTCTTGGCGACATGAAAGAGCTTGGAGAAAAGACGGCATACTACCACGAAGAGTTAGGTAAATTTCTCAAGCATAGCAATATTGATAACGTCATGTTGATCGGCGAAGAGGTGAAGGGCATTCTCAAAGAACTCAACAACGGGCGTGGAAAGTTTTTTCATGACAAGGCATCCCTCATTGATTATGCAAAACATCACGTAACCGGAGGCGATGTGGTGCTTATCAAGGGTTCAAGGGCTGCAAAAATGGAAGAAATTGTGGAGGCTCTGATTTAAGTGCTCTATTACCTCCTCTACCCACTCCATACTACATTTTCAGCCTTCAATGTTTTCAGATATATTACATTCAGAACAGCTCTTGCAATCTTGACTGCTCTTCTCATTAGTTTTTTTTTAACACCTAACCTGATCAAGAAATTCAACGATTGGAAATTCAAGAGCGACATGAGAGAAGATGTTCCGGGACGACACGAGGCGAAGACGGGTACCCCTACCATGGGAGGCTTTATCATCCTCGTGTCTACCATAATACCAACCCTCCTCTGGGCTGACCTAAAAAACAGCTACATATGGCTTGTGACCTTCGCACTGCTCTCCTTTGGCGCAATTGGTTTCATGGATGATTTCACCAAGCTTCGCCGAAAGCAGAATGGTAAGGGAATCTCAGGTAGGTCTAAGCTTTTATTCCAGGTTCTATTCGGGATTATAATCGCCGTCTTTCTTTACCTGCGAGGTGACTTCATTACGCAACTTACCATTCCCTTTTTTAAGAATGCCACCCCAGATCTTGGTATTTTCTATATCCTTCTTTGTGTCTTCATCATCGTCGGCACCTCAAACAGTGTAAACCTCACTGATGGCCTTGACGGACTTGCAATTGGACCTGTGCTGACTGTTTGCTCAACATTTCTTCTCTTTGCTTACCTTGTGGGCAACATAAAGTTTGCCCAGTACCTCCAGATCTTCTATGTGAAGGGAGCAGGGGAGCTCACAATCCTTTGTGGAGCAATGCTCGGAGCCGGCATTGGTTTTCTCTGGTACAATGCCTACCCGGCCGAACTTTTCATGGGAGATACGGGCTCTCTCTCATTGGGAGCTGCTCTCGCAACCATTGCTGTTATTATCAAGCAGGAATTGCTTTTATTTATCGCAGGCGGGATTTTTGTTATGGAAACGTTTTCTGTGATCATCCAGGTTCTTTCATTTAAGTGGCGTGGAAAAAGGGTTTTTAAGATGGCCCCCATCCATCATCACTTTGAACTCAAGGGATGGAACGAGGAGAAGATCGTAGTGCGGTTCTGGATCATCTCCATTATGCTGGGGCTCTTTGCCCTTACAACGTTGAAGTTGAGGTAAGAATACATGCAGAGGTCAGAGGTAAGAGGTAAGAGGCCGGATGTAGAGTATCAAAGATTACATTTGAATCTGCCAGGAGTTTGCGCTGATGGCCATACGCTGATTTCTGAATGCCCGTGTTGTTTAGGATAGATATGACCTTACCAGATGATGTTCTCATTGTTGGCCTTGGGATGACAGGGGTGGCGACCGCGCGTTTCCTGGCAAAGATGGGAAAGAAGGTCACTATTGTTGATGAGAAGCCTGAAGCGGATCTTTCTGCCTCTCTTGGGGCGCTGGAGGGTATCCGTTTCACAGGCCACTTTGGCGCTCACAGGAGAGAGGATTTTCTTGCCCACCCAATTATTGTTATCAGTCCGGGCGTGGACAGTGAACTTCCTGTGTTGAAAGAGGCAAAAGAGAGGGGAACCAAGGTTATCGGGGAAATGGAGCTCGCATTTGGCTTTATTGATGAGCCCATTATTGCCATAACAGGAACCAACGGGAAAACCACGGTGACCACCCTTATCGGTGAAATTTTCAAGAAGGCTTTCGGAAATGTATTTATTGGAGGCAACATTGGAGATCCCCTTATCAATTACCTGTTGAAAGGTACAAAAGCAAGATACATTGTCATCGAGGTAAGCAGCTTCCAGTTGGAGACCATAGAGACATTCCGGGCACATACTTCCATCCTTCTGAATATTACAGAAGATCATCTCGATCGTTATCGAAATATTGCCGAGTACAGGGATGCAAAGTACAGGATTTTTAAAAACCAGAAGGAAGTGGATTATGCAATCCTCAATGAGAATCTCCCCCGACTTGAAGGTATTCGGGCGAAAAGACTGCTCTTTTCTTCTAAAAACGAAGTTCAGGAAGGTGCTTTTTTTAAGGATGGGACTATGACGGTTAGGTTTCAAGGGGAGGAGCATAGATACGAGAGGGCCATTTCGCCCCTCGTGGGAATCCACAATACAGAAAATCTCCTTGCGGCGCTCCTTGTGTCACACATTCACGGAATAGACAAAGATTGTATCCGGGAGGTTGTGAAGGATTTTAAAGGGCTTCCGCACCGTATTGAAGCAGTTCGTCGTGTAGACAACGTCTTGTTCTACAACGACTCGAAAGCTACCAACGTAGACTCAACAAAACGGGCCCTGGAGAGTGTTGACGGGAATGTTGTTCTCATTGCAGGGGGAAAGGATAAGGGCGGAAGCTATACGGTCATCGCAGACCAGATGAGCAAGGTCAGGGCTCTCATTCTCATAGGAGAGGCAAAAGGAAGGATTAATGCTGAACTGGGCCGATACTCAGAAACTTATATGGAGAATGATCTTGCAGATGCGGTAAAGCGCGCACTTCAGGTTGCGAAAGACGGTGATGTGGTGCTTTTTTCTCCCATGTGCAGCAGTTTCGACATGTTCAGGGATTACAAGGACCGTGGCAACCAATTTAGAACGATGGTGGAGTTACTGTGAAAAAAGCGATTATCTATATTCTCGCGTCCATGCTTTTGTATAGTTTTTTCTACGAGCTCAATGCAATGAAAGTGGTTTTTATACTCCTTGGCCTTATTGCTATGTTTGCTGTCTCATTGATCCCAATAAAGGTTGTCATGGGTGCGAAATACCCTATCATACTTCTTTCGTTTGCAGGGACTGCCGGTTTTTTCTTCTATCCGCAACTTGCAGCCTCCTATCCGGTAGAGCCCCTCATTATTTTTCTCGCTCTCTATAGCATTGCCTTTTACCTTGTTACCATGGAAGAGAAGGGACAGGATGTGTATAAAGAGATGGGAGGGTTATCCATCCTTTTTCTTTCCGCTTCTTTCAACCTGGCTATGACCGGAAAGCCAATTTTGATCATACCTATGGCGCTTTCTATTATGTTTTTTCTTTTCGTTCTCGGAAGACATAAAATTGTTCTTCTCATGGCGGCGTATGCCTTAGGTATTACTATAGTGCTTGTGTGCAAACATATTCCTATTCTCTCCGCCGGTGTTCCCTTGCGGGAGATTAACCGTTACATCCTGTTTGCAACATCCTTTGTCTTTCTGGCAATTAGCTTTTTTAGATTTGTAAAGCAGGGGGGACAAACAAAAATACTTACTTTTTTTGGGTTCCTTTACGTGTGTATTGATCTCCTCTTGTCGACCGGACTTAAGATGTCAGGGGGATTACTGTACCAGCCGGTTATTGCACTTTTTATGGTAAGCCCTCTCATTGGCTTAATGCTCAAATCAGAGGTGAAACGGATATGAAACTCCTCATATCTGCAGGTGGAACAGGAGGCCATATTTTCCCAGGAATTGCAGTTGCAGAGGCCTTTACAGGGATGCATGAAAGCAATGATGTTGTATTCGTCGGGACACGGCAGGGCATGGAAGGAGGCATAATACCTCGTTACGGATTCAAGCTTCTCTTTATTGAGGCTCACCAGTTCCAGGGGAAAAATACATTCTCCAAGGCGGCTACCCTCATACGTCTTATTCAGGGTATACGGGCAGCCAAGGTGGTCATAGGCCTGGAGAAACCTGATGCGATTCTCGGAATGGGTGGTTTCACCTGTGTGCCAACCATTCTTGCCGGGGTAATGCTTGGATTGCCAACCTATCTTCACGAGCAGAACGTGGAGCCGGGTCTTGCAAACAAACTTCTGTCAAGGTTTGTACGATCCACATTTGTCAGTTTTGTGGCTACAAAAAAATATCTTAAAACAAAAAGGGTTTACCATACTGGTAACCCCTTAAGGAAGACACTCAAGGGTGTCAATGTAGCAGAAGAGAAGAGCAGCTTCAATGTTTTCATATTCGGCGGAAGCAGGGGAGCGCGAAGCATCAATGAGTCAATCCTTACCCTCCTTCCTTTTATGGAAAGCTATAAGAATACCGTTATGTTCCATCAGACAGGCGCCGAAGATTTCGAATATATAAGAAAGGCCTATGAAGGATCGAAGGTGGGGCACGAAGTCTTTCCCTTTACCGACCATATGGAGAAATACTACAATCTTTCTGACGTGGTCATATCGAGGTCTGGCGCAACGACGATCTTTGAACTTGCTTATTTTCATAAGGCCGCCATTCTTGTCCCCTATCCTTTCTCGGCAGGTCAGCATCAGAAGACAAATGCCATGCACGTGGCAAGTCTGGGAGGCGCATACATTGTTGAAAATGATCAATTGAGCGGTGAAAAACTCCATGGTCTACTCCTTGGCCTTATGAACGATCCAAATCATGTGAAGGAGATGGGTAACAGCATAGGCAAACTTTACATTGAAGACGCAGCAGAACGGATCATAAAAGAAATAGTGGGGTTTTGATTGGTATTACATAAGATAGAAAGAATTCATTTCGTGGGAATAGGCGGTATCGGGATGAGCGGTATCGCTGAGGTGCTTTTGAATCTTGGTTTTACAGTAACGGGTTCAGATTTGCGCTCAACCGAAACTACAGATAGGCTCAAAGCGCTGGGAGCTACTATATTTACCGGGCACCGGGAAGAGAACATCAGTAGCGCCGACGTGGTAGTGGTGTCTTCTGCGGTGCGGCCTGACAATCCTGAAGTTTTGAAAGCGAAGGAACTTTTTATCCCAGTCATCCAGAGAGCGGAGATGCTCGCAGAGCTGATGCGGATGAAATACAGCGTTGCTGTAGCAGGGGCCCACGGGAAGACAACTACCACATCACTGGTATCAACCATCCTGGGTCATGCTAGCCTTGATCCTACGTGCGTTATTGGCGGAAAGCTGAACAGTCTTGGGAGCAATGCAAAGCTGGGCGACAGCAAGTTCCTCGTTGCAGAGGCTGATGAAAGCGACGGTACGTTCCTTCTCCTTTTTCCCACCATTGCCGTTACTACGAACATTGACCTCGAGCACCTGGATTTTTACAATGACATCAATGAAATAAAGAGTGCTTTCCTTGCTTTTCTCAATAAGGTACCCTTCTACGGCCTTGATATTATCTGTATTGATAATGCCAATGTTCAGAGCCTTATTCCCCAGCTTAAAAGGAGATATATGACCTACGGCCTTTCGAAACAGGCTGATTTACGGGCTGAGAACATTACCTATAACGGATTTATCACCTCCTTCAAGGTTTTTTACAAAGATGAAGAGATGGGAGATATTGACCTCGCCTTGCCCGGTATCCATAATGTTGTGAATACCCTCGCCGCGTGCGGGGTTGCAATAGAGCTCGATATACCATTTTCAATGGTAAAGGATGCGCTAAAAGATTTTGGTGGGATTCACCGCAGGCTTGAGGTCAAGTGGGATGGTGCAATAAAACTGATTGACGATTATGGTCATCATCCCACAGAGGTCAGGGCGACCCTCACCGCAATCCGACAGATGTGGAAGGGGCGGATCGTTGTGATATTTCAGCCTCACCGGTATACTCGCACAAAGGCTCTCATGGAAGAATTTGTGACTTCCTTCAACGAGGCAGACGTTCTCATTGTGACTGAGATTTATGCTGCATCCGAGGAGGCGATTGAAGGGGTTAATGGCCACGTGCTTTCGGAAAGGATCAGGATGAGTGGCCACAAGAATGTCATGTTTGCCCCAACAAAGGAGGATGCAGCAGAGAAGGCGCTTGGCCTGACCCGGGAAGGAGACGTTGTGATTACCCTGGGCGCTGGCGACATTTACAGGATAGGGGAAAGGTTGAAGGCAGCGTGGAGTGGAAGGGGATAAAAGGCACTGTTATCAGCAATGTTTCGATGAAACGGTACACATCCATGAGGGTTGGTGGGCCGGTGAGTTTTTTCATCTATCCCGCCGACGAGGAAGATTTGCTAAGGATTTTACATATAATGAAGGAAGAGGGATTGAAGTACCGATTTATTGGAAATGGGACAAATATCATTGTTCATGATGAGGGGTTCAAAGAGGCAGTGATACGGACAACGAAGATAAAGCGAATGGGTTACAGAAAGACGAATGAAGGAGTCCTTGCAGAGGTCTCAGGAGGCACATCCCTGAAAGGCTTTATTGTTGACAATACACGCCATGGTTTTACCGGTCTCGAGAAGCTTTATTGGATACCGGGCACCATAGGGGGTGGTATCAAAATGAATGCCGGAAGCTTTGGTTCGTGGATATCAGATACCCTGGAGAGCGTGCGCCTTGTTGACAGGAATAGGAAGATTGTTTCCTTCCTGAAAAGTGAAATGGAATTCGGATATCGAAAGTCACGGATAGAACCATCAGACTGTGTTCTGAAGGCCTGGTTCCGTTTGCGGAATAGGAACAGAGACGATATCCAGAAGGATATGGACTATGTTTACGAAGAGCGAAAGAAGAAACACCCTATGGATTTTCCTTCCGCAGGCTCAGTGTTCAAGGGTGTTGCAGGTGAGCCGGCATGGAAGTTTATCAAAAAGGCCGGCTTGAGAGGCGTTTCCATCGGCGGGGCAATGGTTTCCGACAAACATGCAAACTTCATTATCAATACCGGAGGGGCCACAGCCAATGATGTGAAACTCCTCATAGATAAGATAAAAAAAGAGGTTTTTGAGAAGACAGGCGTTACACTCGAAGAAGAGGTGGAACTCTGGGGGTTTGATGGATAAGCAGACTTTAATGGTGCAAAGAATAGGGGTGCTGATGGGAGGAAACTCCTCAGAGCGGGAGATCTCATTGAAGAGCGGAAAAGCAGTACTCCAGGGTCTCAAGAGATGTGGCTACAATGTAACTGCCATTGATATAAATTCAGACCTTGCCGGTAAATTGAAGCGCCTGCGAATTGGTACGGCGTTTATTGCCCTCCATGGCAGGTGGGGAGAAGACGGGTCTGTTCAGGGGCTGCTTGAGATCATGGGTATCCCTTACACCGGCTCCGGCGTCCTTGGGTCTGCAATGGCCATGGACAAGGTTGTTATGAAAATGATCTTCGAGAGTGTGGGCATACCATCCCCGGCTTACACTATAGCAGAAGAGGGGAACGCGGTTCATTTCCCCGTACCTTTTGTGGTAAAACCTGCCAACGAGGGCTCTACCATCGGCATATCCATCGTGAAGAAACAGAAGGAAATAGCTCCTGCCATAAAAAATGCCCGTAAGTATGACAAGAAGGTCATGGTAGAGCGGTACATTGAAGGAGATGAGATAACCGTTGCCATTGTCAATGGTGAAGTCCTGCCTGTTGTCCAGGTAAAGCCTGTGTCAGGATTCTATGATTTTAAGGCAAAATATACAAAAGGTATGACCGAATACATAGTGCCTGCAAAGATAAACAAGAGCGTTACAAAAAAAGCTGCTGCCATTGCCCTGGAGGTATACAATGCATTCGAGCTCTCAGGATGCGCGCGGATTGACATGCTGGTAGATGTTGACCTTCCTAAGGTTATCGATATCAATACATCTCCGGGAATGACCGAGACTTCTCTTGTGCCCAAGGCATGGGGTCAACGTGGAGGGACCTTTGATGAGCTTGTTGAGACAATCCTAATGGAGGCATCGCTCAAAATATGAAAAAGAGCCTTTACACCTTATTTCTTATCCCTCTCTGTGTTATATCCATGCTTACCATTATTTATATCTTTGCCAAAGACGAACCGCTCTTTTTCCTGAAAAACGTCAAGGTAAACGGGATTCAGCAGCTGAAGGACAATGATATCATGGGTCGTGCGGCTCCATTTCTTAGTGATAGCCTCTTCAAGATAGACATCTCCAAGATGAAGGAGGCAATTGTATCTCACCCCTTCGTAAAGGAAGTGAGGATCAAAAGGGTCTATCCTTTTTCGCTCGTCATAGACGTAGATGAGAAAAGGGCATCAGCCTTATGGGTAGATGGTGAGGGGCAACTCCATGTTCTTGATGAGAATGGAGATCCCTTTAGAGGGTTCAGCAAGGAAGACACCAAGGGTCTAATTGTCATTAATGCCAAAAACAAAAGTGGTGCAAAGAGTGCCTACGGGTTGATCCACGAATGGTTCAAAGAGGGGATTATTCAGCGGGAATCCCTCTCTGATGTGGCCTACAGTGAAGGGAACATCACAATCTATGGTTGCGGTTGTGATGATGGGGTAGAAATAATTTTAGGTAAAGAGGATCAAAAAGGCAGACTAAAGAAAGCAGTTGCTGTTTTGGAGGATGCAAAGCAGAGGGGTTTTCTGATAAAGTGTATAGACGCTAGATTTGAAAAGGGCGCCATCATCAAGGAAAGGCAGGGTTAATATGGTTACAGAGGATGGACTCCTTGTCGGGCTGGATATAGGCACTACGAAGATCTGCGTCGTAGTGGCCAAGGTTACAGAAGGCAAGGTGAACATTGTTGGCATTGGCTCCCACCCCTCTACCGGTTTGAGAAAGGGTGTTGTGGTTAATATGGACAGCACCGTCAACTCCATTAAAAAGGCTGTTGAAGAAGCTGAACTCATGGCGGGCATCAAGATCGATTCCTGTCTTGTAGGGATAGCCGGTGCCCATATAAAAAGTTTTAACAGCAATGGGGTCGTCGCCATAAAGGACAAGGAAGTGAGACCTGATGATGTTTCGCGGGCTATCGATGCAGCAAAGGCGGTTGCTATTCCTGCCGACAGGGAGCTGATCCATGTCATCCCTCAGGAATATATCATTGATGATCAGGATGGCATTAGGGATCCCATAGGCATTACCGGTGTCAGGCTCGAAGTCAAGACCCATATTGTGACAGGAAGCGTTTCCTCTGCACAGAATATTATAAAATGCTGTAAGCTGGCAGGGTTGAACGTAGATGACATCATCCTCGGACAGCTTGCCTCATCAGAGGCGACACTGACCCCCGAAGAAAAGGAAATTGGGGTTGCCCTTGTTGACATCGGCGGAGGAACAAGCGATATCGCTGTCTTCATCAACGGTGCCATCAAGTTTACTTCGGTTCTTCCTTACGGAGGCAATAACATAACGAATGACATTGCAATAGGGCTCAGGACCCCTCTTGAGGAGGCAGAAAAGATTAAAAAGAAATATGGATGCGCTTTTGCAAACATGATAGGCGCCAATGAAACTATAGAGGTTCCAAGTGTAGGCGGCAGAAAGCCGAGGACTCTCATGCGAAAAACCCTTGCGGATATCATTGAGCCAAGGGTTGAGGAAATATCCTCTCTCATCTATCAGGAGATTAAGAAATCTGGTGCTGAACGGCTCCTTGCTTCCGGGGTTGTTATTACGGGAGGCTGTGCAAACCTTGAAGGCATCGCTGAACTTGCAGAGAATATTTTTAACCTCCCTGCCAGGCGGGGCTATCCCATAGGTCTTGGGGGTCTTGTAGATGTGGTAAATAATCCGATATATGCCACAGGCGTTGGACTTCTCGTCTACGGATTCAAAAATTCAAGAATTCGAAAACGTGGTTTTAAAAAGGGTACCCGTTTCAAAGATTTTTTAAATAGTAGAAAATTACTCAATAGAATGAGGGACTGGTTTAAAGAAATTTTCTAAGGAGGTGTGGGGTGAGCAACGTATTCTTCATGGATGAAACGAACGGTTTTTCGGCAAAATTGAAGGTTGTAGGTGTCGGCGGGGGTGGCTGCAACGCATTGAATAACATGGTCGACGCTGGCGTACAGGGCGTCGAGTTTGTTGCCATCAACACAGATGTGAAGTCACTCAGCATGTGCAAGGCGCCTGTTAAGATACAGATTGGATCAAAGCTTACCCGGGGGCTCGGGGCAGGGGCCGATCCTGAAATCGGGAAAAAGGCCGCCCTCGAGGATGTTGAAAAGATAAGAGACCATCTGGCAGGAACAGACATGGTTTTTATTACCTGCGGACTGGGCGGCGGAACTGGTACAGGCGCTTCTCCGGTCATTGCGGAGATATCGAAGGAGTTGGGCGCTCTCACTGTTGCCATAGCAACGAAGCCCTTTGCTTTTGAAGCACGGGCCCGAATGGAGCAGGCGGAGCGTGGGATTTCTCAGTTGAAAACGTCTGTCGACTCTCTCATAACAATCCCGAACCAGCGTCTCCTTTCCATTGGCGGGAAGCACATGACAGTAATGGAGGCCTTTCTCAAAGCAGATGAAGTGCTCCTCAATGCAGTGCGGAGTATTTCTGATCTGATTGTGGGCTCGGGCTATGTTGTCGTGGATTTTGCTGATGTGAAGACAATAATGGCTGAACGGGGTATGGCCATAATGGGTGTTGGCATGTCATCTGGAGAAAACAGAGCAAGAGATGCTGCCCAAAAGGCAATATCAAGCCCGCTCCTGGAGGATATCTCGATCCACGGAGCACGGGGTGTTCTTATCAATGTGACCGGCAATACTGACATCACGCTGGCCGAGGTGAACGAGGCATCCACTCTTATCCAGGAACAGGCCCATGAGAATGCAAAGGTTATATGGGGGCTCGTGTTCGATGACAGTATGGATGACTCCGTGAGAATAACGGTTATTGCAACAGGTTTTGAAGAGCAGATCATTGCTGAGTCGGACAATATTGAGAAGTTTCCACGGGCGAATCTTTTTGCTGAAGATGACAACATACCTCCCTTCCAAAGGAAGAAGGTTGCCATCGATTATAAGGAGATAAAATCCAGAAGCGACAATATCGATATCGATGATGATAGGATGGATATTCCGACGTTCTTGAGAAAACAGGCGGACTAAAGAAGCTTAGAGTTCAGGGCTAAGAGCTAGGAGTTAACAGCAAGACAATAACACGCTATCAGGCATTGCTTTGGTCTTTATGACGCTATGAGTTTTCAGCTATGAGTTATGGTTTGACTTTTATGCGCTATGCCCTCTGCGCCATGCTCTTTGCGCCCTAAAGCTCCATGATACAACACAAACGCCGCAAGGAAGATGTGCTCTCATCCAGGGGATATCTTACCCTTGAAAAAGGTGCCATCATCAAGAAGTGGCACAACAAAACCCCTGTGTGTATTGTCTTTCCTAACAGCTACTACATAGGGATGTCGAACCTTGCTCTCCACATCCTTTATACAACCCTCAACAGCGATTTTGAGATTGTGTGTGAGCGCTGTTTTTTTGAAGAAAAAGAGGAGCTTCGATCTCTTGAAAGCGGGAAATCACTTGCGTCATTCGATATTCTTTTCATAACACTTTCTTTTGAACTTGACTACATCAATATTCCTAAACTCCTGAGTCGCGCGGGTATACACGCGCTTGCCTCGGAGCGAAAAGACGGCGATCCGATTGTGGTTGCGGGCGGTATCTGCGTCATGGCAAACCCTGAACCGGTGAGCAGGTTTGTTGATCTCTTTATCCTCGGTGATGTGGAGGAGACTATACCTCTTTTTATGAAGCGATACAAGAAGGCGAAGGGAAAGAAAAGGGAAGAAGTTGTCGACGAACTGAGCTGCTTTGATTGGGCCTATGACCCCATGACCCTCGATGTATCCTATTCCCTTGATGGAACATTAGAAGCTTTTATACCACAGGATTTTTCCGTAACAATTGAAAACTACAAGGGGAAGAACCTTGGTACTTCAGCAATTATTTCCAGTAATACCGAATTCTCGGATATGTTTCTCGTTGAGGGTACACGGGGATGCCCGTCGAGGTGTCCTTTCTGTCTTCTTGGCAACACCTATTCATTTAGCTATGATAGGCTGGAAAATATTCCGTTAGACGTTGCGGATATCGGGATAATCGGGGGCGGTGTCTCTTTTCATCCCCGTCTGGTGCAGATCATTAAAGGGATGAAACAGGCAGGCAAGCACGTCCATCTTCCGTCCCTCAGGGTGGACGAGGTTACCACGGAGCTCGTGGGATTGATCCAGGATGAGGTGAAAACCCTCACGTTCGGGATCGAGGCAGGCAGTGAGCGTTTGCGGAAGTTTATCGGCAAGCCTCTTTCAAATGATGCGATCTATGAAAAGCTGGAGGCTATTCTGGCTATAAAGCCTTTCAATCTAAAGCTTTATTTCATGATCGGGCTCTATGGAGAGGAGAGGAAAGATTTAGAAGATATCCTCATTATGGTAAAGCACATTCATCACATTATGGTGAAGACAGGGGCGCCCAAGGGCTTCATGGGATCCATTACCGTGCATGTGAGCCCGTTTGTTCCCAAGGCATTTACGCCTTTCCAATGGCTGCCAATGGAGGAGATGGATGTACTAAAAGAAAAAATAACGTGGCTCAAAAAGGGGTTTGCCCATGTGGGCAATACCTACTTCACCCATGAGTCGGTCAAATACAGTGTTATCCAGGGCATCCTGGCGCGGGCAGACAGGAGGATAGGCGATGTAATCCTTCGATTTGCTAAGGGCGACAGCTTCAGCAAAGTATTGAGGGAAAGCCCGCTGAATCTCAATTTTTATGTGCACCGAGAGAGAGACAAAGACGAGCTCTTCCCGTGGGATTTCATAAAAGGCAGACAGAAAAAGGAATCCCTCTGGAAACGACTGAGCACGCTCACGCGCGACGTATAGCTCGCTGCTAATTAAATCCCAATTTCAATGAGGATGAGCATGGTATTGGCCTTTCCTCGCAAACACGCTCAGTCACTCCAGCGGCGACCTTCGTTCGCGTTCAGCTTCAAAACTTTCGCACGCACGAAAAACCAAGCTTCCTTGCCTCTCGACGGTTTGCTTAAGGATTACCCGACACTATGCTCTCATATTTGGGTTGATAGATCACATGATAATATTCACCAATAAAATAGGCGTGGACTTCAAGAGAAAATTAAAATTGCAGAATTCTTATCTATTTCAATTTTGTATAATCGAGCAAAGAAAGCAAAATGGATTCTGAGCGGAATTTGTTTCGGGATTAGGGTTTTAAGAAGTTCTTCCTGCTATACATAATGTTTGTCATTAGCCACAAGTATCTTACTGCCCCCACCTAGATGCCTACTTCTTCCACGGTGGACAAACGGCCTTATATAGTCCCTCCCAGCTTGACCCTGGAGATATGGACTCCCACCCTTCTGAAGGTTGCTGTGTGAAAGTAGATGAGTCAAGTACTACCCCGTCAATGGAGTGTTCGGAAGTTGCCTTTATTCGAAGTCCCCTCGTTGAGCAATCAATTTCCACCAAATCCACAGTGTGATTCAGTTTTCTTAAAGAGTTAGCATTCAGACCTTTATTGGTCCATTCTTGGATATACCTTTTTTTGCCTTCATTGGAATATACCTCCATAGACCACACCTTTATCACGCCTGTTGGTAGTTTTGTCAGGGTTTCTGATTCATAAAAGAATTCATTACCGAGACTGTCCTTACCAATTGATGCCCATTCAGTCCCTTCTGCCTGAGATACAAGAAAAACCAATGTGAGTGCAAAGACTAAAAAAATACGTTTTTTCATACTATCTCCTGCTTGTTTCTGTTTCTCTTGTAGCACCGATAATGAGTGATGTCAATTATGGTATACTATATGTCCTCAAACACCTCCGGGTCTTGTCGTTACGATCCCCCCAAACGATCAATGCAATAGGCCCGGAGGTTCTTTTATTCTTCATCGCACCCATATTCATTTAAGGTTTTTGTTTCAAGAGCGATTATTTCTTACAGATTCAGATCAGTCCACGGGCCTTGAGGTCAATGCTGCTCCTACCGTAGCTTACCCCTCGGAAGCCAGCACCCTCTTGGCCTGTGTCATCTATATTCATTCCTGGTCGCTCCCCCCCATAACCTAATATTCGCAACCAGCGCAATAGGATGCCTTGTGTAATCCTCGCCTAGCAGCCCCTTCTCCGCTATCAAGATTTCAAGTGGCATTCTACTATCCTTGATGATTTTCTCCTTGAAAATTGGTCATCATTACGGGAAAATGAACAAAAGACGCAGTGAATTTTTTAATGCAGATAGGCAACTGAAGCCTTACTCGATGGTTCATTACGGAGGAGTTTATCGACAAGAATCCATATGTTTTTCAGCAACTCGTTGCATTATAAATAGTGTGGCATGCAATGTCCTGAGAGGTTCCAAGTGCCTGGACCTGTTGACAAAATGAAAAGGGGGTAAGGAAAAAATGAAAATGATTAATAAGCATTATTGGGCAGTTGGCCAAGTTACGAAGGCGGAGGTGATGCCCGTCGGCAATGGAGAGGGGCATTTGCTCGGCATGTTTGAGAGCAGAGGCCTGGCCCATATAGGCACCGAAGTGATAGTGGTGACGTCATGGGTTCAAGGTGACTTCGTAAAAGGAACTGGTCCGATGCGAGGGTATACCCGGTACGCGTATGAAGATGGTTCTACAATTATTTCTAAGGCTGAATACACCTGCATGTCGAGCCCTGAGTCTAAAACACGCTTCTATGAGAATGGCTATGGCGAGTTCATTTCGGGCACTGGCCGGTTCGCAGGAATTAAGGGCAGTTCATCCTGGAAGGGCAGGCAAGTCACCCCAATTTCCAACGAGACAAAGGGGGACTGGATTGTCGAGGGTGATATGGCGTATACCCTGCCCTCCAGGTAACTTTCGGGTATAAAGATTTAAATAACGCGCTTTGGGTCCACTCAAACCGGAAAGGCGTGCGCTGAGGCAAACATTCAGCCTCTTTTCTCAACCTCTCTATGACCAATATTTCCGATGGCGATCACTAGCTTTTGCTGTGTTTGTAAGTGTTATCCTCATCCCGAACTATCCAATATTCCGCCTAAAGAGCCGCCACCTTTCTGATCGGAGAAAATATGTTATCATTTCCATGCCATGATTGCTGAGTGGAGCCAAGAAAAGTCTCTGATGGATAGTCGGGGTAGAGAGCCCCCTGGGACGACTGAAAGGAGTCTTAGGGGATGGGGGATATCTCCCGACGTTAAGCGCCGAAGAGATACTTTTTTCTCCACGAAGCATCAGACAGAGGAAGCAATGTAATTTCACGTAAGGTTGCTGGTTGGAGATCACCGTCGCCTGCAGGTTGACGAGAAGCACAGAGGGTGCATAGATTGAAGTCATAGCAAATAAAGGAAGAGAGGAGGTCTTAAATGCCCGCATGGTATATGGCTATAATGATGGAATCGGGGGAAGCCCAATGGCATCCCAAGGTTAACGCGGATGTTTCTGACTCTGGACCAGATGATCAAAAATTAATTATTGAGTTCGAAGGTGACCTTGAAATCATGCCATGGATATCAAACCTATCGTGTGGAAGCGGAACAGTAAACCTAAATATGCTTGCTGCTTCCGTACCCACATTATTCGACAAAGCGTGGCTTCGAGGTCGAGGCCCTCAAGAAGCCACTATTGCTATGATGGGAGACCATACAATAATCGAAATCGAAATGACGGTTAAAAACTAATTTCACATACAGAAACTAACATGGTGAGATACTGGTTGAATCTACTCGTACCGGAAGCCCTTGTCGATGAAAAGCCTGAGGCAGGCCTTGACGACTTCTGTGTCATAGACGGTGCCTTTCTTCTGAGCCAGTTCTCCCAGGGCCCTATCAAGACCAAGGGCTGGGCGATAGGGTCTGTGTGAAGCCATAGCCTCAAGGACATCAGCAACAGCAAGAATCCTCGCTTCAAGAATAATTTCATCGCCTTTGAGTCCGTGTGGATAGCCGGAACCATCCAGCCTTTCATGATGTTGTATGGTGGCCACAGCCACAGGCCACGGCAGCTCTATACCTTTCAGGATGTCATAGCCAACCTGGGAGTGGGCCTTGATGATGTGAAATTCATATTCGTTGATTTTACCGGGTTTACTAAGGATTTCTGCAGGGACCACAATTTTGCCTATATCATGGAGAAAGCCCATGACGCGGATCCCTTCTATCTGCTGTTTTGACAAACCCATCTCTTGTGCTATCTCACAGGCAATTAAGGCAACACGCTTCTGGTGACCTGCCGTGTATGGGTCTCGCATCTCTAGGGTTGTAGAAAGGGCATCTACTGTCCCATCGAGGGTCCGCTTCAGACTCTCCACACTCTTCATGAGAGCATTTTCGGCCTGTTTGCGTTGGGTGATGTCTTGGTGAAAGCCTTCAAAAAAGCTTATTGTTTCATTGCCATTCCGGACTGCCCTCGCATTGATTGAGACCCAAATCTTTGAACCATTTTTTTTATAAAATTCTGTTTCATAACCTTCAATGAACCCTTTTTCTGTTAGGAGGTCTTTGAGGGTTTGATAGCTTTCAGAGTTTACGTAAAGTTGGCGTGAAATATCATTTATGGTACTAAGGACTTCTTGAGGTGATTCATACCCCAGGGTGCGGGCAAAGGCTGGATTAACACTCATATATCGATCATCAAGGGTGCTTTGAAAGATTCCTTCCACGGCATAGTCAAAAATGTTTCGAAAATGACTTTCTGATTCCCTAAGGGAGTCTTCAGTCTTTTTTCGCACGAGGGCATTGGTAAAGGTTTCCCCCACAATTTTAAGCAGGGAGACAACAGACTCAGGCCATATCTTTTTTTCGCGGATACTTTCAAAGCCCAAAAAACCCATGAGGGAGATGTTGTAGACCATAGGAACAACGATAATAGATTGTGTCGCTTTAGCTGGGCTCTTACCATTTCTTTTGGTAGCCTTTGGAAGGTCAGGTATATTTACTACTTCAAGATCCCAGATTGGCCTGATAAATGGGGGAAGCTTTGAGGAAGGAAGCCCCCGGCGTGCTTGGATGAGCGGCTCAATACCATGGGCACACCACTCATGGGTATTGCGGGTAAACCTGCCGTCATCGGAAAACTCAAACATGTAAAACCGGTCAACACCGGCAAATTCGCCAACGATTTTCATAACATCGTCAATACCATCATAAATCTCATCTGACGAGAGTATGGCGAAATTGGTAGAAAGATTGAGGATAAGCTTCAGGGTTTCTTCAGTGCTCTTAAAAGCATGTTCCGTTTGATCTTTGGCCTCCCTTGTTTGTTCTAACAGGGCTAACCGTTGGCGCATCTCGGACAACTCGTTGGCAAGCTGCGCCTTTGTTTTGTTTCTATCATCCATGCCGAGAGGTCTCATGCTATCCTCTTTCTCAGTGAAATTATCTTTTTTTGTCCAATAGCTTTAAGTGCTTATCGGCACGAGAACCTGTAAGCTTAACCTGCATGATTTCACATTTCATGCAATTGACTTTTGTGGCTTAATGCTATAACCTTTGTTGTTATAACAGCCTGTTTAAACGGCTTAAACAGTTTAAACAGTTGAAACCGTAAGAAATGGGGGTTAAGAATGTCAAGTTTGAATAAAGCAATGATCATCGGAAATCTTGGTGCAGACCCTGAAGTGCGTTATACAGCCGGTGGCATGACTGTTGCCACGTTCAATGTTGCCACGAAAGAGACCTGGAAAGACAAAAATGGTACGAGACAGGACAGAACAGAATGGCACAGGGTTGTTGCCTGGGGGAAACTCGGGGAACAGGCAGGAGAATTTCTGAAAAAAGGTAAACTTGTCTTTGTTGAAGGAAGAATGCAGACCCGTGAATATGAAGGCAAAGATGGTGTTAAACGTAAAACTTTTGAAATAGTAGCCTCAACATTTAGGATGCTCGGTGCTTCTGGGCAGGGAGATAGAGAGGGTCGCAGAACCCAGGGAAGCATGCAATCGAGCGGAGATGATGACTTTATACCTGAGATTGAAGAAGACGACGTACCGCTTTAATAGCAGCAATTAGCTGATAGCCTTCAGCGATTAGTAAAAGACGACACCAAATTAAAGATTCATTGTGATCACCAGATTTGGTGAAACCCTTTGCGCTATGCCCAATGCTCCATGCGTTTTGCTTTTACAGGCGCTTTACAGAGTGCTTTAATCCTTCAACCTTTGACTCAACGATGCCCCGTGATTCAGCGGCTTGAATGAATTCCTTGAACTGGTTGAAGCCGAGATCATTAAAATAAATCTTCTTTTCAATAATCTTCGAGTTGACGCTTCGGTAGGAATGATATGCAGGTGTAGCCCCCTTGTCCAGCTCTTTCAAAACCTCAAGGAGGACCATGAAAGCCTTTTGCTGTGTTCCAGCCTTTTCTAAAACGCTAACAGCCGGGTAGACAAGGGCCTCAGACCCCTTGCCCTCGATGGTTACGAAGCCTGTTTTCACCGCTGCTGCAACAAACTCGCTCCAGCGCGAGAAGTTGAGCTTCTTCTCGTTAAAATTTGGGTTGAGCATTTTCATCCTAATCTTCAGGGAGCCGATGCCAGGCTGTGTTTTCTTCTTCAGCATGAGGTCGGCAGCTTCTGCGAGGATTTGAAACCAATCCTCCTGAGTCATGGTGGGAGTCGAGATTTTTTCAGGAGCAGTTTTATCCTCTGATGAACGCGCAGGCTTGACGCCTGACTCTTCATCGTTCCCGCCTGGAACGAGCTCACGATAATCGACATAACTATCTGCGAGTGCCAGGAGATCCTCCGATGCATTTTTGGTGTTACAGACGATATGAACAATCTTTCCGGCACGTCTCAGAGAGAGCACAAGAAAGCGGAAATCGCTGTCACCGGTTACAAGAATAAAGGTATCAATGTGGTCAGAGACCCTCAGTATCTCTAGCGCATCCGATACCAAAACCATGTCTGAACTATTTTTCTGGCCCTTCGGGATGTGCACGAGGTAAAAGTATCTTCTCGTCAACGATGGGGCAAGCTTGGAAAGCCCAGCGTGGTTCCAGTTGCCGTATGCCCTGGCGGCCACTACTCTACCCTTTGACTCCCCATATTCACTCAGACCTTCAAGAAATAAAGAATCTGCCCCGGGATTGACGTTTTCCATATCCCAGAGAATTGCTACATTACTCATTTCATCCCCCTTCAATTAATGGGGCTCACATTGCCCCTCCACGAATGCCTATATTTTATAGTATAAAATTTATTTGCTAAAATAGCAGTAATAAAAGAGCTTTGATTGCCGAACCGGTTGTCAATGCCAGGTGTCCTGAATAACTGCCTCTTATCTCAGTTTAAATCTTTGAATCTTGCCGGTTGAGCTTTTCGGTAGTTCCTTTACGAACTCTACCCAGCGTGGATATTTGTATTTCGCTATCCTATCGAGGACCCATTGTTTGATTTCTTTTTCCAGACCCGGAGACGGCTCATTGCCTTCTCTTAATACTACAAAGGCTTTGGGCTTCGTAAGGCCTTTATCGTCTGCATTTCCCACAACGGCAACTTCGCGGACAGCGGAATGTTCCATGATACAGTTTTCTACCTCAACCGGAGAAACCCAAATGCCACCGACTTTAAGCATATCGTCACCACGGCCTGCGCACCAGAAGTAACCGTCGGTATCTTCATAATATTTGTCGCCTGTGTTGATCCATTCGCCTTGCATGGTCAGCAGTGTTTTTTCGCGTTTCTTCCAATATTGTTGAGCGGCGCTTCCACCTTTAACGAGGAGCGTGCCGATCTGGCCCTTTGGGACCTCCTGCCCCTCATCATCGATCAATTTCAACTCGTAGCCTGGTACAGGTTTTCCCGTTGAACCCGGTCTCACTTCTCCCGGACGGTTGCAGATGAATATGTGGAGCAGTTCGGTAGTGCCGATGCCGTCAAGAATCTCTATGCCGAAACGATCTTTCCACCGGTGATAAAGCTCAGGTGGCAACGCTTCGCCAGCAGAAAAACAGATACGGACCGATGAGAATTCATGAGTTGCGTTGGGGTTAGGTTTGGTTCCGTTCTGTTTATCCTGTTTTTCCAAATATTCGAGCATCTGGCCGTAAAGCGTCGGGATGCCGAAGAAGACTGTAGGGCGGAAACGCTTGATGTAAGTCAGGACATTTTCGGGCTTAGGGGCTTCAGAATTAAGAACAACGGAAGCGCCAGCGCCAAAGGGTAGGCAGCAGGAGTTGCCGAGGCCGTATGCAAAGAAAAGGCGGGCTGCAGAGAAGATTATGTCATTCTCGGTGAGGCCGAGTATCCCCTTACCAAAGCCTTCGCTAACTACAACCATGTCGTATTGTGAATGGATGGCTCCTTTCGGTGAACCTGTAGAACCGGAGCTGTAGAGCCAGAAACCAACGTCATCCTTCATGGTAAATTCGTTCTTGATGTCTGCCGGCGCATGACGATACTTTTGTTTAAACGGAATTCGTGCCCCTGCTGTCTCTGATATGACGATAAGATCACGGAGGTAGCGGAGATCTCCTTTGATCTGTGATATGACCGGGATCAGTTGGTCTGAAATGACGAGTACTTTTGCCCGGCTGTCGTTGAGGTAATACTCATAATCATCGGGGGTGAGCATGGTGTTGACTGGTATGGGTACGGCACCCATTTTTATGGCACCCCAAAATATTGCGTAGAATTGAGGGACATCGAGCATCAGAATTAAAACACGGTCGTCGACTCTCACGCCAAGCTCACGGAGGGCATTTGCAGTCTTGTTTGTCATCTTCTGTATGTCATTGTATGTGTAATTCTTAAGTTCAGTATAGACAGCCACTTTGTGACCACGCCCCTGGCGGATGTTTCTGTCAATAAAGTAATCGGCGGCATTAAAAAATTCCTGAGTTGTTCCGTGAATCATAAAAACCTCCTACTTGAGAATGTTTACGTACAATATTTACCGCTTAGAAATATGAAACATCATTATTCCAAAGGGAATTCAGCGAACAGTGCAGACAAAATGGCAACAAATTAAGCTATTAAACCATAAAAGCGGCGAGTGTTCAACCAAATTCTTATGCGTTTCTATTGCGTTAGAGCGGATAATCTGCTATAGTATTACGCTTCTGGCAGAACCTCTTGCATAATTCTAGATACAATATTGAGGGAGCATGGAACAGGATCAGATAAGGAACATTGCCATTATTGCACACGTTGATCACGGGAAAACTACTCTCGTTGACCAGCTTTTCAGGCAGAGCGGCATGTTCAGGGACAACCAGGTGGTTGAAGAACGGCTCATGGACTCCATGGACCTTGAGCGTGAACGTGGCATTACTATCGCGTCCAAGAATGGTTCATTTGTCTACCGCAATTTTCACGTGAACATTGTCGATACGCCGGGCCATGCGGACTTTGGGGGGCAGGTGGAACGGGTTCTTAAGATGGTCGATGGCGCCCTCCTCCTTGTTGATGCTGTAGAAGGACCGATGCCTCAGACATATTTTGTTCTAAAAAAGGCCCTTGCCTTGCACCTTCCCATTATTGTAGTGATAAATAAGATTGATAAACCTGCGGCCCGATGTGATTGGGTGGTAAATGAGGTGTTCGACCTTTTTGTAAAACTCGATGCTCCGGACCACATTCTTGACTTCCCTATTATTTATGCATCAGCAAGGGATGGTTATACAACTCATGATCATGGTGAACGAGAGGGAACCATGATACCTCTTTTTGAAATGATCATTGATTCTATCCCACCGCCTGCTGGTAATCCGGCGGGCCCTCTTCAGATGCTGGTTAGTTCTCTCAGCTATTCACAGTTTCTTGGCAGATTGGCCATAGGCAAGATTACCTCCGGGAAGCTCCGGATGGACCAGGAACTGGTTGTCTCCAAGGCGGGGTTAACCCCATTCCCTGCAGGCATCAAGAAAATTTATAAATTTCGGGGCGCAGAAATGGTGGAGACAGATGAGGCCTTCGTTGGCGAGATTGTGGCCGTGGCTGGTATGGATAACATCACAATTGGCGAGACCCTGACCGATCCCCTGAACCCCGTTCCTCTTGACGGCATTGAGGTGGATCCGCCTACTGTTTCTATGAATTTTGTTCCCAATGATTCACCGTTTTATGGGAAAGAGGGCCGGTTTGTTACCTCGCGCCATTTACGGGAAAGGCTTTTCCGGGAAACGCTGTCAGACGTTGCCCTCATTGTTGAGGAACTTGGCGGCGTTCAGGGCTACAAGGTTTCAGGACGTGGCGAGCTCCATCTGTCGATCCTTATCGAGAAGATGAGAAGGGAAGGGTATGAGTTCCAGGTCACACGCCCTCAGGTTATCTGGAAAGAGTCACAGGGAAAGAGGCTTGAACCATTCGAAGAACTGACCGTTGACGTTGATGAAAAATATATGGGAAAGGTGATTGAGAACCTTGGGAGCAGAAAAGGAATACTCCTCGAAATGCACCAGGATAATGGCATGGCACGGTTGAAATACAAAATACCCACCAGGGGACTCCTTGGATTCCGCTCTGAATTTCTCACGGAAACACGAGGCATGGGAATCATGAACTACGTATTTCTCAGCTTTGACGAATACGCCGGTGAGATCAAAAACAGAGGCAAGGGTGTTCTTATTGCTATGGAGGAGTGTACCACAGTAGCATATGCCCTGTTTAACCTCCAGGAAAGAGGAAGGCTTTTTCTCGGACCTGGTGAAAAGGTCTATACCGGCCAGATCATCGGAGAACATTCCCGCGAGGCAGATATCATCGTAAACCCTGCAAAGGGCAAGAAGCTGACAAATATGCGGGCAGCCGGTTCAGACGACGCTGTTATATTAACACCTTATGTGCATATGAGTCTGGAAGAGTGCATAGCATATATTAATGATGATGAGCTTGTTGAGGTTACTCCCCAATCCATAAGGCTCCGTAAGCAGATTCTCAATGGCCTTGAGCGCAAACGGGCCAAGAACGCAGCTGCATAGCAAAACCTCTCTTATTCCCTGCAAAAGAACGAAAATGATTTGACTCTGTTAAGCTCTTCCTGTTACCTTTTGTAAAAAAAAATGGAGGGCTTACATGAGCGTTAATGGAAGGGCTGCGAGAAACACCGTGATCATAGCAAGTTCCCCGAGAAGTTTTCATGATGCCGTTAATGTTGGTTTTCAAAGAGCCTCAAAGACATTGCGTGGTATAACGGGGTTGCGGGTAAGTGACCAACGTTGCAGGGCGGAGGATGGAAAAATCGCAGAATACAGAGTGACCCTGGAGGTTATTTTTCTTCTGGAAGAAAGACGCACCATTTAGCAGGTAAACTCATCTGTCAATAATTGTTATAGATGACTGATAACCAAGAGAAATATGAAACTATTCAGGCTGCAACTATTTCATGCCTGTCACGCCAGTTTTTTTGATTCTATCACCCATGACATCATTTCCTGAGAAAGCGAGTTTCAGATTTTCCCTTACATAATCAAAGCTTTCCTTAGCTTTGGCAATTTGTCAAGTTTGAATCGCGCGATCACTTCGTTGCCAATCAATCGGGCGGCCTCATCGTATTGAACCAGGTCTGTATTAATGACTACGTGGTAGAGTAATGGATCATCCATGTCTTTGTCGAAGTTGTCCTTCAGATAGCGCCTGCGCGCCTTATCCTTTTGCTTTATATATTTGGTGGCTGCTTTTTGATCGAGATTGAAGACCTTCTGGGCCCGTTCGATCCTCTTTTCAAGAGACCCCACCAGGTGCACATGAAAGACATTCTCCAGCTCGCTGATGACGACGTTGGCGCCTCGGCCAACCAGAATAACATTCCCTATTTGCGCCAGGCGCAATATAGTTGCGTTCGTCTGCTCAACGAGCGTCCAGGTATTTGGGTGTAAGCCAAGGAACTCCTCAAATGCATCGGTCAGGGAACCCTTATGGCTCTCCTTCATGAAATCGCCGATACCCTTGTGGTAATTGTGATCTTCGAGAACTTTTCCCACAAGATGCTGAGAGAAAACTGTCCATACCTCATTGGAAGCAGCCTGTGTTTCCAGATAGCTTGCCAGATTTGAGGCGACCGTAAGCCCACCCGCCCCTTCTTGTCGCGAAATAGTTATTGCTGGTTTCGCAGAGATTCCGGAAGTGTCTTTGCCCTTTGAACCAAAGTGTTGTTCAATGAAAGACTTGGTTTTATCGGAACTAATATTCTCCCACATGTCTCATCCCCCTATGTTTTTAGTACCAAAAGTTGTCAACTCATCTGTCAATTTATTTATGGCAAGCGTGAGCAATGGTATGTTACCGGTCATACATCCACTAAACTCTTATTGCACTAACTTAGGCGGCCTGTTTCCCATGCATGTTCAGCATCACCTCCTGACTCAAAGATCCTAACAAAATGACTTACCCGTTCACTCCTGCAACTGTAACGATTTTATGTTCATTATTCAGTATATAGCCAACCACTTTGTGTTTGTCAACACGTTTCTTGAAGCACGGCATCTGTTTTATCCGTTTTATACAGCTGTATCTATCTGTATCGGAAAGTGTTTGTATGGAATCCTTTGAAAAGACCGGCTATCTGGTGTATATTTTGAAAGCTATATAAGAATACGGATAGACACGATTCCACAAAGGAGTGAACTTTGGAATACAGCGATTTTGAAGGTATCATGGGCCTCGAGGTCCATGCCCACCTGCTCACGGATAGTAAAATTTTCTGCGGATGTTCAACCAAGTTCGGTGCGGAGCCGAACAGCCATACCTGCCCTACATGTATGGGGCTTCCCGGGGCATTGCCTGTCTTGAATAAGAAGGTGGTTGATTTTGCCATAAAACTCGGTCTTGCCCTGCATTGCACAATCAATAAGAAAAGCATTTTTGCTCGCAAAAACTACTACTACCCTGACCTCCCGAAGGGTTATCAGATATCACAATACGAAGAACCCATATGTGAGCATGGCTATCTGGATATCTATGTTGATGGCAATAAGAAGCGGATTCGGATATTGCGGGTCCACATGGAAGAAGATGCCGGCAAGCTCGTTCATGAAAATACTATAGAGACGAGCAGTTACAGCATGGTTGATTATAACAGGTCAAGTACTCCCCTTCTTGAGATCGTAAGCGAACCGGACATGGGCACACCGGAGGAGGCGGTGGCATATCTGAAAGCGCTCCGCGATGTGCTCATTTATCTCGAAATATGTGACGGAAACATGGAAGAGGGCAGCTTCCGGTGTGACGCCAATGTCTCGGTTAAGAAGAAGGATGCTACAGAGTTAGGGACAAGGGCAGAGCTCAAGAACCTCAACTCTTTCCGATTTATTGAAAAATCATTGGCATATGAGATTGAGCGGCAGATTGACCTGATCATGGGTGGAGGCCAGGTAGTTCAGGAGACACGTCTCTTCAACGTGGAAGAGGGGGTAACATACTCCATGAGAGGGAAAGAAGAGGCCCATGATTACCGCTATTTTCCTGAACCAGATCTTTTGCCCCTCATTGTGGATGACCATTGGATCAGCGAGATACGGCAGAGCCTGCCTGAACTGCCTATGGAAAAGCTGGAAAGGTTTATGACAGAATATGGTTTGCCCAGGTATGACGCCGAGATTCTTGTGTCAGACAAGGATCTCGGCCATTATTTTGAGGAGACCATTCAGCTCTTCCATGAACCAAAAACGGTAAGCAACTGGATCATGACAGAACTCTTAAGAGAACTCAAGGATGGCAATGTTTCTCCTAAGGATTCCCCTCTGCCACCTTCAATTCTTGCTGAGCTCCTCATCCTTATTAAAGACGGAACGATTAGTATCAAAATCGGCAAGGAGATATTTCCTGAATTATACAAGTCTGGCATTTCGCCGAAACTGCTCGTGGAGCAGAAGGGACTTCTTCAGATATCCGACGAAACAGCCATCATTGCCACCATCGATAAGGTTATTGAACGCTTCCCCAAAGAGGTCTCGGATTACAGGGATGGAAAGGAAAAACTCCTCGGATTTTTCGTTGGCCAGGTCATGAAGGAGATGAAGGGCAAGGCAAACCCGAAGCTTCTGAATGAACTCCTCGTGAGGAGACTTAAAGGATAAGAACCGTATATCGTATATAGTATATTGTGAGATAGAGCGGTCCAAGACTGTTCCCCGATATACGATATGCGAACGACGATATACGGTATTACGATATGCGAAATATGAGGTACGGCTTTGCGATGTACGTACGATGATATAAGACACAGGAGGAACAACCGTTGACTGATCATATTTACTGGAAAGATGGCTCGCTCTATGTTCTCGACCAAAGGGAGTTGCCGTTTAAGAGGGTATATGTTCGGTGCAAGGGCTTGGCTGATGCAGTGAAAGCTATCGAGAGCATGACGGTGAGGGGTGCCCCCCTTATCGGGATTGTTGCTGCATACGGCGTGGCCCTTGGAGCAAGAGAGGTTGTTAAAACCAAAGGGCGGTGCAGCCAAGCCGATGTGAATCGTATTTGCGAGCGATTGAAGAAAACAAGACCAACAGCGGTCAACCTCGCCTGGGCCCTCGAAAGAATGAAGGCCGTTTTTGAACCGTCTGAGGGTGACCCTGATATCGTTGACGCCATGACCGAAGAGGCAATCTCCATCCACGTAGAAGATATTGAGAATAACAGGATGCTTTCGCTTTACGGGGCTGAACTAATTGATGATGGGGATACCATCCTCACCCACTGCAATGCGGGGGCTCTCGCAACAGGAGGATATGGAACGGCTCTTGGTGTAGTCCGTGCCGCTCATGAGTCGGGGAAAAGGATTAAGGTTCTTGCAACAGAGACCAGGCCATATATGCAGGGAGCACGCCTTACCGTGTGGGAGCTCTCTCAGGAGGGGATTCCTGTTGAGCTCATACCTGAAAATCACGCTGGTCTTCTCAGCGCCAACAAGGGGTTCAGCAAAGTCATAGTGGGTGCAGACAGGATAGCGCTCAACGGAGATACTGCCAACAAGATCGGAACCTATATGATCGCCCTCTGCTCCCATCAGTACCATATTCCCTTCTATGTTGCAGCGCCTATTTCAACATTTGACAAGCGTTTGGAGAGCGGCGTCCATATTCCCATAGAAGAAAGGGACGGCAGAGAAGTCAAGTACCTCCAGGGTAGGCTTCTGACCGTGAGGAATGTAAAGGCCCGCTATTTTTCCTTTGACGTTACCCCTGCCAGGTACGTTACCAACTTTATTACCGAAAAAGGTATTATCGAGAGGCCCTTCAGGAAATACATCAAAATGCTTTTCGGATGAACCTTTGAAAACAATTACCTTACTCACAGATTTTGGCGCAAAAGGCCCGTATGCGGGGATCATGAAAGGGGTAATCCTGATCATCTTTCCTGAGGTCAGAATAGTTGACATTACCCACGAGGTTGATCCCCATGACGTAAGGGAAGGGGCCTTTGTCATTGAGGAGTACTACCGGTATTTTGAAAAGGGAACCATCCATGTTGCCGTTGTCGACCCCACGGTTGGGAGTGATCGAAGGCCGATCGTTTTTAGTAAAGATGGGTACTTCTTTATTGGGCCTGACAACGGTTTGTTTACTTTGGTGTATGACGATACTGTCCCGGTCTATGGCATCGAAAACAGCCGTTACATGCTTAAGGCTATCAGCCCTACTTTTCAAGGTCGTGACATCTTCGCGCCAGCAGCAGCCTACCTGGCGTCCGGTGTTCGGCTTGCTACCTTTGGCAGCGCGGTCGATGAACCTGTTCGCATCCCAGGCATCTACCCTGTCATTGAAAAGCATGTTCTGAAAGGAGAGGTTATTCGCTTCGACCGTTTTGGGAATGCCATCACAAATATTGCCCAGACAGTGATTGATGATTTTACAAAGCAAAAGGCTTGCACCATTCATTTTCGCGGCATGTCATTTCGCAAGATCCAGAAAAGCTATTACGAAGGGGAGGTTGTCTGTCTCATTGGCAGCTCCGGCTACCTCGAATTCGGGTATTTCAAAGGCAACCTCAGGGATAAATTGGGCCTTAAGAAAGGCGACCAGGTAATGATCAAAATCTCATAGGGTATCAACTCTCATCCGCTCCCGTCATTCGCGTGATTTTGAAGAGAGAAGATTATATGCCTTTCTCTATGTCTTCCGCAGGTCCTGTGAGGGACAAATGGTTAAGGCACTGTCTTAAGGTAATGTCTACATGTGCGGTAAGATTTCTCACTTCATCCAAAAGGGCGCCTGCATCAACCAATTGGTTCACTTTTGCGAAATGTGCCCATTTTCCGTACTTTTCGAGGTGGACTTTATTGTGCTCCACCATCTGCATGATGACTATCTTTAACCTTTCTCTATCATCCATGAAATTCACTCTCCTTTAGATATCTTGCTTTTTGCCTGAAGATGGGCAAGGCGTTAAGGCTCGGGCACATTTCTGTGGATTGCCCATCTGCTATATTCTTCGATTGTTTTTACCAGACGTATTCCAAAACAATGGGATACACAGACAGGGCTTTTTCCACTATGATTATTCTGGAGACTGTTGTTCATCAAGGGCAAATTCCCCCTCGATGCTAATCTTCTGTTGACCGCTCAACTCTTTGATTTTCTTCAAAGGTCTTTCGAGCATATTACTTCTCGTGGTGACAAGGGTATCGTATTCTTTTTTCGCAGCATCGAGCCTGTCACCCATCACCTTGAATCTTTCTTTATAAACAGCCCACTGTTTATTAAATTCGGCGAGGAGTTGCAAGATCTCGGATGCTGTCCGTTCAAGGTTGAAGTTTTCAATAGCCTGCCTGATGACAGCAAGGACTGCATATAATGTAAAAGGGGAGCAGAGAATGACCTTCTGTTTCAACGCCTCATCCATGATGGTCGGCTCGGCCTCATTGATGAAGCTATACACCTGTTCATTGGGAATGAAAACAATAACATAATCAACGGTGTTGTCTGAGGGGTTGATATATTCACGACCTGTAACCTGGCGGATCATTACCTTTGTATTCTTGAGAAGCTCCTCGCGGTATCGTTTTCTGTCATGGTCTGACTCTGCTTTCAGGTAGTGCATGTAGTTATCTAATGGAAACTTTACATCCATGTTTACCTTGAGATTATTGGGAAGGAGAAAGGTGTAATCAGGCCTGCCGGATGAGCCTTCCAGGGTCTTCTGCTTAATGTAGTTTATGCCCTCTGCCAAACCCAAGAGGCGCATGATGTCTTCTGCCATCCGCTCACCCCATTCGCCCCTCTTTTTTGAGCTTGCCAAAGCATGACTCAGGTGTTCGGTAGTCTCCTTGAGCCTTGTCGTGATCTCTCCGTGCTGTTGAACCAGAGTTGAGACAGCAATATTGCCTTTTGCCACATCTTCAACTTTTTTCTGCACCTCTGAAAGGGTTTTGTCGATAGACTGAACACTTTGGTCGATGAGCTCTTTTTTACCTTCCAACTCCTTCTTGCCTTCAAGCGTCTGGAGTTTGAGTTTCTCTTCTGCCAATTGAATGAACTCATCAGCATATTTCTTAAACTCGTCCGTGTTTTTTGTAAGTGCATCCAAAGAGAGGGCCTTAAAAGTTTCGCCCAGCTTTTTTTCCATCGTTTCAATCCGCTCTACCTGTTCTCGAAGGTTCTTCTGGGATTCTTCGAGCCTTGTAATTGCCTCAATTCTAAGTCCCTTTTCATGATCAAGTTCCCCTCTGAGGTCTGCAATTTCGATATCCTTGATTTCAACCTGGCGGCCCCGTTCTGTGACGAGTGTTTCTGCAGACGTTGCCCTGTTCTCCAGCTCTACACATTTCCTTTGTGCCTTCATGAATGAAATCACCCACGCTATCAAAGCACCTGCTATGGCAGAGCCGATAATGTACAGCACAATCTCCATCAAACCCTCCTTTGTAGCAGTTCTTTCGAGCTTTGCGGTATCTGCAATTCTATGAATTCACCGCCCATATGTCAAACGTTTTGCTGGGCCTCGCGTCGCCCCCTCCACATGAAGAGATGTAAACTAGTTGATTCGTTGACTGGTTGACTAAATGCTCACTTTTAACTCAATCATGCAAAGAAGTAACTGCTATGTCATCAAATGAGTTGTCTGTTTCCATTTAACCAGTAAACCCACCTACTCAATAAACTGTCGCTGCGCACCATCCATGTCTGCCCTTCTCGTCCAAGAATGGGCTGGTTAAAACACGCATGACATTTGGGAATTTTTACGTACACAGAAAAGCAAATTTCTCTGGCTCACAACAGCTTGTTTAAGGATTACCCGACACTATACTTATGTGATTTATCTGGGATAAAAAAAGGACTGGCGATATTATCACCAGTCCTTTTGACTTTCACGTTTCCTCTCTTATGATGCTTTTTCGAGTGACAGAATAGCAGCGCCCAGGGCACCAATGATCTGGGGTTCAACGTGGATCTTTATAGGAGTATCGAGAACCTTTTCCAGGGCCTTGACTACTCCGATATTCTTTGCTACCCCACCGGCCATAATTACGTCCTGGCTTACGCCCCCGAGCCTGTTAATAAGCCCCATGGTTCTGTCGGCAATTGCCTTGTGAATTCCATAGATGATATCTTCCAGTTCTTCACCTTCACTCACGAGAGAAATTACTTCTGATTCTGCAAAGACGGTACATATGCTGCTGATAGTTAACTCTTTTTTGTGCTGCAAAGAGACTTCACCGATTGAGTCGAGCCCAACGTTCAGGGCCTTTGCCATTACCTCAATGAACCGGCCGGTGCCCGCTGCACACTTGTCGTTCATCTCAAACTCAATTACGCGTCCTTTCTCGTCTACCCTGATAACCTTTGTGTCCTGACCGCCAATGTCGATAATGGTTCGTGCCTCAGGGAAGAGGAAATTAACGCCCTTTGCAATGCACGTTATCTCTGTGACAGATTCTTTGGCAAAAGAAGCTCTCTTCCTTCCACACCCGGTTGAGATGGTGTACGAAATGTCAGACGCATTTTTGCCAGGATAGGTAAGAACCTTTTCGAGGGCCATTTCAGCGGTTTTTCTCGAGTTGGCCCCTGTCTGCATGATATTGTAACCGACAATCCCTTTGTCCTTATCAAAAAGAAGGGCTTCAGTAGTAATCGAGCCTATATCGATGCCAGCAACTAGCATGGACTTACCTTCCAGTTCTTGTATTATTCAATAATTGCCAGAACCGTATCCGCCTCGACTTCCTGCCCAGCAGCAACTTTAATTTCTTTCACTGTGCCGGCTACCGGGGAAACGATAGGCATTTCCATCTTCATTGCTTCCAGTGTGGCTATCTGATCGTCTTCGCCAACCTTGTCGCCTACATTAACATTCACGCCCACAATCTTCCCAACCATTGGAACCGTAACTTCTGTTGCCATACTGAATACCTCCTTGAGATTTACTGTTTATGCTTTTCTATATCCCAGAGCAAACTGAGCGATAATCATTTTCTGAACGTTAGAAGTACCTTCAACGATCTGATAGGATTTTGCATCCCTCAGGAATCTCTCAACAGGGTACTCTGATGAGAATCCGTAGGAGCCGAAAATCTTGACTGCTTCAGAGGCGCAGAAGTTTGCTGACTCAGCACAATAGTATTTTGCCATTGAGGTTTCGAGGGTGTTATTCATGCCCTGGTCTTTCTGCCATGCAGCTCTCAAAAGGAGGAGTTTCGCAGCCTCATGCTCCACAGACATTCTCCCGATTTGTTCCTGCACCATCTGAAACTGACCGATGGCCTGTCCGAACTGCTCTCTCTCATTGGCGTATTTGCATGCTTCTTCAATACATGCTTGGGCTACACCGGTTGCCCTTGCAGCGGAGCTTAGCCTGGTGAAGTTGAGCATGGTCATACAAATGGCAAATCCCTGACCAAGCTTTCCGACGAGGGCGCTCTTGGGAATCTTTGCTTCTTCAAAGAAAATCTCACCGGTAGGGGCGCAGAAAAGGCCGAGTTTTGAGGTAATGGCCCTCTGGACGACGCCGGGGGTTTTGAAATCGACAAAGAAGGCTGACATACCTTTATGCTTCGCAGCCTTGTCAGTCATTGCATACACAATACCGCAATCGCAGAAAGGTACGCCTGAAATCCATGTCTTGGTGCCGTTCAGGATAAAACCATCATCAACTTCTGTAGCAGTTGTTTTCATGCTTGCCACGTCGGATCCTGAATTTGGCTCGGTGATGGCAAAGCAGCCACCGCTTGTTCCAGCAATCAGACCTGGAAGGTACTGTTCCTGGAGCGCCTCTGAGCCGAATTTCATAAGGGCATTCTGCGGGCCGTTCATCTGGAGGTTGAAGGGGAGGCCCCAGGACGGGCTAACTCTTGCCACTTCCATAGCCATGAGGGTGGCAGCCAAATTTCCATCGGGAAGCGCAAGGCCACCGAACTTTTCCGGAGCTATACAGGCAAACATTCCCTGGTCACCCATCTTCTTCATAATCTCAGGGCGAAATTTGTGCTCCTTCTCATCTTCTTCCATAGTCGGCTTAATATTTTTTACCGCAAAATCATAGGCCATTTTTCGCATTGATTCTAATTCATCAGAAATTTTGAAATCCATAATATCCCTCTCCTTTCCTCAAGAATGTGAAACTATTAACAAGGTATCTTAACAAAGCCATTTTGGCATGTCAACTAATTTTTTCAGACAACTACAAAAATACTGGTTGGCCTTAGCGCGTACATGAACAAAAAACTTGAAGCACACAGGGTAACTATATATAATTGTCATGCTCCAGATTGTTCAGGAGGTTTTTTCTGATTTTTAAACAAACAGGACAAGTAAAGGATATTCTCTATGTTGCGGGACTTGCATGGTCTCCTGTATATCTTCTGGCAACAGAAGAACCAGCTCTGTTCGAGGCAGGTTTTCACTGCGCGGGGCGTCTCTATGAAGAAGGTATCAAGAGCGTTATAAACGGCAGAAATCCAAAGATACTTTTCCTTACTCACGTCCATTGGGACCACTGTGGGGCAACTACATACCTGAAAAAGATCTTCCCTGGTCTCAAGGTGGCGGCTTCAAGAAGATCGGCAGACATTGTGAGCCGGCCCAATGCCCAAGCACTTATGGAGAAACTGAATCAGGACGTGATATCCCTTGTGGCTGGGGTTGATGGGGTCGATAGCAGTAAACTCATTAGAGCTCCCTTTGAGCCTTTTGAGGTTGATATTATCCTGGAGGATGGCCAGGCTTTTGATATCGGAGATGGTTTGACAGTACAGGTATTTGCAACCCCTGGGCATACACGGGACATGTTCAGTTACTATATCCCTGAAAAACGCATTCTTTTTGCTACGGAGTCTGCCGGAGTCCTTGATCAGATAAATCAGGTGATCCCGGAGTTTCTCATCGATTATGACTTGTATATGATGTCCCTTCAACGACTTAAAAGCCTTGATGTTGATATTCTATGCCAGGGCCACCATTTTGTCTTTGTAGGCGATGATGTGAAAAAATTCTTTGACCTTTCTTTGAAATCAGCAGAACAATTCCAGAAGGATGTACAAGAACTCCTGAAATCTGAAGCAGGTTCTGTCGAACGGGTTGTGCACCTCATTAAGGCAAGGCAATATGATACAAACAAGGGCGTTAAGCAATCAGAACAGTCATATCTATTGAATTTAACAGCGCGGGTGACCCACTTAGCAAAAAAGCTTGAGAAATAGGTATCAGTGAGTGGCAGATGCGGAAAATCTTGCCATATACGTTCAGTCCATTACTGTATACAAATTGAATACTAAGAAACCGCAATTCATTGATTTTGTCAAAGTTTAGTATGGGAAACAATATTCTTAATAATAAACACGGTTTATCATAGAAAACAGTTGACATGCGGCATCCAATAATAGTTATATATATGACCATGTGAATTTTTTTATTTGATCTCGCTTATTAAAAAAAACAGGAGGTGTTTTTTATGGCAATAAAGACAATTGGGGTTTTAGGGGCAGGGGTAATGGGCAATGGTATTGCTCAGGTGGCTTCGATGGCTGGATACAATGTTATCATGAGAGATATCGAGGAAAGGTTTGTAGAAGGCGGTATTAAGAATATCGATAAATTTCTTGCCAAATCAGTTGAAAAAGGGAAGATGACCGCCGATGCCAAGAAAGAGATTATGGGCAGAATTAAAGGCACAACCGCCTTGGCTGATCTCAAAGATGTCGATTTCGTTGTCGAAGTTATTATTGAGGTTATGGATGTAAAGAAGAAGGTTTTTGCAGAACTTGATGAACTGACAAGGAAAGATGTAATCCTTTCTTCGAATACCTCTTCCATGTCCATCACCGAGATTGCAACGGCAACAAAGAGACAGGATAAGGTTGTGGGTATGCACTTCTTCAATCCCGTACCCCTGATGAGGTTGGTTGAGGTTGTAAGGGGCTACGCTACCAGTGACGAAACGGTTGCCGCTACAATCGAACTGACCAGGAAATTAGGTAAAGAGCCTGTTGAAGTAAAGAAAGATGTACCGGCCTTTATCGTTAACCGGCTCATGATACCTCACTTCATTGAAGCAATGAAACTCTACGAGCAGGGTGTAGCCACGAAAGAAGACATCGACAAAGCAGCCAAGCTTGGCCTCAATTACCCGATGGGCCCTTTTGAGCTGATGGACCTTACCGGCCTTGACATCAATCTCCATGTAAACAATTACCTCTTTTCGGAATTGCCCCACGAGCTCAAATGGGAGTCATCTTTGGAACTGAAGCAGCTGGTGAAAGCCGGCCGTCTTGGCAGAAAAACCGGAGCGGGCTGGTACGATTATAACAAATAACCAGGGAGGCAACCTATGCCATACGAGTATCTGAAGATTGAAAAGTCAGACGGCATTGCCGTCATCACCCTGGATCGGCCCCCGGTCAATTCACTGAACATCACAGCATACCAGGAGATCCATGATGCCTTCTGCGAGTGTGAGAACGACGATTCAGTGGGAGCTGTTGTTTTTACGGCAGTGGGAGAGAAGATCTTTACTGCCGGTCTTGATGTGAAGCAGATAGCAGGGAAATCAATTTCTGAGTACTTTGTCTTCGGGAGAGTCTCCCGGGGATGTCTCGATAAGATTGCCGGTATCCAGAAACCAACGATTGCAGCAGTCTTTGGATTTGTCTTAGGGGGCGCCTTAGAGTTAGCCCTTGCCTGTGACTTACGGATTGCCACCCCTGATGCGAAACTGGGCTGCCCTGAGATTAACCTGGGGATCATCCCCGGTTCCGGCGGTACCCAGAGGATGCCGCGACTCATCGGGATAGGAAAGACAAAGGAACTCCTCTTCTCCGGTGATTCGGTGAGCGGGGAAGAAGCCTGCCGTATCGGTCTGGTGAACAAGATCGCCCCCAGGGAGGCCCTCCTCACGGAGGCCAAGGCCTGGGCACAGAAGCTTGCAGCAAAACCGAGGGTGGCGATGACCTTATTAAAACACGCCATCGACCATGGCATGGATATGGACCTCTCCTCAGCCCTCACCTTTGAGACAGACTGCTTCATCCAGGCCTATGTGTCCGAGGACGGCAGAGAGGGATTCCAGTCCTTTATTGAGAAGAGAAAACCCACTTTTAAGGGGAAATAAATACAAGTGATTCTTTTTGGATCAGCAAAATACACAAAGGAGGTAGTTGCATGAAGACTTATACAAAGGCATATATTCCTTACAACGGCTATTACTCAACACCCTTTACCCGTTGGCAGGGCAGTATGCAGAATGAGAACGCGATTGAGTTAGGCGCTAAAACAGCGCGGAGATGGTTCCTGGAAAAGAGGAAAGTAGACCCTACAGTTATTGACTACCTGTACTTTGGGATCACCATCCACCAGCACCATCTTTTCTACAGCCACAACTGGGCTGCCGGTATGCTCACAGATAACAAGAAGAATGTGCCCGGTCTCATGGTCAACCAGGCCTGTACAACTTCTACCACCATTTTAAGTCTTCTGGCAAAGGACATCGAGTTGGGAGTCTATGATGTAGGTTTTGGCCTTATGGCAGACCGCTGCTCAAACGGCGCCCATACGGTATGGCCTAACCCCATGGGTCCCGGTGGCGAAGTCATCCACGAGAATTGGATGATGGATAACTTCAATAGTGACCCCAACGTTACTCCGCCCACGAAGATGGTAGGGACTGCTGAAAATGTAGCCAAAATTGAAGGATTCACCAAGGAGCAGTCCGATGCGGTAGTTCTTCGACGATACGAGCAGTACATGATGTCTCAGGCTAATGACAGGGCTTTCCAGAAGCGGTATATGTTCCCAGCAGAGGTAAAACTCTCCAAGAAGGCGACTAGGCTTGTCGAATTGGACGAGGGCGTGACAGCCACCACGAAGGAAGGGCTTGCTAAACTCGGACCGGCGGAAAAGGGCGGTATCCACAGCTTTGGCGCACAGACATTCCCGGCTGACGGGAACGTTGGTTTCATCGTCACCAACCGTGACAAGGCCAAGGAGTTGAGCGCTGATCCCAAGATTGAGATCCAGATCGTTTCTTACGGATTCTCTCGGGTTAACCCTGGCTTCATGGCTGCAGCGCCTGTTCCGGCTGCACAGATGGCTCTCGCTAATGCAGGTCTCAAGATTACTGACATGAAAGCCATTAAAAGCCACAACCCCTTTACCACAAATGACCTCAACTTTGCCAAGAAGATGGGCATTGATGTTATGTTCATGAACAACTACGGAAGCTCCCTGATTTACGGACACCCCCAGGCTCCTACAGCAGGCAGGATCATTGCCGAGATGATCGAAGAAATGGCGATCATCGGCGGCGGCTACTGCCTCTGGACTGGTTGTGCTGCAGGCGATACAGGCGCTTCTATGATTTTCAAGGTAGGCTAAAACCTGAAATCAAAGGGGTTGCTTAGCGATTCCCTTATCGTTTCATGGGCTGTTCCCCGTACGAGGAACAGCCCATTTTTTCCAGTATTTCGATGGAACAATTCTTCGTGACACCGTTTGAGGATCATCTGTCCGTTAAAAATTCATCCCCACCATAACAATATTCGAATTTATCGATCTGTTCGGGCTTGCCGTATCAGCATTTGAATAGTGCTTGAAACGATTTTCAATAAAAAAATTGTTCCATTTATATCCAAGGCCTGTATGAAGAATAAATAGAAAATGAGTACCCTGTTCTTTGAAGTTTATGCTTGTGTATGCCCCTCCACCACCCAGGTTTAGAAAAAAACCGTTTTGGTTTTTCTTGTGGAAATTATACTTTAAAGAGAGAGTTATACCTGCATCGACCCCTTCCTTTGGGTCGATTGTGTACGAAGCAAAGGGTTCTATAACAAGACCGAGAACTTCGCTTAAAGGGTTTTCGTATTGATAGGTAAATTGGACGAAGTCATAATGGCCCTCTTCTATCTGTCCTATTGTCTTCCCTGTACTGAGAAAACCAAAGCCGTAACCGAAAGAGAAACCATGTATTTTTTGTCCTGAAGCCTGAGCGGGAATAACCAGGACTACAAGAAAGGACAAAACAAGACCCAAAAGTAACCACAGGCGCATAATAACCTCCTCATAACGGAGTGAGAGGAATGTAAAATGTGACGATAGTTGTTTATCATAAACAAAAAATGTTGTAAAATCTCGCTGCATGAACCGGTTACTGGCAGTTCTGTTCTTTGTTTTAGCGATAGTATGCGCTAATCCCTTATTTGGCAAGGAATATGTTGTTAAGAAGGTTATTGATGGTGACACGATCCAGCTTGAATCGGGCGAGACTGTCAGGTATATCGGTATAGATGCACCTGAGCTCTATTCAAAAGAAGGCGGTTCGGAATTTTTTTCAAAAGAGGCAGCACGGTTTAATAAAAAACTCGTTTTTTTGAAAAAAGTGAAACTCGAATTTGATACTGAGAAGCAGGACAGCCATGGGAGAATGCTTGCCTATGTTTTTGTAAAAAACATGTTTGTGAATGCAGAACTTGTAAAATTAGGCTATGCAAAAGTTATGATAAAACCACCAAATACAAAATATAAGGATGTGCTTCTTGCCCAGCAGAAGAAAGCCATTGATGAAGTTCGAGGCTTATGGCAGGAAAAAAGGCAAGATACGGAAACGAGCTATATTGGCAATAAAAGAACATATTCCCTTCACAGACCATCCTGTTCCTACGTGAAAAAAATTCCTGATAAGAGTAGAATTACCTTCAGAAGCCGAAGCGACGCAATAAAAATAGGATATACTCCGTGCAGGTACTGTAAACCATGAGCGAAAAATACATCGAATATTGGGGGCTTGCCCAACATCCTTTCCTCCTTGCGCCGGACAGCAAAATGATGTGCGTTACCGGGCAATATTTCGAATGCCTCGAGCGTTTGAAATACGCTATCTACACGAACAAAGGTGGTGTCCTTATCGTTTCCGAGGATGCTGGACTTGGAAAGACTACAATTCTCATGAAGCTTATTGATGAGATGAAAGAGGAGTATGGCGATGCCTTCAGATTCGCCTTTGTGGACCAGCCGGCATTAAGCCCTGCTCAGATGATTGCCCAGATAACGGGAAGCATAACAAAGGCAGAAGCTCACGAAGATAAGCTGAAAAACCTTACTATGCTCAGAGATGCCCTTCTAGAGGCGAATGAACAGGGCGGCAAAAGCATTATTGTTGTAGATGAAGCACAGATGCTTTGTGAGGCCCATGATGTTTTACAGGAATTGAGAACGCTCATCAACCTCACCCACAATGGCCAATACCTCCACACTTTTATCCTCTCAGGGCAGCGTGCGCTTTGGAATACGATCAAAGGAATGCCTGAATTCTGGCAAAGACTTCCTGTTCGTTATTACTTCATACCCTTACGGGTTGAAGAAACAAAGGAAATGATACGGTTCAGACTCACGAAGGCTGGTCTTGAAGAGGGGAGGGAAATTTTTGATGACGATTCTCTGGAGATTATTCACCGTTTTTCTCGCGGTTCGCCAAGAACGGTCATAGCCCTCTCAGACCTTGCCCTTCTTGTAGGGTATACCAATCAGTCAAACAAAATTACCTTTAAGGAGGTATCAAAGGCAATTAATACAATGTCCGGTAAGGGTGAGACCCTTCCTTTTATGAAGACAGAGAAGCGAGATGGGGGACCTTCCTTCAGTGCCCTCTCCAATCTTGATCGGGGGACAGAGATTGGCCATATACAGGAAGAGGGAAAAGCTTACGGTATGGGGGGAAAGGAGGGTTGGCGGTTGTGGTTTATGCAATACGGTCAGTATATAAGGCCATTGATTGCCCTTCTTGTGATTACCGCCCTGATTCTTTTAATTATTATCGGGTTTCGTTATGTGTTTTTTCAAAAGAAAGGAAGCGAGATTACCGAAATAGCCCAGCAGGAAAGCATCACAGAAGCAAAAAAAGATGCACAGGATTCGCAAAAAGAAATAAAGGAGACACCAGCAGAGAAATCAATACGTGAGCCAGCGCCTGAAAAGAAGGAAGTGCCTCTGCAAGAGGTTGTAATTCCACCTGAACTGCCGAAAAGAGTTGAGATTCCTAAACCGCCGCGTGAGCCGGCAGAAAAAAGAGAAATACCCTTGATAATACCAGAAACTCAGGGTTCGGTGAGAGATGCTGTGATAAATAAGCTTGCAGCAAACATACGAACACGCCCTGACCTCAACGCTCCACGATTTGCAATGCTTTTCCAGGGTGAAACAGTGAGGATCATCGATGAGACGACCGATGATAAGGGAGAGAAGTGGTATAAAATTATCGTGCTTGGCCGGAGAGTCGGCTGGGTATCGGAAACAGTAGTCACACTGAAATAAGAAAAGCAGTTTTAAGTTATGAGTTTTAAGTTTTAAGTTTCAACCCGACACCTAAAACCTAACACGTAATACGTAACACTTCTTTTTGTGTCAACTTCTTAAGATTCTTTTGTCCCCGGAACGGATCGTAACCTTGATTTCGTCGAGGTATTCCAGAAGGGGTATCATATATTTCCGTGACAGATCGAGCACTGACTTAAATTCAGAGGGCGTCATTTCTTTTTTGTCTGCCAGGTAGGAATGAACCTTATTTTTAAGATCCTCGATAACTTCCCTGTGGAAATATAAATCACCTTTTACCTTCACAACTTTGCCTTCGAAGATAAGTCGCCCCAGGATATCGCGGAGCCTTCCTTCAGATTGTTTCATTTCTAAAGCAAGGTCTTTGATGGAAGGAGGGGTAAAGCCATGACGGAGGAGCCCATTCAGTATCTGTGTTTCAAAGACCTCAATACCCTTATCCTTCTTGCTTTCAGCGGTCTTGATCTTGACCCTGTCTTTTTCAACTTCAAGGAGGCCATCTTTCATCAATTCGTCGAGGGCTGCCTGGAAAACCGACGGGTCTACCTTTGGCAGCCTTGTTCTTAATTCCTCCTTGGACATGCCAATTTTCAAGGGGTTTTTTTCGTGAAAGTCAGTAAGAAAAGAGCTAATCATCTTCTTATACTCTTTAAATCTGTCCATATGGACTATTGTTTTGCCCACTGTCTTTGCCTTGCCCTGGCTGACAAGGGCATTGATTATATTGGTGACAGACTCCCCATGCCTTCCTAACGCCATAGCAAGAAGATTTTGGTCAACGCCCTCATGGCTGCCTTTCAGGATATGATATTCGGCCTTTTCCGCCACATTGTCATGAGAGAGGATCTTGAAGGCCGAACCGAGGTAATCAGCATGCCTTTTGTGCCTTCGCGGCATGACATCGAGTACCTTGCCACCCCCTATGGTTTGGACAGCGTACGAACCCCTGAGGATATATCTATCTTCAGGCAGTGCAACAATAGGCTGAGCAAAAACAAACTGGACAAAAAGCTCCTCTCCCGGCTCAATCATATCTTTTGCGAGCAATACAATTCTTGCCTCTTCCTGGGTTGTGGCGATATGAAACCTGAGAATAGCATCTGTTTTAATGGGCTTGAAGGGGAGCTTCAGATATCTGAAGGTGGCATCCATCCTGTTTGAGAGTATAAGGGTGTCGGGGCGGCCTATTATCGTACCCCGCTCAATTTCGTTCCTCTCAACTCCCTGGAGGTTCAGGGCCACTCTCTGGCCGGCTGCAGCCTCATCGACATTCTCATGATAGGCCTGGATATTCTTTACCTTCGCCCTTCTGTGATCAGGATAGATCTCTATTTCCTCCCCGATGCGAATGTGCCCCGATATACAGGTGCCGGTGATAATGGTGCCCAGCCCCCTGATGGTGAAGACCCTGTCCACAGGGAGCCTGAATATGCCTTCTTTGGACCGCTCATTTATACCCTGAGCTGCCTTTTGTATTGTTTCCTTCAAAAGATCAATGTTTTCACCAGTCGTGGAAGAAACAGGGATGATAGGTGAACCTTCGAGAGCCCTCCCTTTCAGAAAATCCTCTATGTCTTCCTTGACAAGCTCCACCATATCATCATCGACGAGGTCTTTTTTGGTGATGACGACGATGCCTCGTTGCAGGCCAAGAAGCTCACATATGTCAATATGCTCCCGTGTCTGGGGCATAACACCCTCATCGGCTGCCACAATGAGAAGGGCCATATCAATCCCCCATGCCCCGGCCACCATGTGTCTCACAAACTTTTCATGCCCGGGAACATCAACGATGCCTACCATGAGGTCATCACCAAATTTGAAATGAGCGAAACCCAGCTCTGTCGTAATGCCCCGTTCCTTTTCTTCCTTGAGTCTGTCGCAGTCGATTCCTGTAAGGGCCTTAATGAGGGTGGTTTTACCGTGATCGATATGACCTGCTGTGCCTATGACAATGCGCTTTACCATTGGCCTAACTATACAACATTTTGCTCACTTAACACAATCGGCTCCTTTTGATTATAGCAACTCCAAATTCTAAACTCCGAACTCCCATCGAAGATGGGGCTAAATTGACTTAGGGCAGGAATTCTGTTAATTTATGCATAAGTTAGAGCCTATGAAACATGAATCCGGCTGGAAGAAAAAATCTAAAGAAGAAGTAGCTGACCTATTCGAGTTCTCAGAGGGATACAAAAGGTTTCTTGATCACGCAAAGACTGAGAGGGAGGCTGTACGTGTTATTCAGGGTGCCCTGTCATCCCATGGTTTCACTGGGGATTGGAGTCAGGGCAGGGTATATCGCATCAACAGGGGCAAGGAAATCATCGCCTTTGTCAGGGGAAGACAAAGCCCTGCCGATGGTTTCAACATTGTTGTTGCCCATATAGATGCCCCACGGCTCGACCTCAAGCAGAACCCACTCTATGAGGATGTAGATTTAGGACTTCTCAAAACCCATTACTATGGTGGCATCAAGAAATACCAGTGGGTTGCCATACCCCTTGCCATCCATGGAATTGTAGTGAAAACTGACGGGAGAGAGATTGACCTTGCAATAGGCGAGAACGAGGATGAACCGGTTTTTTCCATCGACGACCTCCTTCCCCACCTGTCAAGAAAGACACAGGATGAAAAGAAACTTTCAGAGGCCATTGATGGTGAAAAACTGACCGTTCTTTTTGGCAGCATTCCTATAGAAGGAGAAGAAAAAGAAGCAGTAAAAAAGGGTATCCTTACTGTCTTGCAAGACAAATACGGGATCGAGGAGGAAGACTTTGTCAGCGCTGAAATTGAGGTTGTTCCTGCGTTCAAGGCAAGGGATGTGGGCATTGACAGAAGTATGGTAGGGGCATATGGTCAGGATGACCGGGTAAGCGCCTATGCCCTTCTTAAGGCGATCTCTGAGGTTCCAGATTTACAGCGGCCATGTCTTGCAATCTTTGTCGACAAAGAAGAAATCGGGTCAGAGGGCAACACGAGCATGAGATCCCATTTTTTTCACGTGTTTATTGATGAGATGTGTGAGGGGCTTAAACTGAACAATAGCGAGGCCCTCATACGAAAAATGCTCTTTCAATCAAAGGCCCTTTCTGCCGATGTCAACGGCGCTGTGAATCCGACATTTCAGGATGTTCATGAGAAACAAAATGCATGCTACCTCGGGCAGGGTCTTTGTATAACAAAATTTACCGGCCATGGCGGCAAGGTAGGAGCAAATGATGCCAATGCCGAGTACGTCGCCGCGATACGAAAAATTTTCAACGATGAGGGCATCCTCTGGCAAACAGGGGAGCTTGGCAAAATTGACGAGGGAGGAGGTGGAACAGTGGCGAAATTCCTTGCCGAATACGGCATGGACATTATCGACTGTGGCACACCCATCCTTACCATGCACTCTCCTTTCGAGATATCAAGCAAACTAGATGTCTACGAGACATACAGGGCCCTTAAGGCCTTTCTAAAATCGTAATAACGGAGGCTTAACATAAATGACTGAACTTGAAGTGCAAGCGACACCGGAGGTTCTTCCTCTTTTACCGGTGAGGGATATGGTGATGTATCCTTCCGTGATTCTTCCCCTCTTTGTGGGAAGGGACATGTCGATTAATGCCGTAGAGAAATCATTGTCCAAAGACAGGCTGATTCTTGTGACAGCCCAAAAAGACCTTACCGACGAAGACCCTCTGCCTGGCAGGATTTATTCTGTTGGTGTTGTTTCTCAAATCATGAGGATGCTGCGACTCCCTGATGGCAGGGTAAAGGTTCTGATGCAAGGATTGAAAAAGGCAAGAATTGTCGAATATGTGCAGGAGACGCCAACCTTTCTTGTCCGAATTCAGCCTATCGAAGAGCCCATCATCACTGAAATAACCTTGGAAATTGAAGCACTTATGCGTTACGTGAAAGAGGAGATGGAAAAGGTAGTTTCCATGGGCAGGATGGTTCCACCTGATATTCTCATGGTTCTCGATACCATAGATGAACCCGGAAAGCTTGCCGATGTGGCTGCCGCAAACCTCGGATTGGCAGTCGACAAGGCCCAGGAGGTCCTGGAGATTGTTGACCCTATCGAACGATTGAAAAAGCTCTCCGAGATTCTGGGGAAAGAGATAGAACTCCTCAACATGCAGGCTAAGATTCTCTCCCAGGCCAAGGAGGAGATGTCTAAGAGTCAGAGGGAGTATTTTCTGAGAGAGCAAATGAAGGCGATACGGACAGAGCTCGGAGAGGGCGATGAACGGTCAGAGGATGTGGAAGACCTCCGAAAACGGATCAAGAAAGCCAAGATGCCGAAAGACATTGAGAAAGAGGTCAAGAAACAGCTTGAGCGCCTTGATATGATGCACCCTGATGCTGTGGAGTCGACCATGCTCAGGACCTATATAGAATGGCTTATCGAGCTTCCGTGGAGCAAATCGACGAAAGACAGGCTGGATATAAAAAAGGCGAAAAAGATCCTCGATGAAGACCACTACGACCTCGACAAGGTAAAGGAACGTATTCTGGAATTCTTAAGTGTGATGAAGTTAAAAGGTGAGATGAAAGGCCCCATTCTTTGTTTTGTAGGTCCTCCCGGTGTGGGGAAAACATCGCTGGGCAAATCCATCGCGCGATCATTAGGACGAAAATTCCTGAGAATCTCCCTTGGGGGCATGAAGGATGAGGCAGAAATAAGAGGCCACAGAAGGACCTATGTGGGTTCCATGCCTGGCAGGATTATCCAGGGCATAAAGACTGCCGCGACCAACAATCCTGTGTTCATGATGGATGAGATTGACAAGATTGGCACAGATTTTCGGGGAGACCCGTCAAGTGCGCTTCTTGAGGTTCTTGACCCTGAGCAGAACAATGCCTTCAGCGACCACTATCTTAATGTACCTTTCGATCTATCTAAGGTCATGTTCATTACAACGGCAAACAGGGTTGACACAATTCCATCTGCATTGAAGGACAGAATGGAAACAATCTATATATCAGGTTACACAGACCAAGAGAAACTTGCTATCGCAAAGAAGTATCTTGTCCCGAAGCAATTGGTTGAAAATGGTCTCAAAGAGACTATGATAGAATTTGCAGATGGCGCTCTAACCAAAATCATACGGGATTTTACACAAGAGGCCGGCTTAAGAAACCTTGAGCGTGAAATCGCGTCCATCAGCAGAAAAGTAGCAAAGAAAATAGCCGAGGGTCAGAAAGGTAAAACCATAGTAACCCTTAAGAATCTCCATTCCTTCCTGGGACCGTCCAAGTACCTTCCCGAGGCAGGGATAGAAGTGGATACAGTGGGGATTGCCAGCGGTCTCGCTTGGACCGAATTCGGCGGTGATGTCCTGTATATCGAGGCATCATGCAGAAAAGGCAAAAAGGAGCTTATGCTCACCGGTAACATGGGGGATGTAATGAAAGAGTCGGCCCAGGCTGCCCTTACCTATATCAAGTCGAAGGCTGACACGCTTGGCATCGAGCCGGATATCTTCGATACCCTTGAAATGCACGTCCATATCCCACAGGGCGCCATCCCCAAGGATGGTCCTTCTGCGGGCATCACCATGGCGGTGGCTATGATTAGCGCTATTACAAAAAAACCCCTGAGCAGGAAGATAGCCATGACCGGAGAAATTACCCTGAGAGGCAGGGTGCTCCCCATCGGCGGATTAAAGGAGAAAACTCTTGCTGCCCTCAGGGCGCGGGTTGAAAAGATCATAATCCCTGAAGAGAACATGAGAGAGCTTGTTGAGATTCCCTCATATGTGAAGAGAAAAATAAAATTCCTTCCTATAAAGACCATGGATGATGTTGTGAAGATCATGTTTGTAAATAAGAATGTAGAATGATTATATTAAGGTTTTGACCGGGAAGATGACGTGAAAGAAGCCCTTTTCTACGAAAAACTGGAAGATCAGAAGGTTCATTGTTTCCTGTGTCGCCACCACTGTAAGATCAATGAGGGGAAAAGGGGTTTATGCGGGGTGCGGGAGAATAAAGACGGTACGCTCTATACCCTTGTCTATGGATTTCCCTGTTCCTACCATGTTGATCCAATAGAAAAAAAACCACTCTTTCATTTTTATCCCGGCTCCAAGGCATTCTCCATAGCAACGGCAGGCTGTAATTTCCGGTGTCATCACTGCCAGAACCATGAGATTTCCCAGATGCCGAGGGATGAAGGCCACATTTACGGTCAGAAGATGGAACCGCCTGAGGTGGTTGATTTGGCGGCAAAATCAGGTTGCAAGAGTATTTCCTATACCTACACCGAGCCGACTATTTTTTTCGAGTATGCCCTTGACAGCGCAAAACTTGCCAAGGAAAGGGGTATCTCCAACAACTTTGTTACCAACGGTTACATTGAAGAAGAGCCGCTGAAGGCCATCAGACCTTACCTTGATGCAGCAAACATAGATCTCAAGAGCTTCAAAGACGATTTCTATAAGAAAGTCTGCGGAGCGGAATTGCAGAATGTCCTGTCTACTATCAGGGCATACAAGAACCTCGGTATCTGGGTCGAATTGACTACCCTTGTCATACCCGGTTACAACGACAGCGAGGAAGAATTAAAGGCAATCGCCCAATTTATTAAAAATGATCTCGGCGCTGAGACTCCCTGGCATGTAAGCGCCTTTTATCCTACGTACAAACTTACCGATGCACCCCGCACGCCGGCAAAGACCCTTCAGAGGGCCCGCGAGATCGGAATTGAAGAGGGCCTCCGGTATGTCTACATGGGGAACATCCCCGGCTCCGATGGCGAGAGCACATATTGCTGGAGCTGCAAGAAGCTCGTCATCGGCCGCTACGGTTACACAATCTCCGAGTATAATATCAAGAACGGCGCCTGCACCTTCTGCGGCGCCATCATCGACGGGGTAGGGATGTAAAGAAGGCAACGTTTGCCGTTAAGCGTTCCCGTCTGCACCGGGACAGGTAGGCGTTCGACAAAAGATTCTCCTATCCGAAATTGCCCAAAGCTTCACAGCATAGCTTTAACCCAGATCTTCCATAGGGATGAGCATCCGTGTCGGGCTATTCCCCGCAAACACGCTCATTCGCTCCAGCGGCTCCACTCGCTCGCGTTCAGCTTCGGAACTTTTGCTTATGCAAAAGACCAAGCTTCCTTGCTTCTCGACGGTTTGCTCAGGAATACCCGACACCATGCTCTAATTTTCCGGCGAAGCAGTTCATTTGGGTTTATAAAAACGCTCAATTCACGAAAAGCTCTTCAGGGCCAAGAGAACAACCATTGACTTGGTCGATAAAAAACCGCGTTATTCTTGACACTTCTTTGTCCTTTTGATACCATTTCGAAAAGTGGGGGAGAATGCAATTCGCAAGAATCTGCGATTTTGTCGAAAGCAGGCCAGAGACTATTGGCTTTTTAGGATGCATGTGAAGGTGGTAGAGCGTTTTGTACGATATGATGCTCGTCGCCACATCCACGATATACCCCTCGGCTATAGCCTCTGCCTCGCTGTATGTGTCAAAGGGCTCGCCAAAGAGGGTGAGAGTGGCCGGTGCAGGCGTGGCGGTAAAGGCGACGAAGAGTTGGTTCAGATCATGCTCGCGGATGATCCTTGCAATCTGCTCCTCCTCGTCTTCCTCACGCTCATCCATGGTCGTGGCCAACAAGTTCCTGGCCGGCTTTGACCAGCCTTTGCTGGCAGGGATGTTCCTTGACAAGCCCGTAGTGGACCGAAACGCCGTACAGACTGTTTCAAGACTCAATCGATGTCACGACGGCAAAGAGGACGTTGTGGTTGTTGACTTCACCAACAACGCCAAGGCGATTCTCAAGGCCTTTGCCAAGTATCGAAAGGGCACTCCTTTTGAGCCGGAAGAGCCGGACAAGGAACAGTGCATGAACCTGTACATGAAGATTCTGTCGGCTGGAGTTTTCACGCAGGCGGATGCGCAAAACCTCGTGAAGCTGTTGGCCAATGGCCCTGACGCCCAGGTACAATTCACCGTCGGTGCGTTACGTTCTCGCTTTCAGACCAGGATTGCCGATCTTGACGATCGTAAAGCCCTTGTCTACCTACTTGCACATTTCGTGAAAAGCTACCACTTTTTGACGTGCTTCTTTACCTACCCCGATGAGATAAAAGAATTTGCTGCCTTCGCCGAGTACGTCGGCCCCCAGCTTATCAAGCAGGGGAGCGTTTCTGACTTGATGAAACTGGTTCGAAAAACGGAAGTCGTAAAAGCCGCAGTCCAATACCAGGGCGAGGTTCAAAGCGGAGGCACAGTAAAGCTCAAGTCGGGCAAAGGCGCGAAAGGCTCGGGGCAGCCCATAAAGAAAATGTCCGTCCAGGACATGATAGCGACGATTCGGGATAAATTCTAGATTACTGATGAGGAAACTCTCTACATAAAAGAAGTAACCGAAGAGAAAGAGGCGGATCCCGTGATTCACACCACGGTTCGTACCCATCGAGAGGATTGGCCCTATTTGGATGGGGCCTACCGCGTGCAGGTAAATGGCCAGATTCAGGACGCTTACAGCGAGCGGGGGCGGTATGATGAACTGGCTGATTTGAAGTACACCGATACTGGAGGTATTTTCGACATTATGGCTGTGACAGTGATTCAACATCATTTGGTACTTACTGTATGATTCTATGAAAAAATTAATGAGCGAAATACCTGAACACGAGCGCCCGCGCGAGAAGCTGCTGGCAAAAGGAGCGCAGGCGCTGAGCGATCAAGAATTGATTGCTGTTTTGCTGGGGAAAGGCACGCGTCAAATGGGCGTAATGACCCTTGCGGAGAAGATTAGCAAAGTTGTTGACGAGAAAGGCCTTGATTTGACGGCAGTTGATCTGATGAGCTTTAGAGGGGTGGGGGAGGCCAAAGCCGTGTTGATTCTGGCCGCTATTGAGTTTGTGCGGAGGCGCATCAAACCGGATGGTTTAAAGATAGAAATACCTGCCGATGTTCTGCCCCTTATCCGGCATTTCGCTGACCGCAAACAGGAGCATTTTCTTTCCATAAGCATCAATGGGGCCAATGAGGTGATAAACGTCCGGGTAGTTTCCATCGGTTTGATTGACCGCAGCCATGCCCACCCTCGTGAGGTCTTCGCCGATGTTTTATCAGACCGTGCTTCCGGAATTATTCTGGCCCATAACCATCCAGCCGGCAGCCTTGAGCCCTCTCCCGCGGATGTGCAAATCACTCAGCAGATCAAGCAAGCGGGCGAAATAATCGGTATTCCGCTTCTCGACCATATCATTTTCAACCGGACAGGGTATTATAGCTTTCAGGAAGAGGGATTGATATGGAGTAAAGAATAAGCCATGCAACACGAATAGCTTTAAGATACGCTATGGAATACAAAGATATAAAAGAGCTTTATTATCTCATATCAACAACATACCATCCATAATCACTGACGGTATACTTTCACACAAAAGGGCTTCCAAACATCAACATATATCCGTTGCACTCGAAGAGGTCCAAACCCGTCGAGCCCGGAAAAGAATACCCGGTGGTCGACCTCTCCATGAGTATGTTAATCTGTACTTTGATGCGAGGAATCCCATGCTATTCCTCCTACGACCTAGTCATGCCAGTCTCTGTATTCTGAGGATAGATAGGGAAGTAATAAAGCTGCCGGGAGTTGTTCTTACAGATCGGAATGCATCGAGCGATTATGTAAGGTTTTCCAAATACCCTGATGGGCTTGAGTTGATCGATAATGATGTCCTTTTTGCTCAATACTGGACACACCCGGATGACCCAATAGGTGAAATGGAGCATAAATCGATCAAGTGTGCCGAAGTATTAGTGCCGGATATGATAGATGCTTTGGGGGCCTACGCATCGTGCGCTGAGGGCTGTAATTCTTTTCAGAAGAAAAACAATACGATATCTGTTAAAATTAATGAGTATTTGTTTTTCCTGTAAACAGGAGATGCCATGAAAGTCTTAATTGGAGATATCCTTAAGTCGAAGGCGCAGACGCTAATTAATACTGTTAACTGTGTCGGTATTATGGGAAAAGGCATAGCTGCCGAATTTAAGAAGCTTTTTCCAGAGATGTTTGAGGACTATGTCAAGCGTTGTGAGCGACACGAAGTAAAATCTGGTGTTCCTTATCTGTATGAAGCATCATTGTTGCCTCCGCAAATTATCAATTTTCCGACAAAGAGCCACTGGCGCGCAGCCTCACGTGTTGAAGATATTGAAAAAGGGCTAGAGATATTGGTTGCGAAGTATAAGGAATGGGGCGTGAAATCAATTGCTGTACCTCCTCTGGGATGCGGCAACGGTCAACTACTCTGGGAAACAGTTGGACCTTTGATTTTTAACTATCTCTCAAAGTTGGATATTCCGGTGGAACTATATGCTCCTTACGGAACACCGCCAGCCCAGTTGACTGAAAAATTTCTTTCCCGCGACGTTAACCTCAGGGATTCGGGCTCAGGAGAGCCAATCCTGCAAAGGGTTAATTCGGCATGGGCAGCACTGATTGAAATAGTCTATCGTATAGAAAAGCAAGCTTATCATATGCCCGTAGGCAGAACGATTTTCCAGAAAATAGCCTATGTAGCCACAGCACTGGGCATCCCTACAGGATTGGAGCATGTACGCGGATCCTATGGCCCGTATTGTCGTGCCCTTGATGATGTCAAAAAGAGGCTATCAAACACAGGGTTATTGCAGGAAGAAAAATTTGGGTCAATGTTGCGGATTATCCCTGGTCTTGCCTATGAGAAGGGCCGGGTGAAATATAGTGATGATTTTAGTAAATGGAATGCTTTAATCGACAAGACGGTCGATCTCTTTCTACGATTAAACACGGACAAAGCAGAGGTTGTTGCAACAGTGCTTTTTACAGAAAAGTCAATGAACAAAGGGGACATGTCTGAAAAAGATGTTTTACAGGCAGTAATGAAGTGGAAAAAGAAGCGCCGTCCCCCGATCAATGAAGTAGAGGTAGCAGAAACTGTTCGAAACCTGGGGATGCTCAAATGGTTTCATCTGATTCCATCCGCAGACATG
>Ga0351919_10014_pt1 | contig 60262 bp, 59 predicted proteins | sample TotcelHT113001N6_FD_206845 | JGI IMG/M metagenome (GOLD analysis project Ga0351919, IMG submission 206845) | Enriched cells from coal bed in the Powder River Basin, Montana, United States - Total cells T11 rep1 HSBNCT.T11.300.1.N6 ...
ATGCACTTTACGTGCCAAAAGTTCCGTCGCCCCGAACACAGCCGCAACGCCGTCCGCAAGTTCCCATTCCTCTTGTGTTTGTGGTTTCGCAACCGACGCCCGTTCATTTTGTCAGGTTTTCGACAGGCTACGGGCTGGGCATCGTTTGCTGAATACGTGGGCATCAAGGCCACGTCCTGCTCAGCCCAGCAGCAACGCCGTTTTCAGAATCAGCACGCAGCTTGGCCCATGTGTGATGTGGCTGTCGATGACCTTTTGGACGGCTTCGGTCAACGGCATCTTCTGGCAGCGGATCTGCTCGGTTCCTTCCGGTGCGTGGTCGCCGAAAGTCAGCTTGCGGGCCAAGTAAAGGCGGGTCGGTGACACGACGTTGGCGGTGAATGGATCGACGATGCCCAGGTCTGTCCAGTCGTCTGCCTCGATCCCCAGTTCTTCCCGCAATTCCCGCTTGGCTGTCAGCAGCGGTTCTTCGTCCGGTTCGCTGCCGCCGCTGACGGCTTCTACGGTCGTGCGACCGACGCCGTAGTGGAACTCCTCGGTCAAGTAGACGTGCTGCTCGTCGTCCAAGGCCAACACGCAGACGCCTGGCTTGATGGTCACAACCGTATGTGTCCCAGGCTGGCCATCGGGCCGGATCACGTCGTCCTTGCGAACAACGGTCCATGGATCTCGGTAGACATCTTGGGACTGGACGATTTGCCACGGGCCGTGTTTTTGCATCCCATGTCTCCAAGTGCAAAGTGTCACCGCAGCCCGTACAAGAACAACACCGCAGCCCATCCACTCGGCAGAGAATTGGGCGGTTCGTTCAGTTCCTTCCCGTACTTGCAGGCCATTTCCAGGAAGTAGCGGGCATGGAAGAACGCTTCGAGGATGGACCGGGTGGCTTCCACCCAACGCTGGTTCACCTCCATCGAAAACTGCTCGGCGGTCCCTTCACCGACGATCTGCATGAACCAGGGATTCAGCGGCAAGTGCGGGGCCAGATCTTGGAGGGCCTTGACGATTTCGGCGATGTCTGCCTGAAGGTGGTACACCTTGAAGCTCTGGTGGTAGAACCGGTAAACCGGATCTTCGTAGCCCCAATGGCTGTTGGCCTGCTGCCACAACTGCTCCAGCCGGGGCAGGGCGTCCTTGATGGCAGCCAGCAGCTTGACTTCTTCTTCCCGTCTCTGGTCTTCGGAACGACGCATCGTGACCTCCTGCGGTGCCTGTTTGACCACCTCGTTTGTCTGCTGATGCCCAACGGCCAGATCGACCCACGCACCACGGTCGCAGCGAAGCCTGCGGTCAAACGTGAACAGAGTCACGTCGTACTCTGCACCGCAGTTTGGACACCTGATGGCCATGTTGCAGCCCTGTCGGGCATGTCTGTCGGAAACCGGTCGCTCGTCCCATCACCGGATCGAATACATCTTCTTCAGCGACTCCATATCCTGCTGCAACTCGTCGTTGCTCAGCGGACGCTCGTAGATCAGGAAGCGAGCCAATTCCCCATCGAACGATTCCTTGCCCGGATGGTTGGTGGCGTCACGTTCCTGCCCGATGGCCATTTTCGATGAATTGGCTGCCGGATTGACCGGGAACGGTTTGCTTGCCACCGGTTCTGGTCCGTTGACGAAGAGTTCGATCTGGACCTTCCCCGTGCCTGACCCCATTCGCCCGGCCACGACGTAGTACCGGTTCTCGTCCAGCGGCTTGGGAGCCCGCACCATCGGATTGTTGTGGTCCCATCGCCCGAAAGTGATCCCGTTGCGTGAGCCGATCCAAACCCGATTGTCGTCGGTCACGTTACCCCAGATGCCTTCGTACAAGCCGCTGTTCTTCAGGTTGCCAAAAAACGAATTGACATCCTTCAGTTGCACGACCTGCTTGTACAAAGCAACAACGGCGACCCAGGTGTAGCCATTTCCGGTGAGCAGGTGGTCGAAGGCGTCCTCGTCGTGATTCACCAACTCCTGCCGTTTGAACACCAGCGTGTCGTGACCGCCAATCGCCGCCACAGATTTCTTCAGCGTCGGACGGCCCGAGCCGGGTTCCTTCCGCCCAGCATCCTGCTTGACGAAATCCCTGGCCGCAAACGTGCTGACCTGATTGGTCCACTTGATGACCCGATCACCGTCCTCGACCTCGACGCCTTTGTCGGCATCCAGGTCCAGGATCAGCCCCTTGGCCGTAACCTGGGCCTGGGCCGTGGTGGCAACCGAAAGCAGCAGAATGACAGCTAATCGCTTCATGACCTTTCCCTTCTGAGTTCGGGTTCGACGCCGCACGTACAAGTCGCCTCTGTTCACTCGCCGACCTCGATCACCCGCCCAACTCCCATCGTGACGAAGCCGTCGCCAAAGGCTTCTTTCATCTTGGCAATGGCCTTGTCGCCGGAGCAGTGTGTCGCTCCCATTTTCTGGACGCCCAGCCCCTTCAGATCATCGACCACCCGCTGCAAATCTTCGTTCGAATGGTTCAGCAGATGCGTGCCTCCGAGAACCATGAAGATGTCCCGGCCAAGGTGCTCTTTCGCCTTCTTGGCAATGGCGACCACGCCCGGATGCGAACAGCCGGTGATGATGACCAGGCCCTTTTTCGTGTCCACGACCAGGGCTTGCTCGATGATCTTATCGCCCAGGGGACCAATCACGGATACGCCCTTGCAGATTTCGACCGGCTTGGTCACGACCGAGACGCCATGGGCCTTGACTTTCTTCACGAAAGCTTCGGGCGTTGCTGCCGGAAGGTAGACATCGACTTGGCTGTTCTTTGCCAAGAACGGCAGCAGTCCACCGGTGTGGTCGCCGTGGTTGTGCGAGATCACCACCAACTCAACGTCGGCGGGACGCAGCTTCATTTTCTCGAAGTTGGCCAGCAGCAGATCGCCCTTGGCACCCGTGTCAAACAGGATCGTTTTCTCCGTCCCGGAAATCAGGCAGGCAAAGCCCCAGTCCGAGCCGCAAGCCTGGTCGAAAACGTAATTGTCGTACAGCACCTTGATGGTCTTCGATGGTTCGGCGGCGAAGCTGGGGGACCATGCTGCAAGAATCACGGCCCATCCGAACACCACGGAAATACGCTTGCTCATGGTTGATCCTCCTGTTCCACAATTGGTCACTGGTTCATCCACGGCCTGTCCCGCCACTTTCCCGCAAACGCCAGATTGTACCCGTTCTTCCAGTACGGGCTGGTCCAGTCCTGGCAATGTGCCTCCCGGTGGCCCTCGGCTGGCCCGTGGTCGTGCCAGATCTGACAGTGCTTGCACCAGACGAACCACCGGACCACGCCTCGGTACTTCGCCTCGTAGGCCCCAAGTACCGGAGCTTCAACGTCGATCACAGCCACTTCGTCGATGGGAACTTTCACGAGTTGCTCCAACTTGATCCGGCCACCGGCCACGGGTATCCTGCTGGTTGCTGAATTCACAAACGTCAAGGAGCCACGCCATGCCTCGAATTCTGCTTTCCGTTCTCGTCCTGGTCCTCGCCCAGCACGCCACAGCGGCACAGCCAGCGGCCAAAAAGCCCGCTCCGGTGGCCAAGATTGTAGTCGTCCAGCCGCAGGCTGACCAGCAACTCACCGGCACCACTGAGGTGCGGATCAAAGTAGAAGTCCCTGAAGGTGCCACGGCCCCCACCGCCGTCCACGTGGGCCTCGGCGGGGCTCCCTGGACCGGGCTGAAGCAGGACGATGGTGAATGGGCCGCACAGATCGACAGCACCCTGGTCCCCAACGGGGCTCAGAAGCTGATCGTCATCACCGAAAACAGGAAAATGAACCTGTCGATTAACGTCACGGTCGCCAACCCGTTGAAGGTCTGGTTTGCTGACCTCCACAGCCACACCGGCTATTCCGACGGCACGTTGACGCCAGCGGTGGCCCACGATTACGCCCGCAACACGGCCGAACTGGATGTGTTCTGCCTGACGGACCACTTGGAAGCCGTCGATGACAACGAGTGGCTGGATACCAGGGAGGTCGCCTGGGATGCCAACGAGGACGGGACGTTCGTCGCTTTCCCCGGCCTCGAATGGACGAAGAAATGGGGCCACATCAACATCTACGATCCCAAGACCCGCATCTGGCCGACCGATCCTGCCGAGTTCTACAAAGCGGCGGCGGATGCTGGCGTGGTCACCAAGTTCAATCACCCCGGCGATGGAACAGCAAGCCACAGCGGCTTGGAGTATTCGGAGATCGGCGACAGGACCGTGCAGTTGATGGAAGTCCGTGGCCTGCCCGAAGAAAGAGCATTTATTCGGGCGTTGAACTTTGGCTGGCACATTGCCCCGGAAGGCAGCAGCGACACGCATTCGGCCAACTGGGGCAACGTGCGTTCGTGGACCGGCATCCTGGCACCGGGTTTGTCCAAGCGAAACATCCTGGATGCCCTGGCCCGACGCCGCTGCTACTCAACCCTGGACCGCAACTGCGTGCTGACGTTCACCGTCAACGGTGCGTCGATGGGCGACATCATCTCGGAGCCGGTCAAGGAAGTGAAGGCCGAAGTCGTTGTGGACGACGGCGACGAAAATGACGCCACAGCCAAGATTGAATTGTTCGAAGATGGCGTGGTCGTCCAGACCGACGAACCGAACGCCGCAGATTGCCGGTGGGAACCAGCCTGTACGCCCAAGCCGGGCAAGCACTACTACTTTGCGAAAGTAACCCAGGCCGATGGCAACCTGCTGTGGTCCGCCCCGGTTTGGGTGACGGTGGCCGAATGACGACGTGTTTCAGTTTCTTTTTCTCCAAGGACCGACGACATGAGGACTGCATTGTGCTTGTTGACCATCATCTGCTTGGTGCCGCTGGGCCTTTGCAAGGCCGCAGACGATGCGGGCCGACCCAAGGACGCACCAGCCGCCAAACCCGCAGCAAACAAGTGGGCTGAATTGGCCGAGAAGAACTTCAAGGCGATGGACAAGGACGGCGACGGTGCTCTGACGTGCGACGAGTTCGTGGGAAAGAAGAAGCCCGATGCCGCCGAAAAGGCCGAGCAGATCTTCAAACTGATCGACACCGATGCTGACGGCAAGGTCACGTTGAAAGAATTCGTCAACCGTTCCCCAGAGGCCCGCTTCAAGCCGATGGACAAGGACGGCGACGGCAAGTTGACCTGGGATGAATTCAAGGGCACGAGGAAGCCGGAGGAACTGGATCAGGCGGAACAGAACTTCAAGCGGATGGACACCGATGGAGACAAGTGCCTGACCCTGGAGGAATTCAAGGCAGGGCAGAAACCACCGACCAAACCGGCGAAGAAGACCGGTGGAAAAAAGTCCCAGCCCAAGCCGGTTGAGCAGCAGTGATGCGATTTTGGCAGACACGCCGCTGGGGTCGTCCAGCGGCGTGATCCGAACAAGAAACCGAGGCAAACGGCATGGGCATTCTGGGCAGACCAACACCGCCGCTCAGCGAGGACGAGTTCGGCCAGACGATTGCCGACCGCATGAAGCAGGCCGGTGAGCCGGGCGAGGTAATCTACGACACCGACGATTTCTGCATTCTTGTCGAAGACGAGGACCGAAACTTGGTCGGACAGTTCAGACTGGAAAACGTGTACCAGGAGTATTGCAGCCAGCCAAGTGCCAAACGGGATGCGTTCCTGACCAAGATGGTCAAACTCGGCCTAGTGCGACATAAAACGATCCCCGAAGACTTTGTCGATGCGAAGCCCGACATCCTACCAGCCGTCCGTAGTCGGTACACATACGAGATCATGTGGCTCGAGCAGCGGGCGGAGGGAAAGCCGGTTGGTCCCGATCTGCCGTTTTCCTGCGTTGGCGATCATCTGATGTCCATGCCCGTCTACGATCTGCCGGAGGCCACGCACACGATTTCACGGGACCAGTTGGAACTGTGGGGCGTCAGCTTCTACGAAACCATGGAAGTTGCCAAGCACAACCTGGCTAAAATCGAGTTCTCCGTCGCCAAGTCAAACGACCGTCTGTATGGCGTGATGACCGGGGACAGCTACGATTCTTCCCGCTTGCTGCTGCTCGATTTCGTGCGTCACTTGGAGGTACATGGCCAGCCCGTCGCCATGGTGCCGCACCGAGACTTGCTGTTGATCACCGGCTCGGAGGACACCGACGGCCTGGATGTCATGGCTTCGCTTGCCAACAAGGGATTCGCTGATCCCCGTTACTTGACGTGTACGGCCCTGTGCCTTGACGGCGACGAATGGGTTTCGTGGATGCCTCCGAAGGACCATCCGCATTTTGCCAAGTTTCGGCTGCTGGAAGTGAAATCGATGCACGGCAGGTACGAGCGGCAGAAGGAACTGCTCGAAACGTTACACGAAAGGGATGGCACGGACCTGTTTGTTGCCACGTACAAGGTCGTTAAGGACAAGACCGGCACCTCCGTCAGTTACGCCGTGTGGTCCGAAGGCACGGACACGCTGCTGCCCAAGACCAACAAATTGTTCTTCTTGCAGGATGAAGACCTCGTGGCGAGCGGCGACTGGGACAAGGTGCAACAGGTCGTCGGCGACTTGATGGAAGAAACCGACCTCTATCCGGCCCGCTACCGGGTGAGGGGATTTCCAACGGCCGAGCAGTTGGCTGCCATCGGGAACGAGTTGAAGTAATGACCACCATCGACCGATTCACCGGCGAGTACGACTTCCTGTCCAACTTTCACCCATCGCCCATCGAGGTGAACTGGATTCTGTACCCAACGGTAGAACACGCCTTCCAGGCGGCCAAGACATCGATCCCGGAGGAAAGGCAGGCCCTTGCTGAAACCGCCACGCCCGGAAGTGCAAAACGGCTGGGCCGGAAGGTGCAGTTGCGACCTGACTGGGAACAGGTCAAGGTCGGCATCATGGAAGAACTCGTGCGGCTGAAATTCACGACTCATCCCGACCTGCGTGAACAACTGCTTGCCACGGGTGACGCTGAACTGGTGGAAGGCAACAACTGGAACGACCGGTTTTGGGGCGTCTGCCGTGGGCAGGGCCGGAACGAGCTTGGTAAAATCCTGACGAAGGTCCGTTCGGAGTTGTCACAGGGGTAGCCTACTCAGCCCGCAGCTTTTCCCAAACTGCCCGCAGGATGACATCGGACGCCAAGTCCGGGTGCATGTCCGTAGTTCCGCAGGCGGCAAGCAGGGCCGTGTTGCCGTCCCACAGACCGCACTCGTTTCTAATGGCTGTGCCAAGCCCGAAATGCAGCCAGTGGAGGTCGTCCTCCGGCGTTTTGCGTAGCACGGCTTTCTGCTTATCGGGCAGCTTGTCTAATATCCGGTCAACGGCTTGGTCAATTGTCGTGGGCCAGTCTGGGACCAGCCGGTTGAGCATGATCACGGTGCGTCCTCCTTCCCGTCCGCCATCGTACCGCCAACGTCGCACAAGCACCACGTTGCGATAAGAACCTGATAGAATTGTTGCCAGCCGTGGCACCTCGTGGACAACACTGGAGCGATTCCCCATGAAACAGGATCTTCCTCCTCCGACTGTGCAGGCATTTCTCGTTTGCAGCGACATCCTTTTCGACGACCGCACGCAGCGATTCATCCTCGTCAATCCCACACACCATGTCCCGGTGGAACATTTCCCCATGCAACTGCGGGCCTCGATTTACATGCAACTGCGGGGCGGGCATGGTCGGTACGCACTGGATCTGGATCTTCGGAACGGGGAGGGCGACAGCGTGTGGCAGTTTCGGCCCTGCGAACTCGATTGCACCGATCCGATCTTGCCACACACCGTCGATTTGCACGAGTTGATCCTTGATATCCCAGAGCCCGGCAGGTACGACCTTGTGGCGTTGGCAAATGGGCAGGAAATTGGGCTCCAGATCCTCTGGATTGGGCCACGTGAATTCTTTGCCGCTGACTAGCTGGGGTAGGCATGACGAGTCTGGTAATCGGTGCAGTCGGTGCTGGCTTGATTGTCGTCGGGGTGGCAGCCCTTCGACGGCATTCCAAGGCCGCCAGTTGCCCAAAGCACAGCCATGCGGCTGGGCGTTTGGCTGTGATTCTAGCCTGGGCTTGTATGATTGCCGGGGCCGGAGCCTTGGTGGCCGCAGTTGTGGTGTACCGGACGAATCAGGAAACGGAGTGGCGTGACATGAACCGCTTGTTTTTCGCCGTTTTCACCGGTGTAAAGAAGTGGCTCGGCATCGAGTCGCTGCCATACGAAATTCCGACCCTGGACCAAAACGAAGCCGAGCGAGTCGTGGACCGGTTGATCAGCATGGGCTTCTTGAAATTCGTGACCGAGCCGCAGAAAGCAGATGTGCGGCGGCAACTGATCGAGACCGCCCGCAATCGTTACCTGGACTCTGATTGGGACGACGAATGTGTTGCCGCCGACCTGCGGAGCTATCCGGCTGACGCCGAAGATCTGGCCGAGGGGCAGGTTGGTGCAACCATGCTGCTGATGAAACCAGTGCTGGAGAAGGAAGGTGTCAAGCTCGATTCAGTCGTGGACGACTTCGGCGACGAAAAGTACGAGCTTGTCGTCAACGGGCAGCGGCACCTAATCTACGAAAAAGGTCAGGACAGTTGGACACTTGGACTAAAACGGCTGTTGGAAATCACCAACGGGCTGTTGGAGGAAGCCGGTTCAGCCGAACGCCTGTATGCTGTTTACGGCGGGAACGAAGGCCGGGTGATGTTGCTGACGCCGGAAATGCTGGGTTACCTCGAATCCCTTGCTGACTTGCTGGACCACGGCTGGCTGCCCAGGCGGTCGGAGGAATTTGGGGACTGAGCCACGATTGACGGGAAAATAGCCGTGGACGACGACGCATTATTGGCAATCTGCCGAACCACGTATCGCCGAATCGTAAAGGGGAAGAGCTGGTCCTTTGCCGCTGCAAGGGAGGCCGCCCGATTCGAGTTGCAGCGTGCCGGGTTTGATTTGGTGAACGAGGACGACGACATTTCGGTGGGTCTGCAAACCGTGCTGGTCATGCTTGCCGATGGCCGATACGTCCAGCGTGATGCCTTTGGAGGATGGCATGTCCACCGGAATCCGGCGGCGTGCTGATGGAGTTGACGTAGCCGCCGATCACAGCCACGAAGATTGCAACCATTTCCAGTTTTCCAGATTTCCAAGATCTTCTGACTTGCAGATCGGTTCACGTGGTCCGTGGAAAAGCCTGTCTGGGAAAAAACATCGTCGCAAATGCGATGTTGGTTGGCGTTCGAAGAAAAGGCCCAGAAACTCGGCGTTACCAAAACGCCAATGGTCGTTCGCCAAAACGGACACGCCGTGGCCCGTCCCGAGTCGGGGCGGGTAGATCCAGTCGTCGGTTTTCAGTTCGGCATTCATTGTTGGGACCAGGCCACGAGGTGATCACTCTGGCCCCAGGTACTCGAACCGTGGCACGGTCTGGCCGCCTACCTCCAACGTCCCGTCATGCTGTCGGTAGGAGCGTATGACTCCGACTGGCCTCAGATCCTCACGGTCCACGACACGCAGTTCAACACGCCACCTTGCCGTGCCAAGGCAACGCACGGAACGGAAACGACTTGGGCGTCCGGACAAAGCTGTTTGAGCTTCTGACAGGCGACATCATCCTGGGCAACCCCGTAGGCTGGAACCAGAAACAGGTTCCCAACACGCAGGAAGTTGACGTAGTTGCCGACCGCAGATGGAATGCCGTTCGTCACCACGTCTTCCTGAAAGTAAGGCAGTTCTTCTACGGCCAGCCCCGCCTGCTGTAGGACATTGCTAAGGCTCTTTCCGTACCCGGCCTGGACCTTGGAGTAGTCGTTCACCACGACGAGCCCTTCGTTCAGAAATCGGGCGACGCCATCGGCATGACCGATAACGTCGTCGGGTTCCAACGGAATCTCAATCAATTCGGTCAGTTCAAGAGCGTGTCGCAAATCCCGCTTCAGCTGGTCCTGCCCAACCTTCGGATTCTCGCCGTAGATCTTCTCTGTCAGAATGGCTCGATTTTCGGCGGCGACCACGTTGCCGCCATCCAAGACGATCTTGGATCGCTGGCACTGGCCCAGGTCACGAGCATCTTGGCAGACCACCTCGTCCTCGGTTCGCCACTTCGGATATCCCTTCAGGTAATCGGGATCGTAGTGGAACTTGATGAAGCGTCCGACCTGGATCTGGATTGGGCAGTAATCCCGACACCAAATGTCATGGGTTCCAGTGAGGAATCGCACGGGCACGCCATGTTCCTGGAGAATCTCCGTCAACTGCCCGCAAAGTGCAGAGTGCTGGTCACCAAGCAGCTTGGAAAAGTAGACGCAGTTGGTTTGCCAGTCGGGTGTCATTTCGATGGTTCGACGGGGTTGGGAGGTCGGGCGACGGAACGGCACCGCTACTGGCCGACGCTGAATGCCCTGACCAATTTCCCGCCAGGGTAACCCATCGTCTTATCTGAAAAGTACGTCAGCAGCGTGTCCTTTTCTTCATCCTGGGTCGCATTGGCGACGACGTACCCCTGGATGTCCTCCCACGTCAAACGGACAAATCGCTTCTGATCGTCCTGCCTGATGTGATCGCCGAACTTCGTTTCGATGTCCGTTTCTTCCCCTTCACGCACAACATTTACAAGGTAGAACCTCAGTCGGGGTTCGTGTTGCTGGGCAATCCAACTGCCCAGCAGCCAGAACCGTAGCAACTCGTACTTATGGTCACTCACCACACTCCGGTAGTCGTGCGTGAATACCTTGTCGTACCATTGTCCTCCTCCCGTGCAATACGCCTTTGGGTTGTTCAACCTGCGTAGCAGTGATTCTCCCTTGCCGGATGTATCGTTGTCCGATCCGAATTTGTTCTCGACAAATGCCAACGCCCCATCACCGACGACAATCAGGTCCGGCTCAGAAACCCGTTTCCCTTGTGCCAATTCAAGGGTGTCAGCCTCCCCAAATTCAACTCTCGCCTTCAGAAGCATGTCCCAGGCACTCCGCTGGACAGGATCGTATGACCAGTAGATAAGCCGAACGTGGTCCCAGCCCCTGGGACAAATCATCGATTCACAAACTCCGGACAAGTGGTTCTGATTTTCAAGAAGCCGAAAAACGTTCCAGGTTACGGCGTCCTCGCTTCGCTCTCGTCCCAGTCGGCGGACTTCAGCTTTGACACGCTTGATCTCCGCAAGCCGACTGAGGTCGTCAGGATGGTGCCAAAGAAGATTGTCGGCCTCGTCCTTGTACTCGAAGGTGGTCGGCGAGATGTAGATGCCGTGTTGCTGGCAGAAGTACTGGTATTGCCTCAAACCGTGTTTCCTTTGTCGTCTTTCGACTTCTGTCGTACACCCCAACACCGGGCATTCGACTTTCGGTTCCGTTCGGATCACGTGCTTCAGATCTTGCCAACCCCAAAAGCGTTTAGCAGACATGTTGCTCCTTTCGACAAGGCTCTTTGCCTACTTCTTGGCCAGCCGCTCATACAACGTCATTTCTTCTCTCGCATCCACCAGGGTTTCTCGAAGTCGATGTCCTTGGGCGGTACTTGGAACGGATGCTGGCGGACGAAGTAGTACCAGAACTTCTGGCGGTTGTCCTGGTCGTAAACCTCAAACACCTTTGCTTCCTCCATCTCCTCCAAAAACTTGCGGTACGCACCGACCGGCTCAAAAGGATTGCCCTGCTGGAAAATGACGGTGCCGCCGTACTTCTTGTACAGGGCTCGATCAAGCTTCCAGCCTTTCACCAACTGTTCGCCAATGGCCTCGTAACCACGCTGGTCGTCTTTCTTTCTCTCCTCTGAGACATCCTTGTCGGGTGGAGAAAGACGATTCATGGCGGCGGCAAACTGCTGGATTTCTTCTGGCGTAGCGGTGATCTTGTGGCGGTCCATGTACCGTTGCCGCAACTCGCCGAAAATCTTGCCGGTCAGCCGTTTCGCCTCGTCCTCGGTCAACTTTGAGGACGCTGCGTCTACGTCGCTGCGGTAGATGTAATCGTGGAAGAGGCGTGCGATGGGTTCACCCTTCTTGGGGTCGGCGGGACGCACCTTGCTTGCATCGAAGCCCAAGATGTCGTTGTTTGGGCTTGGCTGGGTGTCAGCTGCCTGCGTGGGCAAGACGACTCCGAGGACGAGTAGAACCATGACGAACTGCTGCATTGTCCGATTCCTTCTGGGGCAAGGTTGTTGGGCGTCCCCGCCATCCGCCACCACGATCATCTTCAATCCGGCCTTCCTGACGATGTCGATCATGTTCTTCGTCCCGGTTCCGCCTGGGAATGCCACGACCAGATCCAGGTGTTCTTCGAGCATCTGCCGGTTCCGCATTGGCCCTGCTCCACGGCCATACCGTTTCCAGTCAGCCGGGCAAGCCACGACCTCCATGCCCCGCTCCTTCGCCATTCACCGGCCAGCCGGTCGGCACCACGGACACCGCCGTGGATCAGCAGCATGAGCTGATGCTCGGCGTTCAGCCGGTCCAGCGTGGACCACATCAAGTCACGGTCGTCGAAATCCCGGCCACCGGTGAAAGAAACGCATTCAACAAATCGTGATTTGACATGGGAATCTCTTGGAAAACTGGCCACAAGCCGCATGAAATCACCGCATATAGGCAAATAGTTGTTGGAGATGGGCTCGTTTGCGGGATCTATCTTCGTTCAATGGTTTCCTCCGCAATCGCCACTCACCGCTCTTTTTCAGCTGAAGATGGCGTACTTTCCATATCACGTGTTCAGACGGGTCAAAACCCCACCTCAGTATTGTCTCGTCTGCGTGCAATTCGACCCTGCCCGACTCCTGTACTCGTGACAGAGGGACTTGTATCGTGCCCGCCAAATCGTCGTTCGTTAAAGCGAATCTGTGCTTTCCGATTGACCACTGCCACGCATGTGCAAGTTCGTGTGCGAGAATGATTCGTACTATCCTATCTGGCATAAGTCTGTTTGTAGTCCAATTTAGCCAGATCAGCTTGCCCTCTGACTCGCAAACCCCATCAGAACCCTGTTCGCCCCACCAGGGATCTCCGAGACAAATGATCGGACACCGGGACTGATTATTCTGGGACCAGTAAGATGCGATATTGGATCTGTCAAGTGGATCGATGTGTGACCAGACGCCGTGAAGCACCGGCTCAATCCGTTGCTCGGCGTCTCGATCCACTCGTCGTGACTCAATCTCTACTGCTACAGACGGCGAGCCTTGAAGGCTGGTTCTTATCGTCATACGCACCTTCCATCTACTCTGAACGACTCATTTCTCCACCCACTCCCCCGCCTGCACATGATCCGCATTATACTCCACCCGGCTACGAACAACACCAGCCGAGTCGATCAGCCAAACCGTGTCCCCATCGTTGTTCAGCGGCATCGTGGGCGTGGTCATGACGATCCGCAGCCGCCCCTGAGCAGTCACGTCCCCCGTGAGCCGGTATTGGTTCCCGGCCCGGTCCCGCAACTTCCATCCGGCCAGATCCACCGCCTGGGCCGTGCTGTTGCCGATTTCGACCGCTTCGTTGCCCCGGTCCACGCCCACCGGATCGGGCAACAAAGCGATGATTTCGACGCCGGCGGGGCAACAGCACAGCCATCGTCGGCAACAGGAAACTGCTTGACTTCTTGATCTTTTACGTGCCTCTCTTCTCAATGTCTTCTAACGCCTCGGCAGCCGCCAGCCGAACGCTTTCGGTCCCACCCTTGAGCAGTTCCCTAAGGGCTGGTACTGCCGCCCTTGCCATGGGACCAATTTGTCCCAGGGCATAGGCAACCGTCCCCCGAATGCCTTGGTTCTCATGCTTAAGCAGTTCTGTCAGGGCTGGAACAGCCAGCCACTACGTCTTCTACGCTTCTGCTTTGGCTAATGCTCGCCGATTGCACCTTCTGCGTGCGGTTTCGACCAGCGTGTCAGCTTGTTGCGTGCTCAGTGGTGACGTGGCGTTGTGATTGGGAAAGAACTGGGCATCCGGCATGTTTGCACCTGTTCGGAATAGCAGGACACCAGAGATGTCGCTGTAAAAATGAACGTATTCTTCGGCGTGCGGGCGTTCGTCTTCCGACAGTTCCGCCACGCTCTCGGTAATCAGCCGAAATATCCCGCCTGGAACTCGACTAGGAGCCGGATCGGCCAAAGTCACCCCGTCTGCTGCCGTTGGGCGATGCTCTAGGGTGACGTAGTATGAGCCATAGAGGGCGTTCTGCACATCAAGGTCAAACATAGGATTTGCGACACCGAGAATGATGACGTTTATTGCCTGCGGTGAGCATTGCGACAGTTTCCCGGTAATCATGTCCCGAATTGCAAGAAAAAACGTATTACGACGGTGAGCGAAAGCGTCCTCGCCGTTCCCAAATTGGATTGGTATCACCTGTTTAGGCGTAGGGTATCTCTCTTCTAAATAGGAGCGGTCCCGCTCTGACATCATGCTTACACTGAAGACGCCCTGTTGAACCGAGCGTGACTCGCTGAGATCGAGGTAGAACTCAACGTATTGAACCAGACAAGCGGCGTCGTCGCATCGAAAACTGTCATGGTCCTCTCGTTCGAAAGGAAAGCCGTCCACGGTAATCACGTTCTCTAAACCACCCCTGGACGTAAACAATTTCTCAAGCAACACCCGGATACGCTTTGCACGTTCGATGAAAATAATGGGTGACCGAAGCCAAACATTGAATCCAGCAGAGAAGCTCGCCGTCTTGATCTCATCTTCTAGGTCAGCAGGAGTTCTCGGTGGATACTCTATATTTACGCAGGTGACCTCTGCAACTGCCTTATGACCAGCCCATGTGCCGGTCATGTCAGGGTTCTTCCAGCTACCAGGAAGTCGTTCCTCAAAATGCACACTGCCGTTATCAAACACCTCGCACACTACTGTCGCCGCTGCGATTTCTGTAAGGGTGTTATCGTATCGGTCGTCGAGCAGTTTGTCCGAAAATGCCTGCCGAAGCGTGGGAATGTCAAACCGCAGCGTCAGTTCACGTAGGTCACGTTCCAGATCGTGAACGTCATAGGTAAAAAGTAAGTCGCAGATGCCGCCCAAGAGACTTCCGAGGAGTCTCTTGGCCTTGATGTTCCTTGTCTTTTTCAACTGTTCAAACGTTATCTTCACATTCTGCAAGTCGGCAGATTGCAGGAATGCGTTGAGGTCACGCTGAAATGAAGTGCAGTTGATCACCTCGAACAGGCTCGGATATGTCCGGCTGAAGCCGTCTTGTATTTCAGCAAACATGGGCTAGATCTCTAAAGGCATTTCTGATGCTGTTCGAAGCAAAGGCGGACAGGCGGTGAATACTAAGTTGCTCGATGCTTTTCCAGTAACTTCCGCAGTTTGTCAATGCTCAGTGCGGGAGATCTGCTGTGGAGGACGGCATGGCAATTCGGACATACCGGCCGAAGATCGGCGATGGGATCGACATCATACTTCTCCCCAATCGTCGCCAGTTCGATCAAGTGGTGAACATGGATGATTTCATCGGCGACCTCGCCGTATAGTTCCTCCATGCTGTGCTTGCAGACGGCACATGTGAATCCGTAGTGGTCAATGCACGCCTGTCGAGCGGCGTGGCTTCTTTCATAAGCATTGACGGTGATGGTCCGAGTTGCTCCCTCCTTGTATCGTTCGGGCGTGAGAACTTCCTCTGGTATCGGCGGGAACTTCATGGCTTTGACCCGCCACCAGAAAGCATCCAGGGTCCACAGATCGGTGTCCACCACCTTGCGAAGCTGATTCAGGACGACGTTGATCTGTTGGTAGCGGTCACCTTCCGTCGCTCCACGCTCGAATCTCGGCCACACCCGAACGATCTTCATGCCATCTTCTGACGTGTTGTTCCATACCCCGTACTTGTCTGGGTGGGCGACGTGCAGAACGGCAGTCACCAGAGCCTTCCCGAACCCCTTGATGAACTTCGGTTTCGATTTCGGAAGGAGTTTGTCCACCCGGCTGCCAACGGGCTGGCCTTCGTCCAGGAGGGTGGAAAGGGCCGACCGTAACCGGGCAAGATCGTCACACACGTGCGTCGTCTTGCGGGTCAGGTTCGTCCAGTGGCAATTGTTCTCAAATCGGACGAAGCCCTGGAATTCCTCGGCCGTCAGGTTCGGGACGTGTTCGCAACGAAAGACAGGCCGGTATCGTTCAAGCACCTTGTCCCTTGAATCGATGACCTTCTTCACGTCAGGATCTTGGGCAGCAGTCTCCAAGAGCGGTCGAAGCGTTTCTGCAGCCGCTTCGATGGACTTGTCGGGAATCACGCCAGCGTCATTGACCATGATTGAAATTCACCCCTATCCGTTGTCACGGGCTACTTCCTGGAGACTCGCTGGAGCCACTTCTGTAAAGCCTTCTTTTGGGCAGCCGATTGGCGTGCAGTCGCTCGGAGAATGCCCTCGAAGTCTCTGGCCTCGACAGGAAATATGGTTCCCTGAGTTCCACGGCCGAAGCATTTCGGGTGGCAACCAGTTTCGTAAAGGTCGCAGATCGTCAGGGGCGGATCGAGGAAGAAAGCGTCCTCTGGCGGAATCAGGTCGAAGCAGTTGTATCTTTCCGAACCAGGGTAGTCCTCCTTACCGTCCGAGTGGAATTGCGTGACACCCAGTATGCACCGGCCGTACTCCGCATCATCACTCTGGTAACACACCGCAAGGTGCCCAGCCAGCACGTCCTCCCGGAGCAATTTCATGCTGTACGTGCTGCGAATCCAGTCTTCCCCGCCCCAGTCCATTGCGGGCTCATCCGGTGAGTATGCTTCCGGGTCGGAGAAGTAATGCCTCCAGTGCCAACCGTCCGAACCGTCCTTTGGATACTCGGTACACTTGATGACCCAGATCGGTGGTAGTTGCTTCTCCATGTAGATCTCCTTCAGTCGCCGTGCTTCGGTCAAGATAACACGTCACCTCCCAAACTCCACCCACTCCCCCGTCCGCACCTGTTTCCCAGTGTACTCCACCCGGCTCCGCAAAGCACCATCTGGGCTGATCAGCAGCACCGTGTCGCCATCGTTGTTCAGCGGCATCGTTGGCGTGGTCATCACGATCCGCAACCGTCCCCTGGTCGCCACCGTCCCGGCCAGCCGGTACTCGTTCCCGGCCCGGTCCCGCAGTTTCCATCCGGCCAGATCCACCGGCTTGTCGGTGCTGTTGCCGATTTCGACGGCTTCGTTGCCCTCGTCCCGGCCAGCGGGATCGGGCAGCAGGGCTACCACGGCCACGCCGTTGGCAACGACCTCGCCCATGACTGGTTTGCCGTTGTCCTTCTGTGCCGCCCGCCAATCCCACGGCGGCGTTGGATTTGGATCGGCCCACAGGCCCCGCTTGGCGGCACGGGCCTCGGCTTCCAGCTTGCCCATGCCCTGGTCCCTGCTGTACTTCCTGAACCACCATCCCCAGCCTTGCCGGACAAGCTCCTGGTTCAGGTTCCGGCCATCGGGCAGGATGACGTTGGCCAGCGTCCGCTCGTACCTGTCAGTGCCGGTGGGATGGATCGTCACTGTCTTGCCTCGGGTCAGGCTGGACGTGGCCTGTTTGGCTTTCTGGCCGTAGGCTTGATGGAGTTCAGGGCAGTCGATGCCTTCGAGGCGGATGTCGATCTGCTTGTTTTCGTGCAGGACAACGATGGTATCGCCGTCTTTGACACGGACGACCTGGCCGGTGAATGGTTCGGCGGCGGCGATGGAGGCAGCGGCCAGTGACACCATCGCCCAGGTCATGATTCCCAGTTTTTGTTTCGAATGAAGCATCGTGTCTTCTCGCTCAACTTTTGCGACATTCAACAGCTTGGCAGTAGTGCAGAACTACGGTTCCACGCAGAAGAACTTCAACCAGTGCTTCGGCGGAGTAAACTCTGCCGGGACAGGGAAACCCGTGGTGATCCATGGTACCTCGTCAGCAGAGGGAGGTTCGACGACGAACTGCGAAAGAAGTGACTCTATTGAGTCCTTGTCCTTCCAACGACTGGGTAAGCCTTTTTCGCATTTCAGCCAAGCCGAAAGCCATGCTGTGAACGGTAGCCAGTCCGCAACATCGAACGTCTTCGATTCCTCAACATTGGTTAGATCGGGCAGCAAGTCCTTTGCCACTGCTAGTCGCACAGTGCCTCGACTTCGATCAATGGCCAAAACGAATGAGCGATCCTTTGTCAAATCAGAAGCGAGGGCATCGACGATTTGCTTCTTTTCAACAGTGGCCTTCAACTCATTGGCGACTTTCACCTGAAATAACGCTGTCTTGAGAAACTTGATGTTCTCGACTATGACAGTGATTGCAAGATCCGCTCCGTACTTGTCCTTCGAGTGTTCCCCCTTTCGATGCAAGACGGAGAGCTTTGTCTTGACGACAACTTTTCTCTTGGTACCGATATCTGACCGCCACCTGCTGTGATTGAACTGTTCGATGATTCGATTTATGAACGGTTCTTCGGTTGTTAAAGCGCCCTTCTGCCAGCCTTCAACTGCTTTTCGAAGTCGGCTATTTGCGCCAAGGTCAACAATGTCCAAATCAAGGTATTGCTGAATTGTCATCAATAAGCTCACTCAACTACGTACAAAGCACATCCGACGCCTTCATCGCCGCCGTATTGGGGTCCGAGTAGAACATCGAATCGACACGTTTCATGATTGGCCAGATAGTCCGAGGAGGTCGTGCTTACTCTCAAGGAGGTCAATGCTCGCATTACTCTGTACTCCATTGCGATCTGAAGTGGCTAGGCAAGAGATCGCATGAGTTGGCCACCCTGAGATTCATCCTCCTCCCCCAAACCCACTCGGCACCTTTTCCACCAACTCCCGATGAACCACGCTGCCTTTCCGTGGTACAATCTTTGGCACCGCCCGACCCGTCCCGGTCCAGGCCAGCATCAGGTGCGGTCGCCGGTAGTGTGGTGCAACTTCGATGTGCCGACCTACGTTCCAGCCGATTTTACCACGGCGGTGGGCCTTGTCCACGTACTTTTGGTCCCCGGTTTCCTCGAACTTGTCCCGGTCCTTGGATAACACATCCGGCTCGATCACCGAAGGGTCGTTGTCGAGCAGGCACAAGGAACAGCACAACCGCACGCAATCGGACACTATGGCTTCGGGGATGTCAATAAGCCCATTGTTTGACGGACGCCTCGGCAGTGCGGCAACGGCTTGTTCCACCGTCAGTCCCGCCTGCCGGGGAAAGTTGCAGTACGAGCCGACCGGCACCTGAAATTTTCCCGTCGTCCTTGTCTCGCCCAGGTCAATCATCATCAGGATGGCGTCAGTTTGCTTGGATTCGCCCATCAGGATCGACTGAATCTGGGCGGGCTTGCCTTCCCAATCGAAGGTCAACGGATTGTCCCGCTTGGGCAGACGGACGCATAGGGCGGGCGTGGGTAGCTGGACCAGGGTCGAGTCCATGTCCAAGTTCAGTCGGGTTAGCATTGGGACGATGGTCGGCCACACGTTGTAGTAGGGACGCTGGGCCTGTTCCCACGCTTGCTCGGCAATCATTTGGCTGACCATCCCACCGGCTGGATTCTTGGCAGCATGGGCGAGGGCGGCCCGGTAGAACTCGTCCGGTTCTTCGATGCGTCCGCCTTTTTTGGCGGCGTCACGGGTGATGGGGTAGGTGTGAAAATCCATGGTCAGCTTCGTCTTGGTAGGCCGGTTCCCGGCGTCTAACGGGGAGCCTGCTGAAACTTGGGCTTGTCAATCTGAATCATTTCGTACACTGGCTTTCGACGAGATCTGAAGTAGTTTTCGCCTGTTTCAATCGCTCCAACGACACGTACCGCTGATTCTGAGTGAACGCCGTGGTGCGTCCGCTCTTCGAGGTCAGGTCGTTCCGTATTGAGGCATCTAGTTTCAGCGTATCGGGTGAGTCTGGGGGCGAAAGAAAGAATACCTTGTACGCACATCCTTCCTTCCTCGGTGTTTCTTTCAGCAACGCATCCACAAGCACCGCCATTTCGCCCTCGTGCGTGCCGGGGAGGAATTCGACGTGTTCGTGCGTTTGCAGGATCTTCGGCACGAGGGGGTAGATCTTACCGAAGGAATAGAATGCAATGCGGCTCACCGGCTGGAAGGGGCGATCTGGCTGGCAGACGTAGGCATGGTATCTCTCGTATTCCGGCCAGGCGTTTCGGGCCGGAACCACGACGACATCGTTCGCACTGCCGATGAGCCGCTCAGCAACGAGCATGTTCTGCAATTCCCGGAGCAGAAATGCCTCCCTTTCAGATACCACCTCGGTCTTGTCGCTGAGCAGTTCGTCGATGGCCTGATCCAGTGCGGCAAAGGACGCCCAAACGAGCCGTTCGTCTTGGAAAGAATCGAACGCACGAGGCTTAGCGTCATCTGGCGTCAAAACCAGCAGAAGGCGAGTCGCCTCGGTAGCCCCATCGAGACGCTCCAGGTGACGTTCGAGTTGCTTTGGCTGGATGCTGTTTCGCTTGATCTTGGTCTCGACCAGTAGACGACAACTGCTTTGTATGATCGCATCGGGGACACCCCCTCCGCCCTTCGATGGCTGGTTCTGGAAGGCGACCAGTTCGAACTCAGACTGTTCCAGCAATGCTCCGATGATCCTTTGTATTCGATCCAGTGCAAGTGACCGAAGAACCGCCAGGAACGAGGCTGTGACACGGTTCTCCCCGGTGGAGTAGGTTGAAAAAAGGTTTGTTGGCACGATTCGCCTCCGTCAGAATGGATTGAACCAAACCGGCTGCGGTTTGTTTTTCGGTTTGCGGAGCCGCTTGGCCCGTTCGGGATCTCGAAGATGCCACTCGCCGCCATCGCAGTCGCACAAGTCCACGGTCCCCACGATGACACCACGGGGCAGATCGTCGCAGGACACGTCTTCGATGCCGTACTTCGCCATCAACTCGGCCTCTTCGGCAGTGCTGTACCGACCAAGGGAGGCGTAGACGTAGACCCGGCCACGGATATTGGTGGGGCGTTTTCTGTACTCGGTCGTTTTCACCCCCCGCATGATCGCTTCGGCCTGGGGCTGTCGGATGCTGAGGGCTCGCAACTTCATTTCCCGCTCCATACCCGGTGGACCGTCTTCAGTTCCTCGATCCAGCACCGCAGGATGTCCGACGTATCCCGCCCCAGATCCTTTGCCAATTCGAAGAACCCCGGCCCCGGTTCCATGTTACCGACCTTGTGAACCACGATCACCGTCAACATGCCACGATCAGCGGCATCCTCGTCAGCGGAGATCTCGCCCAGCATGGCCGCCAGGGCGTAGGAATGGGTTTCCAGTGCCACTGCCGTGACTTGTTTGCACAGGTCCGAGTACGGGATCATGCCCCGAAGCTTGGCTCGCTCGATCATGGCTTGCCGCATCTCTTCCTTGGCAGCGTTCCAGTCGTCCATGTTGAAACCGTACTTGGTCGTCATTCGTCTTTCCCCCCAAACCCACTCGGTACTTTTTCTACCAGTTCCCGATGCACCACGCTGTCCAGGCTTGGCACAATCTTCGGCCGCCCTCGACCAGTCCACACCGAAGCCGTGTGCGGTCGTCGGTAATGTTGTGCAACTTCAATGTGGCGTCCCACATTTCGGCCAATCACGTCTTCCTCATTCCACCACATTTGCCAAGGCCGTCTCCATCTCACCGACGAGCCCCTTCCGTTCATAGGCAAACATTTCTAGGTATTCGATTGCCCGAGTGCAGCCAACGTAGAAGCTCACACGTCCCATTACTTCAGCGTTGAACTCGTTTGCGGAGGCAAGCAGAACGCAAAAGGCGTCGTAGCCTTTGGCGGAAGCCACCGTGGAAACCGACAGATGGCCCCTTCGTCCCAGAGGATTATCTCGGTCCTTCCATGGCACGTGGATGCCACGCAGGGACCGGAGCTTGGCCTTTTCGATCGCCGCCGCTAGGTCAAGCACCCGATCTCGGGTGAACGAAAGCACCTGAATGTCCTCGGGACGGACCTCCTGCTCCTCAGTCAACCATCGAATGCGTTCCAGGACGGCAGCGGTCTCCTGGGACCGACTGGATGTCATCGTCAGTCGTGGCTTCATCCCAGTCCTTTTCGCAAAATCGACCTTCCAGGTCCCGTCCACTTGACCTATGACCTTCTTTTCCCGAAGAGTGGCGATATCGCCGTATTCCTTCGTCGGGACCTGCCCAGGTGTCGCTGCGAACGTGCCGTAGAGAACGTTGAACGTGGGCTCAACAATCTGCCGGGTGTTGCGGAAGCATTCGATCATGACGTGTGCCCGGCCGCCACGAATGTTCAGCCCAACGGATTGCCAGTTCGGCCTTTTCCGACCGTAGAGGTTCTGGGCGTCGTCGTAAAAAACATACAGGTTGGGTTCGCCGCCCTCGACCGTTCGGCAGAGTCCCTTGAGAAGTCGAAAGTCTTCTTCCAAGAAGTCCTGGCCCTCGTCGATGTAAATTGCGTCGTAGACCAAAGTATCGAAAAGGACCGGCTCCTTGACTTTGACGAACTCAAGCTCCTTGAGGTACTGAGCGGCACGGGTAGCATCATCCGAATCTACGATCCGCTGGTATCGCCATAGGCCCTTGCTACCGAGGTGCCACATCAGGCGGTTGTAGCAGAATACTTCAACACCGGACTCCGGCAGCGGTTTGCCGGTACGCTGCTGGTAGGCGATCTCGATCTTCTTACGAATGTACGGCACCAAGCTGTGGTTGAAGCAGACTGCCAAGATTCGTGGTGGAGGATTGGTCTCGAACAGAGCCGACTTGCCGTTGCGAAATTGACGCTCTAAACGCCGTGCAAGATTACCCGCCAGCACAATGGTTTTCCCGCTCCCCGCCACGCCCCGCACCAGCCGAGGCCCTTCGTTCCAATTCTGTGCCAACAGCCGCTGCTGCTCATCCGAAAGGGCCTTATAAAGCTCCGCCTGCTCGTCGAAGAACTCGCCCAATGTGCCTTCGCTGACGGGGCGTGGCTGACGGTCCTCGGGTTTAGGATAAAGGATCGAAGTGTCCCCGAATGCACGGCCCAAGCATTGAAGCTGATCCTCTGGGCACCGCTCGATTCCATGAATGGAAAGCTGCCTCTGACCGGCCGCCGTCATCCGGCTCGCCAGTGCCGAAAGATCGTCGGAGAAGATGAGTTCCGGCGGACAGAACGCATTGTCTCCCCATTTATTCAGCCATTCCGCTCGACTGATCCTGGGCATGACGACCCAATACTTAAATGGCAGCACCAGTTCTCCGGTAACCGATCGTTCCACAGCGTCCTTTATGTCGAACATCGCACTTCGGGCCTGGGCGAATGGGCTGCGGGTTCGGATACCGTTATCGTATCGAATGCGGAACTGCCCACCGGGTTCTACCGCTTCGATCTGATCCAGTGTGCCCCCCTTGACCTCGACGACATGGATGCCGATTCTCGCATCGATTACCACGATGTCCGGGGGCCGATTGGTTCTCCGAGCGAGGCTGGGTTCGCACAGGAGCGTAGTCTGCTCATCCGCCCCCCGGATTAGAGCGGCGAGAACAAGCCGATGACCATCATTACTGGCTTCTTCCCAGCCGCAGACACAGCACTTGGCTGCGGTGACGATGGCTCGAAGGGCATCGGCAGTCAGTTGCCCTGGGATAAGCACCATGCAGTCGGTGCCGTCGTGTCCTTCAGGAATCATGATGCTTCACCATGCGATTTAGCTGTTTCGTAACCCAGTCCGGGGTGCCAATCACTCCCCAAACCCACTCGGCAACTTCTCCACCAATTCTCGATGCACGACGCTACCTTTCCGAGGCACAATCTTGGGAACGGCCCGGCCGGTCCCCGTCCACACCAACGTCATGTGCGGTCGCCGGTAATGCGGAGCAACTTCAATGTGCCGCCCCACGTTCCAGCCAACTTTGCCACGCCGATGGGCCTTGTCCACGTACTTTGGGTCACCGGAAGTTTCAAACTTGTCCCGGTCCTTGCTCAGTACGTCCGGTTCGATGACCGAGGCGTCATGTTCCAGCAGGCACAGGCTGCAACACAGCCGCACGCAATCGGTGACGAAATCCGAGGGGACTTGGACGCCGATGTCGGAAAATGCGTCTTTCCCCAGCCCAGCCAACGACTGTTCCACCGTCAGGCCGTCTTGGCGGCGGAAGTTGCAGTAGGTGTAGATCGGCACGTCGGCTAGCCCGTTGTTCATCGTCTCGCCCACGTCGATCAGGACTGAGATGGCTTTGCCGTCGCCCATGTCGCCCATCATCATGCAGCGGATCTGGAACGGCTGGCCCTGCCAGTCAAAGGTCATCGGATTGTTTTGCTTGGGCAGGCGGACGCACAAAGCGGGCATGGGCAGCTGGATTAGGCCCGAATCCAGGTCTAGGTTCAGCCGGGTCAGCATCGGTACGATGGACGGCCAGACGTTGTAGTACGGTCTTTTCTGCTGCTCCCAGTCCCGTTCGTTGCTCAGTTGGAAGTAGAACTGGGCCGATTGGATCGCAAGGGCATCCGACAAGGCTCGCTCGTAGAAGGCATCGGGATGCTGATCAAGCCCGGCCTTGCTGCAAGCTTCACGGGTGGTGGTGTAGGTGTAGAAGTCCATGTCGAAACTCCCTCAGACAGTCATCGCTTCCGACTCGTATAGTTCTCTAGGTGTTCACCAAGGAAGCCAACAATAAACCGGCGAGAATCGCCATCGACGTAAAAATGAAGCCGTAACATCTTTGGAGGCTTGTTGCCGTACTTGAGATGCGGTGCAATGTCTAACTCTCGACCCTCAAACAAGATCTTTCGCTCCTTCATTAGCTTACTGTCCTTTTTGGTCTGCTTGCCCTCACTCATGGCCAAGGGGAATCTGGAAACGGCCGAGAAATCATCTTCGAGATTTCGGGACTGCGAGTCAAACAAAAGAGGATGCAGCTTCGTACACAAGTCAAACAGAATGGTCCAGGCGAGTGCCAACTGTTCTTGTCTATTCCAGTGACCGCCATACTCAGCACCATATTCCTTCGCCGATGCGATTGCATCGTCAGTCACTCGAAGGCGAGCAGGAAACATCCCGGCCACGCCAGCCAACACTCCGTCCAAGGAGGTGGGAAGCTCGGCGAACTGCCGAATACCATTCAACTGCGACTCCAGATCTTCAATTCGGCGTCTGACACGTTCAGCCTCCTGCACTCGATGCCGAAGACCGCCAACTTCCCTCTTCAAATCATCGTTCTCTGTGGAATACTGGTTTGCGTACCCTTCCCACTCTGCGGCCTTGGTGCTCAATTCTTGATTGTCTTCCACGAGCATCGCCACCTCCTCAGCCTTTTCTGTGCCACTCTCCGCCAATTTTGTAATCATGTACTTCCGTCGCACAGAAAAAATGCTCTGAAATGACAAGAGTTCATCAGCTCGAAACGTGGACGCATTCCGTGATAGTCCGTTTATCAAGTGCTTGGTCACCACGTCTTCACCCTCTTTGGCGATGTATGCCTCGGAAAAGTAGCGATGGAAACGGGCATTATCGGGGTCTGTAAGATCGAGACGGGGTAGGTAGACTCTGACGGACCCCACGTCGCACCGAAACACCCTGCCAGCATCATCAAAATAATACGCCAATTCATCGTTTACGCTACTGTTATCAAGTGGATAGACGTTTGCGTTTCCCAGCACAGAATTTGAAAGCTTAACGGGGTCAATGCAGTACGCATCACCGGCACGATTGCGTGACACCAGGACGAAAGGTAGGAGTCGTTCACTAGAGCGGAGTCTGCCGAAGAGTTCTCGTGCGACTCTATTATTGACGTACCATGGCCGACTATTTATCCTGGCGTCACCCTTGGTACAAGTCAGCCATGATGTTTCAAGAATAGCTCGGACGTAGCCCGGCGTCGAGGCGACCGGGGATTCTGGGTATTCCCCAATAAAATAGGGGATCATCCAGTGTCTTACGACCGTAGCGAAACGGACGGTTCCTTCTGCGTTCTTTCGCAACGTAACTTCTACCGACCATTTCCGTGACGACTCATCGTCGTCGGTGTGAATCACCTCTAATGCCCAACAGGTCGGTTCGTTGGGGTCATCGCTTGGAGCACATACCGTCCTTATCTGGTGGCCGTTGACGGTGTATTGTGCTGGCTCAACTTTGGGGTTGTTGCCACTGTAAAACCATCTTCGATGGAGCGTCTGCTCGTTGCTGCCGGTCCTTTTAATACACCAGTCACGGAGCATTTGGCGTAAACGGGTCATGATCGTGGCAGGCCCTTGGCATGTCACGTCAAACGCACACTTGTAATGCACTGTGGTATCAACAGGAATAAAATCAGGCATCTTCGTCTCCTTGTTCGGCGAAAGACGAGAACAAGTTAGCTGCTCTCAACGTGTAATCTGTCCCGGCAGAACCAAGCTGGCAACGTTTGTGGTACGGCGTAAGTTCAACTCAGTTGCTGTGAGCCGACACACGGTGTGCATGGATGTTGTTAGCCCAGGTTGTGCAGGTCTTAACGACCACGGTACCTTCATTGTATTTGTTTCATTTGACTTCTGCCGTCGCAAGCGAGAGAAGTCATTTTTTGTTGTTTTTTTTTCGCTTTCTGGCCGTCTTGCCGCCTTCGAGCGAGGGAATGATGCCCGACCTGCGAATTTGATATTCGCAGATTCCATCGAGCATTTGCCGCACATCATCGCCAAGATCGACCTGGTAAAACGACATTGCCCCGTCATAAATGATCTTTCCCTCGAAGGGTAGCAACAACGTCCGAACAAGAACCGGCAGCGGCGTCTGAACAATCTTCGTAAACGGCTTGTCGAGGGCTACAACGCCGAAAATGTCCCCGGACGGCTCGTATTTCTCCGTACTTTCCACGAACAGCGTGTAGTCTTTCAGGTTTCGGGCGATGTAAAACAGACCCAGCCGGGCTTGTTTCCAACTGGAGACGATCTCCAACTCCTCCGGGCTGAAGTCGAATGGGTTCTTTTTGACGAACGTCGTGATCCGCCGTGGATTCTGGAACATGGAATCACGGGCGGCGATCAAGGCTTCTTCGTCACGCTGCTCTCGCACCGTGTCTGCCTTTTTGCCTAACCCAAACTGCATCAAACCGCCGTAGAGCTTGCCGAACAATTCAAGTTCATCAGCACTCAATTTCATGGGTTCTGTCCTGCTGCATATCCGAACACAATTTCGTCACCACCTTCGCTCCGACATGACTTCGCAACTGAAGTTACGCTTCGTCCCCAACGCTACGGCAGTCTGCCCGTTCAATAGTGAGCCTATTCGGCATCTTGTATACCGCCTCCTTTATTGCTTTTCGAATCGATTGAAGCAGTTCATTCAGGTGTGGCCTTAACAGATCGTGGATCGTTACGGGCCTCAGTCAGTCACAAGTAATGTCACTTTCGCCATTGTCGTCGTCTTCGTCCGGGTTGTATTTCTGTGGTTCCTTGTACGCCAATTTGCTAACTCTTTGGAACAACTCTTCGATCAGCTCCTCATCTCTATCGTCAAGCGTGGACAGGGAATAACGAGACATAAAAAGCCAGATCACCTTCTGCTGTTCCCACGGCAAGGAACGGATAACTCTTCGACACTCATACCTTGTAATGTCTGAAAGGTCGAAACCGCACAGAATTGCCCTTTGCGTCTGGAACTTCCATGCTTCCCACACGGACTCAAACCTAAAGAAGCTGTCCGATAGAAACTCGTCCGCAGGCATCTTCATCATAACGCCAGCGACCGATTTGGCATGTTGCTCCAATAGAACATCAGCACGCTCGTTTACACCTGGAAGGTCTAAATAGATAGCGGCAGGATCCTCGGAATCGAAAACTTCAATAATACGTTGATACTGGTGATTAAACTCATCTTTGAAAACAATCTGGAGCGTCTCTTCGAAGCCTTCTTTGATGGCATCGGCCAATAGGTTTGCTGCGTCCCTGTCAGCCGCAGTACGGGTGGTAACATTCTCTCTCACCGTCTCGGCCTTTGTAGGCTGCTTGTCGCTGATGCGTCCAGGCTTTTCAACCATGAAAATGCCCCGGAAACTCATACTGGGTATCCCGACCAACATTTTCGTCGCAATCAACTGGTCAAATTGCTGCTCCACCCGCCCCGGCATCGTCCCGCCCCGCACCAGCATCCCCAGTTCCATGTTCACCGTGAATGCCTGCTTGGTCAGGTTCGCCGAGGACAGGAACAGCCACTTGCCATCGGCCACCGCACACTTCACGTGCAAGATGCCGACCTTGCCATTCTCGCCCACGGGCCGCTTGTCTTTCGGCCAGAAATAAACCGATGAACAGGACGTAACGTCCTGACCCAAGGCCCGGATCGTACAGTACTCGCCTTCGCTCTCGATCTTGTCCGGCGTTTCGACGATCACCGTCAACCGGACGCCACGTTTGGCCGCCTTGACCAATGCCCTGGCGACGTTGGGAATTTTGTAGACGGCAAAGCTGACCAGGGTGATGCGTTCTCTGGCCGCATCCAGCAGTTGGAGGATGGCCTGTTCGGTGCGGCGGAATGGCATGTCCCCAACATCGGGTCCGGTCCACACCAGTTCGACGCTCTGCGAATTGTGGTGGATTTGCTCGGACAACGCCGCCGTCTGGAGGGCCACGGCAACGACCTGGGCATCAAGATCAGCCGCCTGTTGCCGCCACAGGTCCACGAACTTCAACGCCAAGTCTCGGTGGTGATGGTGGGGAACCCGTTTGGCGATTTCGGCTCGCAGCCCGGCCACACCGGTCGTCAGGATTGCATCGGCCACTGCCTCGGCGGTACTGCCGGGCAGGCTGCTCGCCAGTTCGTGGGCGGCCTCGATGATGGTTCGATGCGATTCCATGAAACTACCCAAAGAATGCCAAGTTGGTTCGTTCGACCGTGGCAACAAGAGCCGACCGGTCCAGATACTTGTTTCCTCGTTCACACGACGTTTCCGGCAGGAAGGAACAGGCGTGGCAGGACGCCCCATGCAACGTCTCCCCGGCTCCAACAAGATGTTCGGAACACAGGGGATCAGAAGCACACAGGCTCATTTTATCCAACGCTCGCCGGATGTGCCGATTCAGTTTGTCCGGTTCACCAAGGGCACACAAGCCGCCCAACGTCCCCTCGCTGTCCGGGGCCGCCGTGTAGATCAATACACCGGCCATCGGCTCACCATCGACGGGATTGCGGGAGTAGATTCGTTCGGTAATGGACGCACTGGTGTAACCACACTCGATAGCAAGCTGCCGAATCAGGGCGTGGGCGAACGTATGAAGCAGCACGAACCGAATTCCCGGATAACCTGATTCGGGATTCGGGATGTTCTTTGCTGCTTTCCACGCAATGTGGGCTTTCTCGAATTCCCGGTCGTAGGTTCGGTTCTTCTTCACCCATGCCTGGACGATCTTCTCCGAGAACTGGAAAAAGACGCCCTCGCCTCTGACCTCCGACGCAGGCACCCACACCGGATCTTTGCGGGAAATTCTCGCTCGCCGCTCAGGGGGAAGGTCGGCAGCACTGTCGAAATCCCGTGGCGACATGATCCGGCTGAAGCCGACCAATGCCCGGACCTCCCGAAGCTTGTCCGCCAGCACGATCTTCTGGAAATACTGGGCGAAGTCTGGCGGCGGATCGACCGTCCGCAACTTGAAGGTGCGGCTTTCCTTGGCGGTTGATGGATTGGAAAATACCTTCCACTCCGGAGACTTCAAGTCGTTGGGCGACTCGGCTCCTTCCACACCACCTTCGTTCTTTTTCTGGATGGCTTGCCAGATCTGTTCGTCGTTGTACTTGCTCAGATCTTTCAGTTGGCCGATCTGCCTGAACGCCGCCAGGATGTCAATGCTGGTGGCCTTCTCCAACACGGCCCAGTTGTCCTCCACCAATCGTCCCAGGTCATCGGTGGCCTGCGGAACCGACAAGGCCGAGATCAGCACCGGAAACCAAAGATTGGATGCACCAAGGGCGATGGGACGCACGCTGTCCACGGTGCAGCCGTTGGGGTCCACATCCCGCAAGTGCGGTCGCCGCCCTCGGCAGGATGGCATTTGCTTTGCCCCCACCGGCCCAACTACCTCAGCCATGCGACGACCGGCTTCGCACTTGTCGCACACCACCTGCACGTCGGCCATCTCACCGGATGGCCCAAACTCGAACAGCCGCAGTGGTCCATTGCAGTCGGTCGGACCACGGTGAACGAATTCCAGCCAGGGGAAGTCATCCAGATGCCCACATTCGCAGGTCACCATGAAGCGAGCGGGCACCACCAAGGGAGGTCGCCCTTGGGTCGTGCAGTTGTGGACGTAGCAGGCCCGGTCGGGACGATATGGATACACCTTGGGCTCAAACAGGCCGGAACTGAGGGGGGCCAACAGGCGGCACCGAGAACAGACCATCCAGCGGGGAAACGGGGCCACGGGGACGCCGATCTGCCGTGATTCATCAAACCAGTTGGTCTGAGCCCCAACCGATTCCGGTCCACGAGGTGGCGTCAGCAGTCGGTTCACTTGACCACCCAGAATCGATTGGGCCGACAGCAGCAGTCGCTCTTCGGAGATCTCGGTCGAGTGGGAGATGGGCCAGTCATCCAGGCCCATGACGATCACCGACATGTTCGGAAGATCAACCAACGATCCGATACCAAACGTCGTAAGCGTCTGGCTGGGACGCACCTCGCCGACTTCCGATTTTCGCATTTGGGCCGAAGTTGTCATGGCTGGGCCTCCTGCGGCACCGAAGCCTCTTCCTCGGTCCCACCTTCATCCAGCCCGCCATCGTCAATGATGAACTTGACGGGCGGCTCGACTTCCCGGAGGGAGTTCAGGCAAGTGAATTCTTCCCACCGTTCCATTCCGGGGCTGCGAAGCAGGCTCACCGTCGTGCCTTTCTTCGGGCCACCTGCACCGTAGGGCTCCGTGTACGTCAGCGTGCGGCCACCGGTTGTGTTCTGGGCTTCCGCCTGCCATAGATCGGCCTTGCTCAGTAGCTCGGCCCGGCAGGCGTCCCCCGTTCTCTGGCCATCTCCGATAATCTCCGCCCGTTTGACAATGGTGTCGATGGCCTCCTGGACGTAGGGGTTGCCGGTGGTCAACCTGGATGCCGTTTCGTTCGGGTTGAACTCGATGCCTCGTAACCGAACCAGGGCAACCAACAGTCCGGCCAAGCCCCGCTGCAACGCCCCTGGCGAGAACGGTGTCACCGAAAGTGGTTCGACATGCTTGTAGAACGTGGCGTGGTAATGCTCGAACGATTCGTAGTGGGACAGGTCACGGGGTCTTGCCCAGTTGAACACGGTACAGACCAGACCAGGGAAGGTACGGCCGACACGACTCGTGGCCTGGATGTACTCGGCGGTGGCCTTGGGCTGACCGGCGACAACCATCAAGCCCAGCCGTTTCACGTCCACCCCTACCGAGATCATGTTCGTCGCCAGCAGCACGTCAAGGGGCTTCTTGGGGGCATTCTTGAAGTCCTTGGTGTCGAATGCCTTTTTCCGTAGTTCGGCCAGTGCCGGGTCGAAAATTGCTTCCAGCCGGTCAAGGATCAGGGGGATATCCTCCGACCGCATACGGCTGGTCAATTCGGCAAGATAGTCGCCGCTGAAGTATCGCTTGGCTAAGCCCCGGCGATCCTGTTTGCGGCACCGGCTGAACACGTCGTCGTCAACCAGACGCCGCATACCGCCGAGTTCTCGCATGGAATTGAAGTAGCCCACCACGGTCATCCAAGGGTCAACACCCTTGCCATACTTTTCGTACAGGGCTTGGGCCGAACACAAGTATGCCACGTAGACCCTGATCAAGGCTGCTTTGAGCCTGCGACCCGGAGCACAGATGCCAAGATACCGGCGTCCAAAGTCCTTTTCGTTTGGCTCCCGTTGCATGGAAAAGAAGTTGTCACGCACGTCCAAGCTCGGCGGCGGGAAGATGTTGACCGTGCGTAGGAACAGGCTCCTCACCTGCACATCGGCGTTCTTGATCGTGGCCGTTGACGCAATCAGCTTGGGGCGTACTTTCTTGCCACCCACCTCCCAAGTGCAGAGCTTATCGACGGCGGTTTCGTAAAGCCCCACCAACGTCCCCAGTGGTCCACTAATGAGGTGAAGTTCGTCCTGGATAATGAGGTCGGGCGGCCGAAGTGGACCATGTTCCAGCAATTTTGCCGAGGGCAGGCCCAGTTTCGATTTGGGATGTAATGTGGAGTCTTCGACCTCTGGCGACTTGAATCCGTGCCGTTCACAGAAGCCGTTCACCATCCCAAAAAGCATTTGGACTTCGCCCTTCCACGGCATCTGGGCGAACTTGTCCACGGTGGCGATCAGCAGCGTCGGCAGTCGTCGGTAGATCTCTTCGTCCACCACAACAACCGGCAGCCCTTCGTCCGATGCCTGGCGTTTGCTGAACAGGCACAGTCCATGCTTGTCGCTACAGTAGGTCAGTGTCCTGGCTGATCCATGCGGGTACTGTTTGCAGTCCAGGTGTTTGCCCGCTTCGATGGCACTGCCGCACCACGGACAAGACGTTAGTTGATACGGCGTGCCAATGCCGCTGCCCCCGGCCCCAAACTTGTTGCCACGGGCCTGCTTGATTGCTTCGGCGGCATCGTCAGTACGGTTCGGCGTCGTTCTCCGTCCTACCCACAGTCCGATTCGGAAGGGAGTCTTGCCCCAACGAGCATCGCCCTGCTCCAATGCCTTACGGCGAATCCATTCACAGGCACAGATCAAGGCCGTAGCCCGCTGGAACTGCTGGATGGTCAGCAGGCGTAATGTGTACCGCATCAGCACCGCTACGCCTTCGTCGCCCACTCTTCCCGCCACCGTGCCTTGCAGCCGCCGCAGGCCCATCGTGTAGGCTGACAGGCCCAAGTACGCTTCCGTCTTGCCACCACCGGTCGGGAAGAACAGGAGGTCAGCCAGGGCATCGGGACCGTCGCTTCGTTCGGGATGGTCGAGCTTGGTGACGCCAGGCAGGTTGAGCAGGATGAAGGCAATCTGAAACGGATACCAACGCCGGTTGTTCGGCAGGTCGATGTCCTTGTCGAAGTCAGTCGGACTGCCCCTGCGGACTTGTTCCGAGTAGATCGAGTGGGTCCGCTGGAGCCACATGGCCCGGTTCATGAACTGGAAGGCTTCCAGGACTTGCTTGTCCTTGGCCAGCAGTTGCATACCGGCTTCGATCCGTTTCAGCGTCGTGCGGCAGTATTCGATGGCGACCTGGGGAGCATCACCGAATTGGGACAAGCCCTCGTTGGGATCAGTGACTTTGGCTTCTTCGCCGTCGATCCAGTCTCGATACGCCGTGACCAGCGGCTCCAGCATCTTCGGCAGCTTCTTGGCGTCCGCCTCGGCCAGTGCCTTCATGTCCAGAACCAAGCCATGCAGTTTGGCAAATGCTGGGTTCTGTACGGCATCGCCAGCGGTGGGTGGCGAGGTACGGGGAACTTCGTAACGGGGGACCACCTGGGTCCTGACCATCACAGCTCGGTCGGATTCCTGAGATACATCCACATGGACACTGATGCCATGCCCCACGGCGAACTCGACGTGGTGGCGGTACAGCATCGCCATCAGGCGTTCTTCCAGGTCATCGTTGGCGGACGCCCGGTCCAAACGTTTGACGAAAATCGGTGCATCGTCCACGCCCCGAACGCTCAATTCAGGCTGAAAGATGTGGTATTCGTCCTTCGGCCGCCCTTCCTCCTGGGCGTTGACCAGGAACAGGGTGACGACGTAGTGCGTGTTGCGATGGCGGATTTGGCCCTGCATGTAGATGTCCGGGAACTCGGCATCGGGTGCGGTGGCTTTGATGGCCCCGTCGTTCAGCGGGACTTCGATCACGCCGCCACGTTGGTAACGTTGCCAGACCCGGAGCGGTCTGCCGGTGCGGGAATCGGTTTGGTCTTCCCTTACTTCTCGCTTGTACTGCCCCCAGGAAGCCGTCACCTTGACGACCTTGGCGTCAGCATCGACGCTGAACGTCATGCCGATGGACGATGGCAAGATCGCCTGAGCGACCGGAACATCCTGGTCGGTGGTGCCATCGTCGGCGGTGTCGCTGCCGCCCTCCGACAGCGGATCGGGAATGAGCGGCGTGTCCTCGTCCTCCTCTTCTTCGGGCTTGGCGTCGGCGGGTGCTCCCGCCCGACTCGGTGCCAACACGCCAACGAGGTAGCGGTCCCGGACGGTGCGTTCCGTGAGTTCTTCGGTTGGGCCGCCTGCGGGGCCGATCAAGTCGCCCAGGACCATCGCTTCGAGTTCGGCTCGAAGCTGGTTGGGACTGGAAATTCTCGCTAGAGCCGTTTCTTCACTCATCGCCTTCTCCCTCGCCGTCGTAGATTGGCTCTTCGCTGGGAAGCACGCTCTCGAACCAGATCATCGCCGTTTCCCCTCCCATTCGTGTCAACTCCGACATGGGGCGGCTGTGCATCACGCAGTTGCGGTACTCGCTGAACTGCTCCAGAAAATTCTGCAAGTCTTGCTTGCGGCGAAAAATCGGTTCGAAGTGTGGCCAGTTGGCTCCGTTTTCGATGATGGTGCGATAGTCCATTACGTTCACGTAGTCCAGCTTGCGTCGAACCAAATTGAACTCTTCGGCTTTCAGGTCGGGATGTTTGCCAATGTCCTGCTCAATCCGTTTTTCGGCGTTGTCCCGAACCGCAGGTGGCACATTAGTCTTCCAGTAGTTGTCGCCCACTCGATGCGAGAAGACATCGTGAATGCAGTCCCGAACACTGGTTTCCAGTTGTTCGATTGCCTCCTGCCGCTCCTCTTGGCGAGGCGTAGAGATTTCGCCACACAACCGTCCGATCTCTTCCAGCAATAATTCGCCTCGACACTTGAGGAACTTCAAGTAGTCGTTATCAGACAGCCCTGAATCTGGACCGTAAGGCAGCAGATGGCTACGTGCCGCCTTCTCGAATTCGGGATTCTCCTGTTTCAGCTGCGGGATGTAATCGGCGGGCTCGTTGTCCAGAATCCGTTTGTTGAGTTCCGCCGTCAGAAAGCAAAAGTTGGGCAAGGCATGAATCTCGGCGTTATCCGGGCCGCTTCGCTTGAGAAATGCTCGTGGAAAGATGTGGTGCTTCTCATTGTTGGTGAAGTCTGAAATACCCCCGGATACGAGGTCAAGTGGCGTATTATTTCGCAGGTCAAGCGGCCTGCAAGAAGCGAGCAGGCAGAGAAATGCGTTGCGAAGGGCTGAGCCGGTCCATGTCATTCGAGTTTTCACCAAGTCCTGGATCGTCAGTCGTAGCGGAACGTCAAATCTAGGCTTCTGGCCAGCGATAAGCTTGTCGAACAAATCCTTGTCACGGCCCAACTTCGTTGGCCCCGCCGAGCCGTAATACTGCGAAAACGACGCTCGCCAGAACCACTGCTTTACCCATTCAAGATGCTCCGGCGGAATCCCACGGTTGCCTGACTTCATGTAGTAGTACGCCAGCAACGTGAGGAACGCACCGTATGGCAGGTAGTCGGCGTTCACGACGCCCATGTTCTTGCGAAGCGTGTCCGCTGCCAGCAAAATGCCAGTGACGGCATCCTTCCAGTAGCACCGGATGTCATCGGCAGTGAGGCTGTATTCGTAACGTTCGGTGCAAAGACCGTGTTTGATCAAAGCCAGCAGCTGTGTGACGTTTGAAGCGGAAACACCTCCGAACAGCTTGTCATCGAGTCGTTCTTGGATGTCCTTCTTGAACCGTTCCCGCAGATCGAAGTCCGACGTGAAGGTCATTGCCGAGATCAGGTCGAAGCGGTCGAGCCGCTTGCCCGCCTGATTGATGCGGCGGAAGATTTTGCACACGTCGGCCAGTTCCTTGTCTCTGACTTCGACAATTGAAGTCGGATAGGTCCGAAGGACTTCGTAGCAGCGGTCGTAGGCGGCCACATATCCCACGTCGATTTGACGAGAAAGCTTCATCGCCTCCGGTCCCCAGATGTCCGACACCGATACATAACGCTTGTTGTCGGGCGACCGGTCCTTGAATGCCTCCTCTTTCAGGTCGAAGACGATGCTGCGGTAGTCCGTGCCGTTGACAGTCAATCCCTTGAGCGTGACGTAAAGCGATGTGATCCGTTGCTGACCATCGAGGATGAAGGATACGTCGTCTGTGTCGCCCACGGCAGAAACCCCCAGGTCCACCAATTGGCGGAACAGGTGGTTGTGTCGTCGCTCGGCGTCCCATAGAAAGAACGAGCCGATGGGGAACTCCCGGTAGATGCTGTCGAAGAGTTCCCGCACTTTCGACTTGGACCAGACGAATTCACGCTGAAATTGCGGAATGCGATAACGCCCGGTCTCCACATCGGCAATCAGGTTGACCAACTGGCCCCCTTTTACCTCGATCTTCCGCTGTTGTCTGTCTGTCATCGTTTCGAGCCACCTCTCTAATTCTCACCACTTACGTCGTTGCCGAGAAGACACGCACGTTTCGCATCAGGTCGTCGTGGTCGTTGTGGTCGTCGTCGCCGTTGACGGCACAAGGTCACGAAACTGATCTTGGTTCAGAACAACCCCATCTTCTCGCAGGACATCGACGACAAAGAATGTCCCAGCACACCATCTTGGATCGAAGTACACACGAAGCTCTGCCCGTCCAGTCAGCCGCTCAACGAGCCACTCACTGCCCATTCCTTCTGGGTTGGTCGCCAGCCATTCGGGAGCGACGGGAATCCCGTGTGGCTGGCAGCCGCATACGTCGATCTCGCAAATCCGTCGATAATGATCGGTGATGCGATACGAGCAGACCCTCTGGAGTATCTTTGCAGCCACCTGATCCATGCCGGAATCTGTCGAAATCCCCTTCCTCCCAGCGAGAATCAGTGAAAATCGCTTCACGTCTTCGGCCGTTACGTTGTGCCACACGGGCAGAATGCGATCGATTTCCACGGATTCCATAGAAAGCAGACCGTTTAACTCTCGTTGTGGCCAGTTCTTTGACATGAAATGCGGGCTGAGGACCACGACACCATACCGGCTTTTCGCCAATCCGTCATCAATGGCCCGACGAAGACTATCGCCGATTCGGAGCGTGTAATCGTCGTACCACACCATTAGGCCCTTGGCCTGGAGCATGTCCGTCAATGGGCGAGCGACATCGGCCTTGTCCTCGCTAGCGTGGCTGATGAATAAATCCCACATCATTCACCGTCCTCCATGTCGAAAAGGGATGGTTCCTGCTTGCCGGGCTTCTTCCTTGTTGAGCCTCTGGCCGTTGCGTCCTTCGGAGCCGCTGCCTTCTTGACTCCCTTCTTGCCATGAAGTCCCTGCTTGACTTCCTCAGCGTAGCGTTCGTGATTCAGCTTCAGCAGGCGTTGAAGGACTTCTCGGCGAGCGGGTTCGCTGATGGTGAATCGGAGGCCCTGCTTGGTTTCATGGAAGCCGTGGCCGAGGTTGAGGTCGGTCCAACCGTAGGCGGCGGCGACGGCCTGGTCCATTTCGACGTGCAGACGCCTTACATCCTCAAGCTCCACGGAGCGGTCTGTCGAATCGTGGAAGTGGTTGTAGAAGGAGGTCAGCCCTTCAGACGCAGGCCGCATCATTGATTGGCGCATGGCAAAAAAACGAGTGCCAGCCAGTGCGAGGTTGCAATTATCTAGTCCCTCACCAGCCTTCCATACCTCATTAGGAAACGGGAACGTTTCCAATACGTCAGCTATTGAATACTCGATATCGGACTTCAGAGATGCTCCGACGTGTCTGACCCACGCTTGGTGGACGCTCGAACTCAAGCAAGCGAACATGGAGAACCTGTCCGTGCAAAACACTATGACTTTATGGGCATAGACAATGTTAGTGGCAGCCTCGGCCAGAGCGCCGTACTTGCTTGTCTCAGCCATCGCCCACACACGGCTGAGTTCAGCGATTTCGTCATACAGTTTCCGTGCTTGGGCATCGTACCGCCACCAAAGCTCAGCCCGTCTCCGCCCGATTGAATTGCGAGCACCAGCCTTTTCTCGCTGCGGTTTTACCTTGTTGCGTACAATATCGAGACAAATCGGAAACGTCTCGGCGTGCTCAAGATTCCAGTCGAAGAAGTTGATTGCCCATCGTGTAGGAACCGCATCAGGACTACTTGTGACATCGCTACCGCCCAAGTATGGAAAAAGGACACTGGAATAGTGGGGGTGCGCCGAGAGAATTGCGTTTGCCTCTTCTGGAGTTAGCAGAAAACCAACACCTTGAATAGACGAACCCTTGTAGGCAAGACCTTTGTTGGAAAACAACTTGAACGGCTTTTCCTCAGTGAGGGAGGACTGTTTCAAAGAACTCGTAATCTTGGAGACAGGAACTCCATCCAATTGCGAATGTCCGTTCCATTGGCCTCTATAGAACCACAGAAGAGAGACAGACAAGACCGCAGTTCCAGGCCACGGACGAGATGTAATTGCTGAGGTTACGGTGACATCGTAAAGCCCAAGTTGGTCAAGTCCGACTTTTCTAGTTTCGCCTTCAGATATTGTGTTGGTAGTAATGAGACCCGCAGTTGCCCTTTGACGCATAAGCGAGGAAGCCCGCAGTACAAAGTAGCTGCACAAATCGGCGCTGCCCTTCTGGCTGCCTGCAACGGAAAGGACCAAAAACTCACGGTAGGCATTTCCATAAGCAGAGGTTATGATCTGCCCACCCATGAATGGCGGGTTACCCACAATCGCATCAAACCCGCCCCGCTTCACGATCACCTCCGGGAACTCCAGCGGCCAGTGGAACATCACCTGCCCCCTGCGTTCCTTGGCGGCAACCTGCTGAAACTCATCCGTCGATCCCTCTTCGATGTGCTTGCCAACAACAACTGTTGCGTGCCGAACCTTCTCCTGTTTGTCCTTGGCACTCTCGCCCCAGAATTCAGCGGCGACCAACAGATCCGCTGCACACCGGAGCCGGGCGATCTTGTCATTAGCCTCCTTCAACAACTTTTCCTGAGCTTCCACATCCTCGACCGTATTGGCGGGCATGTCTTCCAGCCGAAGCCTCAGCTTGATCGCTTCGTTCACGGGACCATCCAAAGGCCCCTTGAACAGCGGCGTGTCGTCTTTATTGGGCTTCAAGCTGAAATGCCGCAACTGATCGATGTCATGCAAGCCGACCAGGGAATCACCGCAACGGATGGCATGATCCAGGAACTCGAACGGCTTGTCCTTAGCCAACGTGAGCAACCACAGTGACAACTTCGCCATGTCCGCAGCCAACGGGTTCACGTCAACACCATACAGGCACCGTTGAGCGATGATCCGCATGGCGTAGGTCTTCCGCTCATCGGGATCGTCGGGGATCAGAGATTCGTTTGGCTTGCCAGTCGATGGTTCGCCTTCGGGCGTGATGCCGGGGGTGTTGGGGTTCGCCTGCTTGGCGGCATCCCATGCCTCCAACAACCGCTCGGCCATGTATCGTGCTGCCTGGACCAGAAATGCCCCGGACCCGCAGGCCATGTCGCAGATCTTGAGGTCGAGCAGTTCCTTGGCGGACTTCAACTTCCATTCGGACTTCGGCTTTCCCTCAGCGGGGCCGACGTAGACCAGCGGCTCCAACGTGTACTGGACGATGGGTTCGGTCAGGCTGCGGGGCGTGTAATGGGTGCCGCTGCTGCGGCGGTCAGTCCCCGCCGTAACGAACACGCTGCCCTGGGGGATGACAGCCGGGTAGCCGAACGTGTCAGGCCGCACCAATCCGGCAAACGGCTCCACACGGTGCCAAAGGGCGTCGTCCCCCTGACAAACCGTCCTGAACTTGGCCGCATCCTGGCTGTCGATTTCTGCATCCAACGCCTTTTTCAACGCAGCCACCGAGCGGCCCGTCTCGTCTTTCAAATAGCCCAGGAAGGCATCCTGGCCCTCGTCCCGAAGTTTCTCCAACTCGGCCAGCGGGATCTCCGGTTCTTTTGCACGGGTTCCAGCGAGACCGAGAAATGGTTCGGACGCACGCTTGGCGGTGTGGTCCAGCAGACCTTCGTAAACATGGCCGATCTGTTCGATGTCCAACGCACGAAAGCTGAGCCGCCGAGCTTCGGCAGGCCCGCCACCAGGAACCTTCACCTGCAAGAGTTGCAACGCCTCCAGCAGGTGCAGCACCGTGCGGTTATTCACCGGCAACGGCGTGGCGTCCGTGTCCCGCCAACATGTCCCCTGTTTGCGGCCTTCAAGGAACGGGAACCGGTCAGGATCGAACAGACGGCCACCGTAAGCCGGGACATTGATTTCGTCGTGCCGGATGCCGCCGAAGACAATTCGGAAGGCAGTCAGCAGGCGGGGCCACGCATCGTGGCGACGTTCCAGAAGTTCTTCGCCGTGCTGGTCGGCCAGTTCCCGCAACTGCTTGCTGATGGTGGAGACGGAGTAATTCTGTTCGTAAACCGGGAACGGTCTTGTGGGGATAAGTTCCCGCTCTTCGGCACAGAACAAGAACACCAGCCGCATCATGACCGTCAGGGCCGATTCGTACAGCACCTCTGGGCTGACCCCGGCCAGCAGTTCCCGTCCGTAATCCTGATCGGCACGGTCCAACGACTGGATCAGCACTTCGACCGCCCGTCGCACCTGATAACCAAGCTGGTCCGTCACCTCTTGCTGGTTGGACGCACTTTTGGTCAGCAGGGCTTCGATGGTTTCATTGTCGGCCACGCCGAAGAACCGTCTGGCCGAGAGCAGGGTGCGGAAGGCCCGGAGTGTGATGTATTCTTCCAGCCACAACGACGCATACCACGAGGCGTAGCCCGTGGTTTCGCCTTTGGGGGCGTCCACCAGCATCCAGTGTTCACCGTTGGTGACAAGGCCAAGCCGCACTCCGGTGGCGTGCAGTAGTTCGGTCATGCGGGTGTCAGGGGACGCCTTCCACGGCGAGTTGACGACGTAGCTGGTGAGTTCTTGCGACTGGGGGTAGGTCTGCACAAGCAGCCGAGCTTTCTTGGTCGCCGGGTCGTTGACGACGATGCTCGGCTTCAGCAGTTCGCCGTGTTCAGGCAGTTCCACATGGAGCGTCTGCGGAATCGCTTGGCCTTCTGCCAACAGATCAGCATCAAACTCCAGCGTCTTCGTCAAAACGAACTTGATCCATGCTGAATGCGTGGCCGGATCGGGCCGCCTGCGGTCGAAGTTTTCGTCCCACTGACTGTAGCCCAGTCGCAGCGACCGGGCATGTTCGGGATCGTGGGCGTCGAGCCCTTGGGGAAAGGCTTGCAGCAGAACCGGCAGGCTCAGGAACGGTCCCGATACGGGAACCAGTGAAAGCCATTCAGCGTGGTGACGTGCGATGGACATGGTTGGTCCTCGGTCCCTATCTCGAATCTTTGAGCTACCGCAGCCCTCTCACTGTCTTGAATCGTATGCCCCTTGTGGGAATTCGATCATCGCTCGATACTCATCATTGGACTTCTCTAATTCGGCTGGGCAACCCTCCTTGGCCATTGGCGGAATAAGATAGATCTTTTTTGTCTTCCTGGGAAGCGAATACACCATTACCCGACCATCACTTTCCTCGATCATTCGAGATAATCCAATTGTGAATTGCACAGGTGCAAGCATAGTCGCCCAGTCTGTATCCTTGAGGTACATGTCAATTACTTCCCTCACAGTCGCATTCAATGATAAGAGAATGTACGTTTCCGAGAACTTATGTCCCACAAAAAGCCATTGTAAAAGCTCGTGATCGCTCAATACATCAAAGTTCTCCGCCAAGTCCGTATAGAGGTACATGTTGTAGCCAAGATGGAGCTTCAAGACCAAGTACCTGTGTAAGTCGTCACGGGAGAACCAAGCCGCAAACTTCCTGAGTACGTCCTCTCGAAGCCCCCAATCATGTAGCTTCTTCAACATACAGGTGACGAAAACCTTCTTAAACATGACTGTCCCAGTCTCGATGTCTTTCGGCGTCAAAACGTCGGCTCCAGACTCCCGGAAATGATCCACAAACGCCTTGGCACGTACCTTAGCGGTAAGAAGTCTACGTATGCGAGACTCATCGTCTCTCATTATCAGTTCCCAGAGCCTTAGTCTACCCTCGTACTGGAATGAGGGTTCCAAGAGTTCGTGAATAAACAGAAATGGATAGGTGTGCTCTGGATTCTTATGACAGAACTCCTCGAACACGCCCGGATCGACCTGCTTATCGATGACAATGGCGATCTTGATCTCCGCCTTCGTTCTTTCAAGAAGCCACAGATCACGAGAGACTTGGCTCTTAGTTGCAAAGATCTCAAACAATACCTTCTTCCCAGTGAACTCAAACAGCATTAGGTCATTTCGTCCGCCAGCAACACCCTGCGGTTCCTTGATGGGATGAAGGTTGGGGGCGACATCTTGCAGCAGCTCAATCAACCTGTCTTCGACGTAACCGTGCAACTTCTTCTTGCGCCGAAGTTGTCGGATTTGCTCGATGTATTCGTGTGGGAGAGTCATGCGAGTCTCTCAGGCACCAAGAACGTCACCGCCACAGGAAACATCCGAGCCTGCGGGGCGGCAAACCTCGCCCGGATGGCGTCCGTTTCCCGCTTGATTTCTTCCGGGATCTCCCGGACCCTGGCCTTCATGGCGTCCTTGTTCCGCTCGAACTGTTCCTGCTCCGGGTCGCTGAACAACAACTGCTGGACGTATTCGGGCGACTTCAATTCAGCTTCGATGGCCCTCTTCAACTCCGTCAGGATGGCCTCGATGTCTTTGGCTTCCTTGTCGGCCCGTTCAGACAGCCGTTTCTGCAAACCGCTGACACGATCTTTCAGACGGGCCTCCAAGGACGCCGCCAACGAAGAAGTCAGTGACGGGTAAAGCTCCAGCAGTTTGGCCTTCACTGCCGCTGACGGCTCAGCCTCCGTGACACCAGCCAAGGCGGAGTCCAGCTGACCGACGTTGAGCCTGCCACCCCACTTGCCTTCCTTGATGAAGCCACCGGCAGCGATGATTTCTTCGTGGAGGCGGTAGGCGTCACCGCCGATCACGACCAACCGGGCGTGGGCAATCACGGCCGGGGTGTCAACAACGTCGTTGGAGACAATGCGGGCGGTGACCCGCTGGAGCTTGGACCGGCCTTTTTCAGCCCAGACCTCGGCCCGCAGCAGCCGCAAGCACATTTGGACCAACCGGTGGTTCAAGTGAACCAGAACAACATCGTCACGGCCACGGGACACGCCTTCGTCGAACGTGATCGGCCGGATGTCCTTGGTGTGCGGATGCTCCAGCCCTTCGGCACAGGCAGCCCAACTTCCCCGGAGCGGCGGCAGCCGGAAACATGGCTTGCCGTCAATCTTCGTTGGCATCAACGCCGGTTGGCCCGCCAACGCCAAGGCCACCTGGACAACCTTCTGGATGTTGTCGGGCGACAGCCGCAGTTCCCTTCTGGTTTCCCGGTACTGCTCCATCAATGCCTGCACCTGCTTTTGCAGGTCACGCTCAAACCGAAGCATCTTGCGGATCGGCTGGGCATCACGTTCGGCATCTTCGGTGTGTAGGGCGGTGCGTCTTCCCAGCATGGCCTCTTCGACCTGCTCGGCAATCACCGGCCCAACCTTGCCCAAGTCTTCCCGGATGGTCTCGATCTTGATGGCAACCCGCATCAGGAACTCAAGGTCGGCTTCCATGTCGCCAACATTCCCGCTGAACTGCCGGTTGGCCCGGTCCTTGTAGCCTTGACCGACGAAGTGGTACACCTGCACCTTGTCGGCTTTCTGGCCGTGCCGATCCACACGACCATTCCGTTGCTCCATGCGGTTGGGGTTCCAGGGGATTTCGTAGTGGATCAGTCGGGAGCAGAAGTTCTGGAAGTCCAGGCCCTCCGAGGCGGCGTCCGTCGCCAGCAAGATCCGAACGGGGCTGACATCCGGCGAGGTTTGGAAAGCCGCCTTGACATCTTCACGCTTCTGGCTGTCCATGCCGCCGTACATGGTCAACAGGCGGTCACCGCCGCTGAAGCCCTCGGTCGCCAGGACTTCCTGGAGCCAATTCTGCGTGGCTCGGTACTCCGTGAAGATGATGACCCGCACGTCCGACCATTTGCCGCCCGGCTTGATGTACTTTTTCAACCAGTCGATCAGTTGGAGGGCCTTGGAGTCCCGTTGGGCACAGGCACGCTGTGCCCATTTCTTCATTTTCTTGAGCAGGGCCTGTTCCTCTTCGGTCGGTTCGGCAAACAGCCGGGTGGCCGTGTCCAGGGCATCGGCCGTGGCTTCGTCGTAATCGGTGTCATCGGCGTATTCCTCGTCCATGCGGTCCAGTTCCCGCTGGAGAACGCCAGATGACGGTTTGGCGACAGCCTTTTTCCGAGCCGTTTGGAGCGACTGTTCATGCCGTTCCAACGTGGTAAGGAAGGCAGCCGGGCAGGAGAACATCCGCTTCTTCAACGTCTTCAGCACGAAGTCCGTGGCGAACTTCTCCGTGTTGTCCTCGGCCCGTCCAGCACGCAACTTGGTGTACTGTTTCAAGGCGGCGTGGATCTCCCGCTCATCGTCGGTGTAGGGGACTTCGACGGGCTCCAGGACACGTGGCGGGAACCGAGGCGTGCCATCCCACTTCTTGGCGAACGCCGGATCGCTTTTCAGCCGCCGAACCATGACCGCTTCAAGCTGCTTGCTGTCGGGTTCGGTGCCTCGTGAAAATCGCTGGTTATCCAGCAGTTCCAGCAGGGCACAAAAGCTTTCCCGGTAACCGTTGTGCGGCGTGGCGGTCAGGAACAATTTGTGTTCGAAGTGCGGGGCAAGTTCCCGCAGGGCGTGGGTCCGCAAGGAATCCGTGGCGTACTTGCCTCGGCCTGACGGAGCACAGTTGTGTGCCTCGTCCAGGATCAGAAGATCGTACTTGCGTGGGTAGATCGGATCGCCGGGTGCGGGCAGGGTTTCACGGAAAAGTCGTAGTGGACGCTCCCGCTTCAGGAAATCGATGCTGGTGATCAGCCGGGGGAAGTGGCTCCAGGGATTGACGTGGATGCCACGTCGCCGCCGCAGTTCCCGCATCAGGTTGGAATCGACAATGCGAAAGTCCAGGCCGAACTTGTCCCGCATCTGGTCCCGCCACTGGATTTGCAGGGCCGAGGGGACGACGATCAGGATCTTCCTGGCACGGTGGCGAATGTTGAGTTCCTGGCCCACCATGCCCGCTTCGATGGTCTTGCCCAAGCCCACATCGTCGGCAATCAGCAGGCTGACCCTGGGCATCTGGATCGCCCGGACCACTGGGTCAAGCTGGTAATCTTCGATTTCGATGCCGCTGCGGAAGGGCGATTGGATGTTTTTCAGGTCGGCGGTCGATGCGGCCCCCCACCGCACGGCGTCCAGAAAGGCATCAAGCTTTTCGGGGTGATCAAAGTCCGTTGGTTCCGGCAGGGCGACCTTCTCGATGACCGTGGCCCCCGGTTCGACCTCCCAAACCACCTGGAGTTCTTCGCCGAGGCCGTCGTCTTCGACTGATGACAGCGTGATCAGGTTTTGTGCCCCGTCGAAACTGGGCTTCATGGCGGGCGGCGGCAGGCTGCTGGGCTTGACCTCGTTGACCACCCACTGCCGAGACCGAACCCGGACGAGTTGGCCTTGTTCCGGCACGTTGAGAACGGCTGTCGTCATGTCTTCGGCCTTTCCGGTTCAGTGTTTCGCTCAGCACCCGCCGCCTTGGCGAAAACGCAATCGGAGTGCCCCTTGGGTGGAGCAGAGTCCAGCCGTTACTTCAATCCTGTTTATTTCAGCCGTAAAGAATTACGTCACTTCGCTTGTTGACTGGAAACTGCAACTATCCTACAATCTGCGGGTAAGGGAAACAAGTAGGGGTTCCTAATGGTTTTCGGCGACCGAATTCGAGAATTACGGAAGGCGAAGAATCTGACGCTGCGTGACGTGGCGGCGGAGGCCGACATCAACTTCACCTACCTCAGCAAAATTGAAAACGGCAAGCTGGACTTCAGCGACTTCCCCAGCGAAAAGCTGATCTGCCGACTGGCTGATATCCTGGACGGCGATGCGGATGAACTGCTGCTGCTGGCCCGGAAGATCCCCGACGAAATCAAGCAGCGGGTGCTGCAACGCCCCGATGCCTTTAGGAAAATCGCCAAGCTCGACGACGAGACCCTGGACCGGATTCTGGGACACATCGAGGACGAGGAGTGATCAAGACTCACCTCAAATACCTGCGAACCGAAGTCATCGAAGACATCACCGCCCAGCGGATTCGTGAATACGAAGCCAAGGCGGGCGTCACGGTCGCACTGCCGGTCCCGCTGGACCAGATCGTCGAGCAGGTCTTGGGCTTGGATTTCGACTGGGACGTGATCGAAGAACAGCCCGGCGAACAAATCCTGGGCGGTCTGGACGCCGCCAATCGCAAGATCCTGCTCAACGAGGCACACGGCGACCTGTTTGACCAGAAGCCCGGCCTGCTCCGTAGCACCATTGGCCATGAAGCCGGTCACTGGGACATCGACATTGACCGAGCCAAGCTGTCCCAGCCCATGTTGCCGGGGATCGACGTGGCTCCATGTTTTGTCCACAGGCACGCCGCCAGGTCCGACCGGCTGATCGAAGTGCTGTTCACCAGGGCCATGACCGATGACCGAGCATACAAGGTGTACCGGGATCTGACGGCTGGTCAGGATGCACCCGAAGTCAAAAGTGCCGTGGACCGCTACCAGTCGTGCCTGCTGATGCCCAAATGGCTGGTTTTGGCGGCGGCCGAACAACACGACCTGACCAACTGGCCGCAGTTGTACCGGCTGGCGGAAGCAGCCCAGGTCACGATTACCAACTTGACCGTGCGGCTGCAACGGCTCGGCCTGATCTACCTGCGGGACGGCGACCGGACGATTTATCGAAGCAAGGACGAAGTGACGGGGCAAAAGAAGTTGTTTTGACCGCCAGTGAGGTGACGGAGTACATGAGCAAGGGACGACGCAACAGCACGGCGACGGAGAAGCGGCAGCCCGAGATTACGCAGGCCCCTCCGGCAACGGAGTTGGGGCCTCCAAGAACGGTATCGCCCTCGTCAGCACCAGCGTTGTGCGATCCTACGGAGAACCCCGCAACGGGCATCAGCCAGGCAACGTACCTTCAGGAACGCAGCACGCTCATCGAAATGGAACAGAAGAATGCTGAACAGCATGATAAGACTGTGCTGGCGATTTCGATGGGCGGTCTGGCTCTTTCCATCACTTTCCTGAAAGAAATTGCCCCGCACCCGCAGCCTGAGACCTTGATCTGGATCGAGCTTGCCTGGGCGTGTTTTGTGGCGAGCCTACTCACGATCTTGGCATCCTTCCTGACGGGCCAGTGGGCCTGCCGAAAGCATAGAGACTACTTGGACCTTCTCTATCTCGGCGAACGTGACGGCGTTGCATCCACGTCCAGTAGGTGGTCACGTATCACCGACTGCTTCAACGTGGTCTCGTACATCCTCGTTTTCCTAGCCGTAGGGTTTCTTGCCTACTTTAGTTGCTGCAATCTCAAATAGAAAGGTGGTGGCCGCATGGCAGAAAGAAAGACCCCGCCCCCAATTCAGTCCACAAACTCAGGCTCCAAAGCCCAGGCAGGCTATGTCCCGCCGAGGCCACCAGTCTCGCCATCGGCCAAAATCAAACCAACGTCTCCTCCACCCAGCAAAGGTACAGACAAGAAAGGGAAGTGAGGAGAACGAACATGTCCCAAGAACCTCGACCAACCAAAGCACGGCCTGGCACCGGCGTCGTTCCGCCGAAGCCGCCAGTTCAACCGCCGAAACCAATAAAGCCGCCGAAATAGAAACCCCCATCAGTGAGTGACGGTAGAAAAACGAGCTATGGTGACCAGGGGACCGTCCACAGGTTCGGATTGGTCCCTCCAAAGGCACCTGTACAGCGAAGGACCAGTTGTCACCAAACCTTCCAACGATAACAGTCCCAAACCGCAAACGGTGAAGGTGGCTGGGAAAGTGAATCCAAAGTAGAGAGGTATCGACGTGTCCGAACAAAAACAAACAAGTTCCCGAGATTTGATGGAAGGGTACGTGCCTCCGAAGTTGCCGGTGGTACAAGGTGAGCGTGGATCTGTTCCTCCGAAACCTCCCGTCCAACGGCCCGCAGGAACACCAGCCTCAACTTCAACCGGGTCCGGGCAATCTGGCCCAAATGACAAGAAGTAGCACGATGAGGTTGATGTGACAGTGCTACCAGCACCAGCCCGATGTCGTGGTCGGCAGTTCCCGTCTGGTGCTGTCGCCATGAACATCGACACCGGGACCACGCCGCTGGTCCTGCTATGTCCGGCCTGGAAATGCTGGGGCACGGCCGCCACAGTCACCGACTCGCTGCCCCAAAACGTTTTGGGGGCGAGGGCGAGGACGGTGGAGACGACAAGGAGTTGACTGTGGGGCTAAAAATCCTGTTTCTTGCCGGGGAGTCTGGCACGGGTAAGACAACAATTGGGCGTTCACTTGAGGCGTATGGCCTTCTCCTACATGCTGACCTAATCACAAAGCGGGCCGGGCCACACTACTTCCCCGGTCAGCAAGACAACTTCTGCCGTTGGTCACTGTGGACGCCTGAACTCGGCGATACTGCGAAGCACGACCTGCTACTGGACTCATTTCGGCAGTCGATGATCGAACGCAGAGGTGGGGAGATTGACGGAACGAGGAATCTCGTCATCGAAGGTGCGGTGGTCGGACATCTCGTTTTTCGCTCGCTAATGCTGATCGTCTTGGATCGGGAGTTTTCAATTCGCTGCCACGATGCTGATGTGGCAACATTTTGGCTTGATCCTTCCGACGCCATAGTGCTGCGGAACATCAACGAGCGTAGTCGTCCACAGGAAAGGGCGGTGACGATGGAACACGTGAAACAACGCCGCTCCCGTTACTCAGCAATGTTGGCAGGACAGCCCGTCATTCGCTTTGAGTCGTCATCCGCCTGTACCGCAGCGGCCCTCGCTTTTCTTGCAGACCGCCCTGAAGACGCTTGAACGTGGTGGAAGCATCCGGCCAAACTCCAATGCAATACGGCTGGGCAACTTGTAGCGGGCAAGCTGTTTGCGAAGGCGTTTCTGGAATGTGCCACCCAAGAGGAGATCGGTCTCCATGGAAAATGACATAACACTGACTTCGGAACCGGACGACTCGTCAGAGCGAGAATCCGTTTCGGCATCTTCGCCCCGCACCGACCGGATCACCCGCTGGCTCCTGGTGGGAATCGGCATCTACAGCGGCTTGCTGGTCACCCTGCTGAACACCGTAATCCTGGCCTCCGGCAAGACGATTGACCGAGCAATTATTCTGATGGCCGACGGCTTGATCCTGTTCTGGATCGTCATCGGCGGTTCGTTGACGCCCGTGCTGCGGACAAAACTGGTCCCCCGGCTGGCAAAAATCCCGGTGGACTGGCGGGTCCGGTTTGTGCTACTTTGCACCGCCATGGCCCTGCTGGAAGAAGTCATCACCACAACCATGACCAACCTTGCCCCGCTGTTCGGCACAACGCCCGAAGAAGCCCACATCACGGCGTCCACCAATTACTTCACCGTCGTCTGCTTCCACAGCGTCGTCGTCTTCGTGCCGATGTTTATTGCCTGGGCCTGGATGCTAAACCGGTGGAATTTTTCGCCGCTGAAAGTGCTGTTGTTGTTCGGGATCACCGGGTCGATGGCCGAGGCCAGCATCAACCCGACCAGCCTGATTGGCGGCTTCTGGGTTTTTGTGTACGGCCTGATGGTGTACTTGCCCGCCTGCACGGTGCCAGGGGACCGGCCAACCAAGCCGCCACGGTGGTGGCATTACCCGCTGGCCGTGATTTTGCCCATGATTGCCGCCATACCCGTTGTCCCCGTGGTCGTTTTTCTGCGACAATGGTTGGGCGTCGAGTTGTTGCCGGGGACGTAGGTGGCGAATGTGGCCATGGCACGATCAAAAACTTGACCGTGCGATTCCACGCCATCGGCCTCACTGCTTGCGGGACAGAACAGGCTGATTTGACTGAGCGAGTAAGAAGAAAACATGTCCGCCTACGACTTTACCGGACTCTCACCTTCCGACTTCGAGGCGTTGTGCCGTGATCTCCTCGAATGCTCGCTTGGTGTGCCAATCCAATCCTTCGTGACAGGCCGAGACAACGGCATCGACCTTCGGCACGCTCCAATGGACGGGCAGGATTGGATCGTTCAGTGCAAGCACTTTGCACGGTCCGGTTATGCCAAGCTGCGGTCACATATATTCAAGAAAGAGCTTCCAAAGATCAAGAAGCTCCGACCGAAGCGGTACATCCTAGCGACCTCGCTTGGCCTGACTCCATTCAACGTTGACGACCTCTTCACTCTCCTCTCGCCATACTGCACTTCCAGGCACGACATTATTGGGCAAGACGAACTGAATGCTTTGCTGCGAGCCAATCCAACTGTTGAGCAAGCACACTTCAAGCTCTGGCTCACCAGCGAAGCAGTACTGTCAAGGGTGCTTCACAACGATGTATTTGTCCAGTCGATCCTCACAGAGGAGCAAATCCGGCAGAAATTGGGCCTGTACGTCTACACCGACAGCTTTCAAGAGGCACGGAAGAAGCTCCGCAACAAACGAGTTTGCATTCTCTCCGGCGTTCCGGGGGTCGGAAAGACCACGCTCGCCGAAATGCTGCTTATCGAATACCTGATGGATGGTTGGCAACTTGTCACTATTCACCAGAACATTGCAGAAGGGCAAAGAGCGTTCCGTCATGACAAGACATCCAAGCAAGTCTTTTACTACGATGACTTCCTGGGACAAATCAGCACAGGCGAAAAGCTGGGCAAGAACGAGGACCGGGCGCTGCTGCAACTCATCGAAGCCGTCTCACGCACGGCGAACAAGCGATTTATCTTGACAACCAGGGAGTATATCTTAGCGCAGGCGAAAGCCGAACATGAGCACTTAGCACGGTCGGGTATTGACCTTCACCGATTCGTCGTGTCTTGCGAAGACTACACCGCTGAGCAAAAAGCACGAATCCTTGCGAATCACCTTTACTTTGCTGAAGTGCCGCAGCGTCACATAGCCGCATTGGTCAAGAAAGGCGTTCACCGGCGAATCATTTCTCATTCCAATTACAATCCACGTATTATCGAGTGGATGACTCGTGTGCCGGAAGTATCGGCCTGCCGATCGGCCAGTTACCCCTCCGTATTCCTAAAACGGCTTGACAATCCGTCTGCGCTTTGGACGCACGCCTTCGAGAATCAGGTCGGCGAGGCGTCACGCCACCTTTTGCTTGTCCTTGGCAGTTGCGGAAATGGCATTGTGTTGGGTGACTTGCAGGAGGCGTTTGAAGCGTTCTACATTGGACGTTCAAGACAATACGGGTTCCAAGCCTCGCCTTCGAGCTTCAGAAAGGCGTTGGACGAACTGGAAGGCAACTTTATCCAGATTGAGCGTGCTTCCGGGCAACTTGTGGTCTCCTGCCACAATCCTTCCGTTCTTGACTTCCTAAACGAATGGTTGTCCGAACATCCAGAGGATGTCGAGGACATCATGCGGTACGCCACTTTCTTCGAGCAGGTTGAGCGTCTGTTCAATGTCTTCGGTATCGGCAACAAACTCGGCCGAGAGGGGAGGAAAGGCAAGGAAGCGGGCGTCGTCACAGAGGCCCTCGCCCGAACACTGTCTGCTCGACCGGTCGGTTTGAGCAAAGCTGATTCGATTGACGATGAATGGTTGCGGAAACCGTCGAGCATTTGGCAGCGACTTGGGACGTGTTGTCGAATTGGAAACGAAGTCGCTGACGCCCCGTTACGGAAGGCAATCCAGGGGCACATCGACAACAACCTTGCCAACATCCACGGTGATCCAGGAAGACTGTGGGAAATCATGAGCCTGTTCGATATCATCGGCGGCTGCAAGTGGCTGCATCGACGAACCATCGACGAGTGGCACTGTAAAGTCTTCTCGGCCTTGATGGCAGTAGGGCGCAAGTTCGAGGAGTCACTTTACGGGCTGTCGGCGGTTGCAGAATGGCTCGTGGCTAACCGCCGCCGATTCGACGACCACGAGGCTTGTCAACTTGAGGAGCGTCTTTCGAGTGCCGTGAGCCACGAGGTGGTACATCACAGTGGTTTGGACGATCCCCAACAAGTTGCGAGCGACTTGGCAAACGTCGAGCAGATTGCCCAGAAACTGGGGCGAAGTTTCTCGGACGAGATTCGGCGGCTCAGGGAGGCATTGACAGAATGTGGGGAAATGGAGGGCTATGACGCCGATGCCTTGAGGGAATATGACCCGGAGGACGATACGTCTTCAATTGACTCACTGTTTGAAGCCCTTCTTGAATAGTCACATGCTCATCCTCTTCCTCCACGGCTGGCAATCGACTCCAGGCGGCGTGAAACCGACCTACCTGAAAAACCACGGCCACACCGTCCTGAACCCGGCCTTGCCGGACGATGACTTCGACGCCGCCATGGGAATCGCCCAGGCCGAGTTTGACCAGCAACAACCCGATGTTGTCGTCGGCTCCAGCCGTGGTGGTGCCGTCGCCATAAATATCGACAGCGGGAACCACGCCGCTGGTCCTGCTTTGCCCAGCGTGGAAACGTTGGTGAACGGCCACGACGGTCAAACCCGGCACCGTGATCCTGCACAGCCGGGCCGACGAGACCGTGCCGTTTGCCGATTCCGAGGAACTGGTCAGGAGCAGTGCCCTGCCCTTGGAGTCGCTGATCGTGGTGGGCAACGATCACAGGTTGGTGTGTTCGACGCCCAGACCGTCGATGAGTGTATGAAGTCGATTCAGGACGATCCTTGGTTCGTGCTTGCCTGATTCGAAACGCTGCAACGAAGCAATTAGAGAATGGCTGCCATCACCTTCACCCACGGCCCCGCCCCGAATCAGGGCGACACCCGAGTTACCACCATGAACGAAGTCTCGCCCAAGATCCTAAAGACGGTCCAAAACCTCGCCCAAATTGCCGCTGAACTGAGGCAGGGCAAGGACTTCAAGGTCACCCGGCTCACCCTGCTGAAAAGCCTGTGCAGCGATCCAGAAGCCACTGCCAAGTTTGCTTTGCATCTCGCCAAACGGACGCTGAAGAAAATGAGGTCGCAGGATTGTCCCAGCCACATCACGCCGGAGGATTGGGAGCAGTACCAGCGACTTGCCGCACAAGCCGTGCGTGGCATGACAAAATATCTGAAAGACAGGACGCCCGAAGCAGAATCGTCGCTCCACGAGTTGTTGCAGATCATTCGCAACGCCCAAAGCAAATTCGAGCGACAGGAATGGGGGCTGGTTCGCCGAATCCACAGCCGGGAATTGCTCACGGTGGAGACGGCCTTGGAATGCGTACTCCGGCCAAACGCCTCCCAACTTCTCGCCTACGATCTGGCACGGCAATACTCCGAACGCTACAACGGTCGGTACGGGACTGGGCTGATTCCCGAATCCGCACCGTTGGTCGAAGACATCGCAGAATTCTGGGGGCTGCACTTTCTGGGCCGCCGTTGGAAGAAGCTGTTGGCGAAGTGATCCGTCCCGAAGCCGTCCTGATTGCCTTGGGAACCGATCACCGGCTGGCGGCCCCGGAGCCGTTGCGGCAATGGCGAAAGCGGTGGAAAATCGGCGACCACACGGAGACAATTCAACTACACTCTGATAATCAAGGGGGCAATCGTATGGACGTATCCAAAAAAGAACGAGAAGACGCTAATCGAACCGGTATGGTCGTTCGCAAGAAGCTGCTGGAGATCATGGACCTGCAAGCAGACATTGACGCCCTGCTGCGGGACAGCCATTCGACACCGTTTGGTTCGAAGAAATGGAAGAACGCACGACTGGAAACGCTGCAACGGCTGGTGGCGATGACGGCGATCCAGTTCGTCCTCTTTGAGCCGGATAGCTTGGTGACTGACAACGACGAATTCAAGGTCGCTGCCGACAAGTTGCTGGAAATCATACTTGCCCAGTTGAAGTCAATTGGGGACAAACCCGCACCGGCATGACTGGGGTTCCCCCGAGATTCTGCGTGCCGGTGGATGTCGGTCAGAAGTTGCTGGAGTGCTACGACGAGTTGGGGAGAGGATCGAAATGGACGCCCCGATGGACGAGAAGACCGTGGGTAAGCTGGAACGTGAACGAAGATGCCATCGGCGGGGCCACGGCCCGTTTAGGGCTCCGCAGGTTGCCGTTGTTGCCTTCCCAGCAGACCATGCACCTGATGCCCAAGGCAGCCGTCGCCGTTTACGAGTCGGCCGTGGAAAATCAGCGGCCGGAGGACTGATGTATGGCCTACAGCGAATCCCTTGCCCGCCGCATCCGCCAAGTGTTCGGCCACCGCCGTGGGATCACGGAAAAGAAGATGTTCGGCGGCGTCTGCTTCCTGCTGAACGGCAACATGTGCGTGGGCATCTGGAAATCGTCGTTGATCGTGCCGCTTGGGTTCTGAAGGGGCTACTGCGGCCCTGGAGGAGCCAAACGTCGTCGAGTTCGACATCACCGGCCGACCCATGAAGGGCTTGGTGATGGTGGAGCCGGATGGCTTGGAGACGGACGAACAGTTGGGCCGGTGGGTCCAACGGGCGGTGGAGTTCGTCGAAACTTTGGCGAATAAGTAGCTCAAGGAATACGGCCAGTGAGGTAAGGAATGAAGCTGCTGCGAGACAATGCTCTGGAGCGGTCAAGCGTCGTGGCCAACTGCCAGATGAACAGGCAACGCACGCTCACAGGCTCGAACGGCTACGCCAAAGAGCTTGGGTTGAATCCTCTTGATGTCCTGCTGGGGAGGGCCGGAGCGAAGGTCCGATGGCTGGATTTGTGCTGTGGGGAGGGCAAGGCCCTGATGGAAGCAGCACAGATCGTCTACGGCCAAGGACTGGATGACAAGTTTGAGATCGTCGGCGTGGACCTGGTTGCACCGCCATCCCCATCCGAGCCAGGGGTTTCCTGTGTACGCCTGATTCGGGCGTCGTTGACTGGGTGGCTACCCACCGGGCGGTTCGACCTGATAACGTGCGTTCACGGGCTGCACTACCTCGGCGACAAACTTGCCGTGGTCTTACGGGCCGCCTCGTGGCTGGCCGACGACGGCCAGTTTGTAGCCAACCTCGATCTGAACAACATCAAGCTGGCAGTCGGTCGTGTGGCCAGCCGAGTGGTGGCGAAGGAACTGCGACAAGTTGGGCTGGAGTACGACAGCCGGAGGAAGCTTGTACATTGCTCACGCCGGATCGAGGCCCAGTTGCCGTTTCGATATTGCGGTGCCGACGATCAGGCGGGGCCGAACTACACGAGGCAGCCCGCCGTGGACTCGTATTACGACTCCGAGATTGGCTTTCCGATGTAATGGAAAGGCGTAGGTGATGGTCCGGGCCAGCCCTGGCAACGGATCAGGATTGAGTCTGAAGATGAGCGGAAAAGCTGTTCGTAGGCACAAAGTCAAAAGGTGATTTTGCGATGAGAATCCAGGCATTTGCGGGTCTGTCACTTGCTCTTGTGACCACGGTCTGGGCGGCAGAACCGAAGGTCCAGTCCGAGGGCGTCCTGTTCAGCGAATCTTTCGAGGACGCCAATCTTGCTGGGCGGGGCTGGTACGACGGGACCAGCTTCCGAATCGTTGGGGATGCGGCGGCGGGAAAGTGCTGCATCGAATACGAGTGGCCCGACCGCCAATCAGGCGTGAAGGGATCGTCGCCCGTTCGTCGCCTGTTCGAGCCCACGGATGAAATCAGTATCCGTTTTTACCTGAAGCTGTCCAAGGACTGGGGCTGGAGCGGTCAGAACTTCCATCCGCACTTGACCCACTTCCTGACCACCGAGAATCCAAAGTGGCATGGTCCCGCCGCCAGCCACCTCACGCTTTACATCGAGCCGGTCGGTGGCAAACTGCGGCTGGCCGCCCAGGACATCCAGAACAAGGACATGCCCCACGGATTGACCCAAGGGCCGCTGCGGGGCGGCTACAACGGGAAGTTCTACGACAGCCAAGACGTACTTTTCACCGACGACCAATGGCACTGCGTCGAGGCGTACTTCAAGCTCAATTCGCTGGATCTTGAAAACGACCGCCCGAACCGGGACGGCATTATTCGTGGCTGGTTCGACGGGAAGCTCGTCGTCGAACACACCGATGTGGTGCTACGATCCACCGACTTCCCGAAAATGAAGTTCAATCAGTTCTTGATGGCTCCCTACTTCGGGCCTGGACTTCTACCGCACGCCCAGAAGTTGTGGATCGACGAGTTGGCGGTCGGCACCAAACGGATTGGGCCGGTGGAGCCAAACAAGTGACGAGTGGCAACATGGCAAAGTCTCAACCACCCAAGGGCATCGACGAGTACATTGAACGGTTTCCTGCCGACGTTCGGGCGATTCTTGAAAAGGTGCGGACGACCATCAGAACGGCTGCACCCGATGCCAAGGAGACGATCAGCTACCAAATGCCCGCATTCAAGCTGCACGGTATCCTGGTTTACTTTGCCGGGTGGAAGACGCACATCGGGCTGTACCCTCCCGTGTCTGGCGGCAAGGCCCTGGAGAAAGCGGTCGCACGGTATTCGGGGCCGAAGGGCAATCTCCAGTTCCCGCTTGACGAACCGATTCCCTACGACTTGATCGAACGGATTGTGAAGTTGCGGGTGAAGCAGGACTTGGCAAAGGCGGCGGCGAAAGTCAAGAAACGGAAAAAGTAACTACTCTCCCTCGGAGAACCCAATGGAAATTGAAATCATCGACGAAGCGATTCGATTTACGCTGTACGGCCTGTCGTCCACCGTTGAAGACCGTCGCTACGGTGAAGTCGGCCTGCGTTTGATGAACGAGATGTGGAGGATCGTGAAGGAAGCCAAGCTCGCAACAACAGGCGTTAACCATTGGGTGTATTTTGCAGGTGACCGAATGTTCGTCGGCGTTGAAGTCAGAAATGCCGAACAGGCCACGATTCCAGAGCCGTTGGAGCCATGCGAGTTTGACCTGAAACGCTACTCGAAGTACATTCACCTCGGGCCATATCACAAGTTGCCCCAGAAGTGGCAAGCATTGAAGGAAGAGCTTACGACTCGTGGGGAGAGCATCACCATGCCATCACTGGAGATCTACGGCCACTCATGTGAAGGGGCAGACGACTCCAAAGCAGAAACCACAATCCTGATGGGCCTTGGCGAATGCAATCCAGGTCGGAGTCAGTCTCAAAGCGGAGCGTGATGGTCACGATGTCGATGGTGTGTCTTGCACTCGCAATGCCACAAGCAATTCGTCCGCCTCCTTGACGTGTCCGTCATTTGTTAGCCAAACGAAGTTTTCACCTGATGAGTAGAGTTGGTTAGCATAAAGAGCGGTCATTGAGTTCACGGCAGCGACTCCATTTCTGTCAAGAGTTATTGGCCCGATTTCTTCTTCCAACAACGAAACAATAACTAATCGGCGATTCATAGGGATGCTGACAATGGTGTTGGGAGTCCCAAAGCTGGGCGACAAAGGAACACTCTGCTCTTGCAGCCAAGTTGGTGCAACAGGTCTGTCAGAGCAAATCAGGTCGGGAGCGTCCGAAGCGACCTTCCAAATTTGCCATTTCCGCTTGGCGAGGATAGGAGCCAGCTTCTCCGACATCCATAGCATCTGTTCCACATACCACGTCTGCTCGAAATCAAACTCGAAGTGTCCCTCCAATCCCGCTGCCACGATCTTGTCGAATTCGCCGTCCGACAAAGCCCTGTTCTTATTGTCCTCAATCTGCCTCCGAAACCGTGCAAGTCCCTGCGGCGACGACAACATGAGAGCATTCAGGTCCCCAAGGAGGCCAGCGGTGAAGGCAGACAGCGTCTTCCTGATCTGTGGCACTCGTGCAAACATGAATGCAATGAAAAGCATGAGATCCTTGAACGCCTCATCTTGAGGCACGGTCGCCGTGGCAATCACGGAGCGAAGCATCTCGGACCAACGCCCCTCCATCTCCGCCAGCCCCTTTTCGACAACCATGGCGTCTTCGTCTTGCCCCAAATCGACAGCGTGGAAGTCCCGCTTGTGGGCTGACCCCTTGGGCGTGCTCTTCCAACGTATGTGCTGCTCCTTATCCAGCACATACAAGACGCCATCTTTTCGGTCTGATGCTGTAAATCCCGCCAGATAGAACTGCGGGATGAAATGATGCTTGCGTGGTTGATTGGCCATGAAATCTCGGTCTCACTTCTTTTTGCGATAGCCGCAGTCCTTCACACCTCCAGCAGTCTCCACGTACTCGATGCCATCGGCGGCGGTCAAGCATTTTCCCGGCCCTTGCACCGGGCCGCAAGTGTCCGTTTCCTTTCCGGCGTGTATTTCCACCACGGCTTTGCCGGTTCCCCAGCCGTGAACCGGACGGCGGCAATGAACACGTCGATCACGCACGGATCTTGACGGACTCCGGTGGTTTGGCACAAGGCATCGTACAGTTTGTAGGGGTCTTTGCCCAACATGTCGTGCGGGGACAAGACGCCGATCAGTCGCAGATTGGCCGCAATCGAAGGGCCGATGTTGGGAATCTGCTGCAAGTCAGTGACTTCCGCCCTGCGGACGGTTTTCATCATCGTCCCCAATTCGTCCACTTGATGCTCAGTTGGCCGTCCGCTCCACCTTGATCCATTCCACTTCCAGCTTGAACGGCCCAGCCTTTTTGTCGCCCAGTAGGAAGCCGAGTCCGTTCACTTCCTTCGGGTCCACTGGCCCGGCATCCCGCACCGGCCTGCCGAACGAGGTCGCCTCGAACTTGTCCAACGGCAGCTTGACCTCGATCCACTCGTCCTTCTTGGTCTGCACGGTGGCCCGGTACGAGAAGGCGACGAGCGGCCTGGGAACGTACAGGTTCAGGGTATACTCCCGGCCATCGCCTCGGACCTTGGCCACGAGTGTGTCGCCCTTTTCGAGGCCGAGCTTCTTGGCCTTGGTCCGCACCGACGCAAAGCCACCGTTGTTCTCCAGGGACAGATTGCCGAAGAACTCCAGGGTCTTGGCGTCCGTGATCTTGAACTTGCCTTCGGACACGCCGCCCATTACGCCATCGTTGACGGTCTGCCATTCCTTGGCAGCCTCGGCCCCGGTGAACTCGAACAGCACTTTTGGCGTGTCGTTCGCCATGACAAACGTCCCCAGGAACAGCAGCGGCAACACCAGCATTGTACGGCTCACGGTTTTCATGTTCATTTCCCCCAATTCGTCCACTTGATGCCCAGTTGCAGCACCGTCGCCAGCGACACCCAGATCAAATACGGCACCTGAGCCACGGCGACCCAACGGTAATACGGCCAGATGACGATCATGCTGCCGATGATCGTCGTCCACACCACCAGGATATCAACCGAGGCCAGCGGCAGGTTTCGCAGGCCGAACTGGATCGGTGTGAAAATCAGGTTGGCGACAAGGTTGATGGCAAACGGCAGGGCCACCCACCACGGCACCTTGCCTCGGAATCCCTGGACGAACACGAAGCCGAACGTGACCAAGATGATCGGGTACAAGATCTGCCAAATCAGCCCGATGCTCCCCGGTGCAGGCGTCCAAGACGGTTTCGCCAGACTGTTGTACCAGTCCATCCAGGACATCGGTTTCCCCAATCAGCAAATTGCCATGCCAAAGGTGACTGCGGCCAGGACAACTGCCAGCACCACGCCCAGGCATCCGCCCCGCTGCGTCTCTAGCCCGTGCCTTGCCGCCAGCGACTCGACCGCCTGCTTGGCTTCGAGCAACGAAACGCCCTTCTGGTCCCTGTACAACTTGACGGCTTCCAACTTGTCACCCCGCCCCAGCAGCCGCAGCAACTCGGCTTCCATGTCCGATGAGGACGGTGGGCCAGCACCAGCCTCCAACGCCTCGACGGCAGCCTTGGCTTCGGCCAACCCCACGCCGGTCTGGTCCTTGTACAACTTCACCGCAGCAATCTTCTGGCCATCGTCCAACAAGGCTCGGACCTGTTGTTCTAGGTCGGCATTGGGCTTGTCCATCGGAGCACCGCAGTGCGGACACTGCCCGATGCTGGGATGAACGTCGTAGTTGCAGTTGCGGCACTTGGGCATGGTTGTCATCCTGGGGACGTGTTGATCATCAAGCTCCCGCAAGTCCGGCAGGCAACTTCCCCTGCATCACTTGGAACACGGCCACGGGCACCGTCATGGTCGCCACGGGCGGATCGCCGACCCCGGTGACAACGTTGAGGCATCTTTGTCTGCGAACTGGCCATTAGCCACAGTCTGCGATTCCTTCGCCGATCCCGCTATTGTGCCGTCGCAGCCGATAAACCCGATTGCGGTAAGGGACATGATGGCTAAAGCCACAGCCACAAGGCACCCCGTTGGTCCCTTTGATGGCGTTCCGGGCTGTTGCCCCGATGTCGGTCGCCCCGAAGACGCCCCGTGCCCTACAACGCTGCCGCTCCCAGACGGTGTTAGTGCTTTCAGAATCGCTTCGTTCTTTGATTTTGTTGATGTCGGCGTAGGTGTTTGCGGTCGAGGCTGTGCAGAGGGCTTAGGCGAACCTAAAGACGGCCACGATTCAGCCGCCGACTTTGGTGAGCGGACGTTCCGAAGAATATCTGCATTCCTCGACACCGCAGGTACAGAAGCCACGGCGGCTTGCGAGACGCCACCCTTTGAGCCACGGCCAAG
>Ga0351919_10015_pt1 | contig 60112 bp, 56 predicted proteins | sample TotcelHT113001N6_FD_206845 | JGI IMG/M metagenome (GOLD analysis project Ga0351919, IMG submission 206845) | Enriched cells from coal bed in the Powder River Basin, Montana, United States - Total cells T11 rep1 HSBNCT.T11.300.1.N6 ...
ACGGATACGGCCAAAAACCCTTATCAGGAAAGGCGCTAAGCGCGATTATTTTGTTGAGGTAAAGAATACTGTATACAGGAGGAAAAGATAGTGTGCGGAATAGTCGGTTATATGGGGCCTGAGGAGGCCTCAAGCATATTGTTAGATGCATTGAAAAGGCTCGAGTATCGGGGCTATGATTCTGCGGGAATTGCGATCTGGAATAACGGTAAGATCGAGGTTTCACGAAAAAAAGGCAAAGTAGAGGAACTCAGAAAAGAGATTGCCAACAACGCAAAGTTTCAGGGAAGCCTCGGCCTTGCCCACACGCGGTGGGCTACACACGGCGTCCCGTCAGAGCGGAATGCTCATCCCCATAGGGCTGACGAGATTGTAGTAGTTCATAATGGAATCATTGAGAACTACATAGAGCTGAAAGATAAGCTGCGGAAAGAAGGCCAGGTGTTCCTCTCAGATACTGATACTGAGGTGATTCCCCATTTGATAGTTTCCTGTATGCGGAGAGACATACCTTTTATTGATGCTATTCGACAGGCCCTCTCAGAGCTTCAGGGTTCGTTTGCCGTTGGCATTATCAATGAAAAAGAACGTGTCATGGTGGCAGCAAAAAAAGAGAGTCCCCTGATTGTTGGTATCGGTGATGGAGAATATTATTTGGCAAGCGACGCTCCGGCGGTCCTCGACAGGACAAACCGTTTTATTTTCCTGGAAGATGGAGACATGGCCGTTTTCAAAGATAAACAGCTCTCACTCATGGGCCTTGATGGAAAGGAAATTGTACGGCCTGTCCTGACCGTGAACTGGACAGGGGCAATGGCTGAAAAAGGCGGCTACAAGCACTTCATGCTGAAAGAAATATTCGAACAACCGAGGGCAGTCTCTGATACCCTGATTGGAAGAATCAAAGAAGAGCAGGGTGAGGTGGGGTTTGAGGAGTTTGAATTGCCTGACATTTCCAAGATACGCAAAATTTGGATGGTTGCTTGCGGCACGTCTTACCATGCCTGTATGATAGGAAAGCACATCTTTGAGGCCAACCTCAGGATTCCCGTTGAGACAGACATTGCCTCGGAATTCCGCTATCGTGACCCGATCATGGGGAGCGAGGATATGCTTATTCTGATTTCCCAATCAGGCGAAACTGCAGATACCATAGCAGCTATGCGTGAGGGAAAAAAGAAAGGTACTTATACCCTTTCTATTTGCAATGTTCTTGGGAGTACCCTGGCTCGTGAAGCAGATGGAGTGATTTTTACCCACGCAGGGCCAGAGATAGGCGTTGCCTCTACAAAAGCATTCACAACCCAGATCTCAGTTCTTTTTCTTCTTCTCCTCAACATGGGTCAAAAGCTTGGTATTATGGATGCCGGTACCGTGAGGGATCTTATCGGTGAAATCAAGAAGCTTCCCCACAAAATACAAGCTATCCTTGATAATTCACGCTCAATTGAGGAGCTTGCCAGAAAATACATGACATGTAAAGATTTTCTCTACCTTGGGAGAGGGGTGAATTTTCCAACCTCCCTCGAGGGGGCGTTGAAGCTGAAAGAGATTTCTTATATTCATGCAGAGGCATATGCGGCCGGAGAGATGAAACATGGACCAATTGCCCTCATTGATGAGAATCTCCCTGTAGCCGTTGTGTCCCCACGAGACCAGACATACCAGAAAACCTGCAGCAACATCGAAGAGGTCCTGACACGTCGGGGAAGAGTCATACTCTTTACCGATGATGCCTCACATGAGATGATACCCAAGGTTGAGAGTGTAATTACAGTGCCGGAGACCATTTACGAGCTCGAACCAATCCTCACAGTGGTGCCCCTGCAATTGCTCGCTTACTATATCGCGAACCTTCTCGGGACAGATGTGGACCAACCGAGAAATCTCGCCAAGAGTGTCACTGTGGAATAATTTTGTGTTTTGCTGTAAGCTGATGGCATAGGAATATCTTATTAACCGCAGATGAACGCAGATAGACGCCGATGAAACACATGTTGCTTCGCTCTGATCTGCGAGATATGCACATCAGAGCGATATCCAGCGCCTCCGGCGCGCATCATTTTGGGTTATTTGCCCGACAGGGCTTTGAATCCGAGCGGAATCGTATCCCGATTCAGCTCGGACATATGAAACTATCAGTTTTTATCTGTGTCCATCTGTGTGTATCAGCGGTGAAAAATGAAGTTGTTTAAGATTGTTGACAAATAGAAAAACCATAAAGGGGGTACAAATGGAAGGAAACGATTTAGGTAAAACATCAACAGGCATTAATCCTACAGTTGCCGGTCTGCTCAGTTACCTTCTCGGTTTTGTGACGGGTATAATTTTTCTGGTTATTGAGAAGGAGAACCGGTTTGTCCGTTTTCATGCTGCGACAGGCAATTTTCTCGATGGGAGGCTTGTGCCGGTACGACTGGCAAATGGGGGAATGCCCGAGATAGATTTCACCGATGAGGCAATCAGGCTCATTAAGGACCTTACCGCAACAGACATCAAACCACGGTCAATTATTATCGAAGACAATGGTGTCATCCGTCCCTTAAGTAAATGATGCCTTTTCCCTTCCTCTATGCGTAGTTATCCGGTTCCTTGTTCATCTTATCGGTTCTTCACGTACTGCTTCAAGTCCCGATAGTAATTCTCCTGGGGTCCGATCATGACAAGTTCTAAATCATCACCTATCTTTCGATAAGCTATCAAGTATTGAGTTATCTTGAGCTTGAACTTATGAACGAACGCGCCTCGCAGGTCACCCTTCTTCTCTTCCCCGATAGCAGAATTTTCCGCTATTTTTCTTACTTCTCGATCCAAAGCATCCTTTTCAGGCTTTGACGTCTTCTTTACTTTCTTCTCAAAGGACCCGGACTGGTAGATTTTCATGATGGACTACCCAAACTTGTATTCCGTTTTTTCGCTCTCATTCAACTCATCCAACCCAATCAAGATTTCCTTTATGAGGGAATACGGCAGATCTAGATTCTCTTCTGCACACTTGCCGAGACGCGCCCAATGTTCAATTTGGCCCGCCAAAGATCTGTGATCAATCCGCCCAAATTTTCTTGCCTCACCTACAAGCTCTTCAGATATTCTTACTGCTGTGGAGAAGCGGTAAGAATGGTATTGGAGCATAACCTCAGTGCATATGAAGTGACACAGAATTTATCGATTCCCAAATCAACAATAACCTACTGGGTCAGAGAAGCGAAAAAAGGAAGACTTTCTTTTGTGGGCAATACAAAGAAAACTTTATCGGATACGGAAATAGAATTAGCCAGAGTCAAAAGAGAACTTGCCCAGGTAAAGATGGAACGAGATTTCTTGCGAAAAGCGGCAGCGTACTTTGCAAAGGAGCCGCAGTCAGGTACGCGCTCATGAAAAAACTGCGGCTCAGCTACACTATCCCCTTTCTGTGCCGGATGCTCAATGTATCGCCAAGCGGGGGTAGTATGCCTGGTCTTCCCGTATGCCTTCCAAACACGCTCAAGATCAAGCACGACGTGCAATAGAGGTACAAGCAGCCCATACAAGAAACCGGGAGGTTGCAGGCCCTGAAAACATTCAGCGTGATCTCGCAGAGCATGGTATAAAAGTCGGCATCTGCCGGATCAGGAAAATACGCAAGAACCTCGGGATATACTGTAAACAGGTAAGGAAGTTCAAGGCTACAACAGACTCGAAACATAAACTGCCCGTTGCAGACAATCTGCTTCGGCAGACATTCACGGCAGATGCCCCCAATCAAATCTGGGTCAGCGACATAACCTATATCCCTACCAATGAAGGATGGCTCTACTGTGCCGCCCATAAAGACCTCTTCAATGGAGAGATCGTGGGCTGTGCCCTGGGATCGAGAATCACCAAGGAACTTGTCAGAACATCGTTACTGATGGCGGTAAAACGGAAACGGCCTTTAACCGGTCTTATCAATCACTCCGACAGAGGAAGCCAGTACTGTTCCGCAGAATACCGGAAACTGCTCGATGTATTCAATATGAAACCATCTATGAGCAGAAAAGGAAACTGCTATGACAATGCACCGATAGAAAGTTTCTGGGGCGCCATGAAGAATGAACTTGTCTATCACAGACGGTATGCAACACGAGAACAGGCAATCAGAGAGATAACGGAGTACATTGAGATATTTTATAATCGGCAACGGAGGCAGAAGAGACTGGGATACGTATCCCCTGCAGTTTATGAACAGCAATTCTATGCAAGACAGAAGGCGGCATGAATATGGTTTGGTCTCCACTATTGACATCAGAGGTCAGGTTGCTTTACTCATTAAGAGACTATACCAAAGCTACTATAATAGGGCAATATAAATGTATGGTAATATGTATGGCTAAATCATGTATTCATATTTATAGCATAATCGTGCTGGATCAGCCGCGACTGCAAGGGGTCGGCTGCATACGGGGGTCATGCCTTTGTGTCTATTGTGCGGTATAGCCGCCATCTATGGAATGAACACTACCTGTTATGAAGGAAGCGGCGTCACTCAGAAGATAGGCAACCAGCTCCGACACTTCTTCGCGAGTTGCAAGTCTCTTGATTGGGTGCACGCTTGCCATCCAATCTGTAACCTCCTTGCCTGACCCCAAAATCCTCGGTGTTGCGACATAGCCAGGTGCGACAGCATTTACTCTTATGTTTGACGTCGATAGCTCAAGAGCTGCAGACTTGGTTAATCCGACGACGGCATGCTTGGCTGTTGTATAAGCAGACATGCCCGGTAGACCAACCAGACCATTTGCGGAGGACATGTTTACAATAGCACCGCCACCGCTTGAAAGCATGGCAGGTATTTCATACTTCATACAGTAAAAAACGCCGGAAATATCTGTATCGATTACTTCGCGCCACACGTTAACGTCAACATCTTGCACGGGAACACCCGCCGGGCCCGTAATTCCTGCATTGTTTACTGCCATATTCAGTTGTCCAAATCGATCAACTGCCTTTCTCACAGCTTCTTCTACCTGAATTGGATCACAGACGTCTGCTTCAATGGGGATCGTTCGCTCTCCATTTGGATCAATTCTTGAACACACGCCTTGAATAGCTTCAAAGTGGCGACTAACCAATACAACAGCCGCAGCATCTTGACAGAGCCTTTCAGTAATTGTCTCACCAATTCCAGTTCCCGCTCCGGTCACCAACGCAATTTTTCCAGCGAAATTCAATTTTCATTCCTCCAATTCTTTCCGAGCATAACACTATGCTCACCGGCGGGGCAGGCTGCTTCGCCATGTCCGGTGCAGCTACGGGTTATGTGTCAACTATCTTAAGCCCCAGGAACCTGACCATCGGATCGAAGTCTCTGTCGTCGTGCAGTAATGGTAACTGATAATACATGCAGAAGGTTCCGATTATGACGTCCATAGTTTTCCTCACGGTGACGCCTCTTCTCCTAAGAAACCTGTAGTTCTCGGCACTTTTCAGGGCGATAGCCCGCCCCACCATTGGCATGAACGGCATACCCATGAGGAGGTCTTTCGCAACCTTGAACTCTTTACTGTTTTGAAATCCCTGAAGCACTTCGGTTAGGATCAGATCGCCTATTATGACTTGTATGTTTCCGAGTGCGGAATCCAGCCGATCCGTTTGTGATGTTTTCTTGCCATTGAAGTAGTCGATCCAGACAGATGAATCGACTACAATCATTTGTCTGCCCTCATCTCGTCAAGGTTGCCGGTCCATGTAAGCTTGCCCCTAAACCTCTTTATCCTCTCCTGGTTTTTCATTTGCACCAACAGCTTTAGGCCTTCTTCAATCGCCTCTTTCTTTGTCCTAATGCCTGAAGCCCTGAGGGCAGATTCCATCAGGTCGTCATTAATCACAACATTAGTTCTCATCTGCCACCTCCTATGTGTATCAATATTTCCTATTATACACATTAATGAGTCATTTTGATAGCCCTATGTTGTTGAACACATAACAATTAATATACCAAATTGTCTATTTCACGAAACTCATTAACAGCCTAAAATCAAAGCAATTATAACTTATCAATATATCAAAGAAGAACATACTATCTTATGGCAATTGCTGATATTACGTACCAAAAAGGAATATACTTTTTTGAAGGATATCCGGCAGATGTGTTTTGAGAGAGCAGCTTGACGGGCTCCTGTGATCTGTTTCTTGCTCTTATGTCCACTAAGATATCCACTTCAAAGAACATCGAGCCCCCCGAAACTAATTATCCCCCAACCCTGTTTCGATTGCAAGACGAAAATTAATCAGAAATTAATCAGAAAAATTTCAAAATGAACCGAAAGGGAAAAGAATCACCTTTTGAATAGGCCGGGACTTACGGTGATGAGCCCTGCTGACTTCTGATACTGGGGCTTGCGTCTACCTTCGCCGAGGCTTCGGAAGACAGGTCGCCCCCCTCCACCTCTTTTTGTTTATCCGAGGGAAGACCGCTACCTTCTGTCTCAGGGAGTGTTCGGCAGATAGGTAGCTAGGCCGATCGCTTCGCTAGGAAGCCATAGCAATTCAGTTCCATTCGTCCGTCGTCTTAGTCCCGCTGTGGCGGGACGATCGTCCTTCGTCCATCTCTAACCCCTACCCCTTAATCCATAATCCTGCCTTATTGTGTTTCACTACCATTTGATTAAATGTTCTTTTTGCGATAGATTGTTGGGTAATTATTATGATTCTGGATTTACCATTACAGCTTGCCGAGCAGTCTCCCTACTATAAGCATCTCGGTATTACAATTGCGGAGGCCATGGAAGGGTACGCAAGGCTTCGGCTCGATTTCAAAGACTGCCTGACTCACCCCTACGGTTATCTTCACGGTGGCGCCATAGCTAGCCTGGCGGATTCAGCCGGAATAAATGCAGTATTAACAATTCTAAAGGATGAGCAAAAAGCCCTTACCCTCGAAATGAAAATCAACTATCTACTGCCTGTTAAAGATACCGTCATATTTGCAGAGGCAAGGATAATCCACAAAGGTAAGAAGATTGCGGTAGTTGATGTGGATGTCAAAAACAACGACGGCCAGTTAGTTTCAAAGGCAATTGTGACGTGCGCAATCTTGTAAGAGCAACATTAGCATGCCAGCTATCAGCGAAAAGCAAGAAGACAACACTAATTTTTGAATAGGCATGATGAAAATATACACCCTCAACGCTTAACATCAATGACTCATGATATTATGAGTATCGAAAGGTTAAATATTGGCAAACAAACGGAGAAATAAGCTTTTGAAGCGGAAGATACTGATTTACATGGTATTAATGGTAGTATGCTCGGTCATACTTCTCGCCGCAGGTTTCTGCGTATATGTTATGAAAGATATCCCTTCAGTAAAGGTCCTTAAGCACCTTGAAAATAAGCCTATCAGTAGTATTTATGGTGTGAATGGCGAATTGATATACCTGATTGTTCCGGATAACAGGATCTTTGTTGATTATAACAAGATGCCCCAATACGTCAAGGATGCTTTTCTGGCCGCAGAAGATGCTGAGTTCTTCAAACACGGGGCAATAGATTTTCAGAGTATTATAAGAGCTCTTTTTAAGAACGTTACCTCCGGAAGGGTTGTGCAGGGGGGAAGCACTATTACCCAGCAGGTGATTAAGTCACTCATGCTCGGCCCCGAAAGGAGCATCCTCAGGAAAACCCGTGAGGCGATCCTTTCATACCGGTTGGAGAGATCTCTGACAAAGAAAGAGATTCTGAACCTTTATCTGAATAACATATACATGGGACATGGAGTATATGGGATTGAGGCGGCATCACAGATATATTTCGGAAAACATGCATGGGCAATAACAAGGGCGGAAGCCGCTCTGCTTGCAGGGATTGTTCAGGCGCCTTCACGCTTAACGCCAAAAAAGTATCCTGGCGGTGCGCGCGTCAGGCAGGAATATGTTATTGGGCAGATGGCTGAAAAAAAGTTTATCGACGAGCGGCGCAAGAATGAGATGCTTAAGGAAAAAATAACTATCCGTGAAAACAACGGAGTCTTTGCCGACAGCTACTTCAAGGATTATGTGGTGAAGTCGGTGGAGGAGCGGATTGGCAAGGGTGTTTTTTCAACACGAAAAATATCAATTTATACCACGGTAGATTTTGGACTGCAAAGGCTGGCTGAAGAATCTGTCAAAAGGGGTTTAAACCTGTATGAGCAAAGAAAAGGTGCTTACAGCGTTGTTTCCCATATGGACAGAAAGAAATGGAATGATTACAAAAAGGCCCGAGACAGGGATTATAAGCAAGTAGGCCTGAAGGCTGGCAAACCATACAATCTTCTTGTATCAGAAAAACTCAATAATGGGTATGCTGTTTTTGCAGGCAATGAAAAGGGTTTCCTGAAGATCGATGCCTTTCCTTACAAGCCCGGTGATATCATAAAAGCCACATACGACGGCATTGATGGGGAAAAGGTCCACATATTTCACCCTATCAAGACGGTGAAGGTTGAAGGGGCGCTCATCTGCATGGATGTCCAGACAGGATACATCCTTGCTATGGTGGGCGGGAGAGACTTTGAGCAAAGTCCGTACAACAGGGCAGTATCTGCCAAAGTCCAATCAGGCAGCGCCTTCAAACCCTTTATCTATTGTGCAGCCCTCAAAAAGGGGTATTCCATTGATGCCATGCTTGTTGATGAACCAAAGGAATACCCCATCGGGATGGGAAAAACCTGGACCCCAAGAAATTATGATGGCAAGTATCTCGGGCAAATTTCTATGCGGGACGCAGTTGCCCATTCAAAAAATGCTGCTACGGTGCGGTTGCTGGAAGAGGTCGGTGTTAATGCTGTAAAAGGTGTGATGATGGATCTGGGCATAGACGCAGATCTTCCCCATGAGCTTTCCATAGCGCTTGGGTCATCGAACCTGACCCTTCTTGATCTTGTAAAAGGTTATTCTGTGTTTGCCAATGGCGGCTTTCGTGTGAAGCCCATGGCTGTGATGAGGGTTGTTGACGGAGCCGGAAACGTATTGGAAGAAAATCATGAGGAAAAGGCGCGGGCAATATCCGAGGATGTTGCGTACAAGATGAACGTCCTTTTGAAAGGACCGACAGAATATGGCACGGCAAAGGGTGCCTCCCGGCTTGGATATCCGGTGGCAGGCAAGACAGGTACCACGAGCAATTACTATGACGCACTTTTTATCGGGTATTCGCCTCACATAATCACCGGCGTATGGGTAGGATTTGACACAAGAACATCACTGGGCGAAAAAGAGAGTGGGGCAAGGGTTTGCCTGCCTATCTGGATGAGTTTTATGGGTACAGCCTTGAGACGGTATCCGCCTGATGACTTTGCGGCGCCGTCTGTCTTTTCTCCGTTCTTAGAGTGGTTAAGGGGACCCAGGTTTGACGGTAGCCCTTCTTCCCGGCCTGAACAAAGGCCTGAATCACTGCCCGAGCGAAGACAGGAACCTACGCCAGAGCCATGGCCGAGGATTTACTAACCGGCTCATGGCTCATAGCTGTAAGCTCATAGTAGAATAAGCAACAGGCGATAGGGACGAGATTGTATTACTCTGCTTTACCTTTAGAAAACCGCATATACTCCCTGTCAGACCCATTGTCGGAATCCGCAAAACGCTCCCTCACCTGGTACATGAATGCCTCAAGACGGGTGGTGATATTTGTCAGACCCTGTCCGTCATACGCCACATTGATGATGGGCACGTTATATTTCTTCTGCACAAGCCTCAAAACTGCGCTTGTTATGGTTCCCGGCATACAGGTGAAAGGCATTACATTGATAATCCCTGAAACGCCCTTGTCAATAAAATCTATGGCCTTTCCCACGCTCAGAATTGCCTCACCCTCAAAGCTCACATGGATATAGGGACTTGCCTTTTCAATGATACTTTCTACTTGAGGTTCCTCGCCATACTGGATGAGTCCCAGAAAAGGTTCTTGCAGCCTTCGCTCTTCCTTGCCCTGAATATATTCTGTAAGGGATGTCCTCAGCACGTCGGACATGCTTATTTTCCTCACGCTATGCCGACGTTTGCTAAAGAAATTGATGTATGAGATCCACTCTGTCACAGGTGCAAACCAGACCTGCCCCCCGAGTTCTTCCACCTTCCTGATAACATCGTTGTTGCTGAACCGGTTGCATCGCACATAGATTTCACCAACGACTCCAACGATAGGTTTTCTTGCATCATTTCTCTCGATATGGAGGAATTTGCCGACCGCATCACGAAGCACACCGGCAATCCCGTTTTTACCCATTACTATAGCGCGCGAGACAGCCTCAATTGATTCACGATACACCCGTTCGGCCTCTCCTTTTTGTGTTTCCAGGGGCCGTACCTCGTGAAGCATCTTGATAAGCATGTCGGTTGCCACAATGGCCTGCCAGCCCAGCTTTGAAAATCGACTTCCTACTATGTTGAAATCCTTGTAGATCCGATGGTCCTGGTTTGGGGCGTAGATAGGAACGTTTTCGAATCCCATCTCATCCAAGATCATACGGTGAAACCTGTGATATTGGCCAAACCGGCAGGGACCATTTCCTGAGGGCATGAGGAAGGCGCTTCGTTCAGGATCGAAATCGGGCTGCTTGACCATTTTTACCATGTCCCCCGTGGTCAGAATGCAAGGATAGCATTCTTTGCCGGACGTATATTTCCTGCCCCAGTAGACTGAAAGGTCATCCGGTTCATCCATGACCTCGGCTTTCTGTCCGCAGGCGCGAAAAGCGCTCTTGAAAGCAATGGCATGATCAGACATATTTGGAATGTAAACTGTTCGAGGATAGGATTTTGTCGCCAATTGTGGCCGCCTGCGATGTGTGATTATACGATTTTGCTTCGCATTTTTTATACTGTCGAGGAAGGCCTCAAGGCGGGTCACAATTCCGGCATCTGCGCTGTGCTCATCAATTTCCAGTTGAAGAAATGGTTTGCCCTTGATTATCCTTTTAAAGAAGTGAGTAATGAAAGAATCGGGGCCGCATCCAAAGCTTGTTACGTATATGCCGTAAACATTCCGGATATTCCCTATGTTTCTCGCTGCCCTGAGTATCTTCTGTCCATAGCCCCAATATATGCTTTCGAGATCATCGTTTATGACAGGGCTTTCTCTGACTGGCAGCATGTCCATGGGCAAGGATTGAACCCCCAGATCCATCAGTTTCTTGTGAATGTTGAGATTGGCGCCGGGATCTACACTATTGTAAGGCCTTCCGATGATCACCACTGCTTTGTCACGGTCTTTTAAGCCCGCAAGCGTTTCTGCTCCGACTTGAGCTATTTTCTTATAGAATGTTTCCTGTGCCTCGTAGGCAGTGGTGAAAGCCTTTCTGATCTCTGCCTTTGAACGCTTGATCTCTTTCCCATAGGTAATAAGACCGTCGAGTATTTGCGTTTTGCTTTTGCCGAAATAGACAATTGGCGTATCAATCTGAATGCCGCGGGCTTCAAAATCGATAGATGCTTTTATGCTGTAAGGGATAGACTGTGCATAGGGGCAGGCGAAGGCGTTGGGAGCATTCCCTGAAAGCCTTCGCAGGTTGATTACGCTGGGTATGAATATTCGTTTTATGCCCTTATTTATGACATTGAGGACGTGGCCATGTGCGAGTTTGATGGGAAAGCATGCTTCCACAATGATGCTCTCAACCCCTTCGCGTACGGTCTTTTTGTTGGTAGGGTCAGAGAAGACCGGTGAGAATCCGAGTTCTGTAAGAAAGGCCTTCCAGAAGGGCATGAATTCCCACATGTTCAGGATCTTTGGGACTCCGATGGGCTCACCGTCATTTGTTCGGTCATAGGAGGTACGGAGGAGTTCATCCCGCACCTTGAAAAGATCCGGCATGTCTCTTTTTTCACTGCGCCTTACCACGTCATACTTCTCGCACCTGCTGCCGTAATAAAGGGGACTTTCATCTTCAACGGTAACCTTCCGTATCTCGCAGAGGTTCTCGCAGCCCTTACATTCGAAGGTTTCGATAGAATATGGCCGTTTACTGAGGTCAAATCCTTTGAAGGCGCTCTGATCCCAGTTCTTTTCTTTCATGGCAAGAAGGGCCGCGCCGATAGCGCCGGTGACGTCGTGATGGGAGGGTACCGTTACCGGTTTTCCCACCGTCTTCTCAAAGGCAGCCACAACCCCTTTGTTGAAGGCAGTGCCACCCTGGAAAAATATCTTTTCCCCCACTCGCTTGTCTCCCACCACCTTGTTGAGATAATTTGCCACAATTGAATAGGAGAGGCCGCTCACAATGTCTTCTGTGCTTTCACCCATCTGCTGGTGATGGACGAGATCAGACTCAATAAAAACCGTGCACCGCTCTCCCATTTTTACCGGTTTTTTTGCTGACAGGGCAAGGTTGCCAAATTCTTCTTTTATAGAGATCCCGAGCCGTTCTGCCTGTTCTTCAAGAAAGGACCCCGTGCCTGCGGCGCACGCCTTGTTCATCTCGAAATCGACAATCACCCCGTTATCAACGCTTATGTACTTTGAATCCTGTCCCCCAATCTCGAATACGGTGTCCACTTCCGGATCGATGTTGATAGCGGCCTCAGCCTGAGCCGTAATCTCATTCCTCACAATGTCGGCGCCAATGAAGTCAGCTGTAAGGTACCGACCGGACCCGGTAGTGCCGGCTCCGAGGATTTCAACTTTTTCTCCCACCTCGTCGCCTATCTCGGCAAGTCCTCGCTTGACGGCTTCGAGAGGACGCCCCTCAGTCATAAGGTATCGTTTTGCGAGGACATTCTTTTCTGTATCGATAACGACAAGGTTGGTGCTGATTGAGCCTACATCAACACCCAGGAATACCTCCGTTTTTCCTCTAATAGGTTTCATATCGTATGATACGCGAAGATTTGCATCCGAGATGGTCAAGGGATCGTGGGCTCCCCGGACAGTGTCCTTCGTGAGACAGTCGTTGAGTACTCCGAGACCCCGATACTGTTCCTGTAAAGACGGTTCATCAAAAACAGCATAAAGAGCGCCAATAGCGCCCATGGAAGCGTAGTGTTCAGGGACAAAGAAGTGCTCATTATCAAGGGAGAAGATATCGCTTAGGGCTCGTCGCATAGCAGCATTAGCGGCTACGCCTCCAACAAAGGCCACCGGAGCCTGAATGTCTTTGCCTTTGGCAATGTTTCCCTTGAAGTTTCTTGCCAGGGCATAGCAAAGCCCGGCGACTATTTCATAATCAGGCGTTGCAATCTGTTGGAGGTGGATCATATCTGATTTTGCAAAGACAGTGCACCTTCCGGCAATTCTCGGGGGGTTCGTGGCTTTGAGGGCGACGTCGGAGAATTCCTCGATAGTAAAACGGAGCCGGGAAGCCTGCTGATCCAGAAAAGATCCTGTTCCAGCAGCGCAGAGCGCGTTCATTGAGAAATCCTTAACGCGAAGCTTCCCGCCTGTGCCATCCTGCTCGAAAAGAATGAGCTTCGAATCCTCTCCTCCAATGTCGATCACGCTTCGTATATGGGGATAGAGATGGTCAAATGCCTTGGCAAGGGCAACAATCTCATTGACAAATGATGCACCGATGAGGGTGGCAAAATCCTTAGCCCCCGTGCCAGTGGTCGACACACATTCGATTTCAAATGTATCGTCCAAAGCCTCAAGAGTTTCTTTTCCGACCTGGAAAGGACTGCCCATGTGGCGAATGTACTGATTATGAACAATTACTCCTTTTTCATTCATTACAACGACGTTGACACTCACAGAACCGATATCGAGCCCTATTCTATACATTATCACACCTCCATGGCGTTGAACTTATAAGATACCACATTCTACCTCCCCATAGCCTGAAAAAGATGGGGCAGGGCAGTTGTCAGGAAAGGCACGTAAGAGATGAGCAGCACCCCGCCCATGAGAACAATGAGAATTGGCAGGACGGAACGAATTACTTCGGGCATTGGTGTATTGAAACGTTAGGCGGACAGGAAAAGGTTCATTCCCACCGGTGGGGTGAGAAACCCAAGCTCCATATTTGATGTTTCATTGTGTGGTTACCTCCTTTCGACGTTCTCACAATAACGTCCAAGCCAGACAGGATGGTCAACTGCCTGGCTGAACTGCCTTCATATTGTGTCAATGTTGTCATGTTACGATTATGGCTGAAAAAAAGAAAAAGATAATATCAATGAATTACGTAATAAATACCTATTAAAAATAAGTATTAACTATGTAAGAGTTAAGAGGTAAGACTGAAGATTGACTTTCTTTTTGTTAATATTGAGCTTTCTTCTGATGTTGTAACGATGTATGTCTATTGTCCTTGGTGAGAGGTTAAGGATTGTTGATATCTCCTTGGTTGTTTTCCCTTTTTTCATGAGATCAGCTATCTGGATTTCCTTGGGAGTAAAATTGGCATATTTGGATGCCATACTCTTGATGAAGGGCGAAAGAATCTCGTTCAAGTTGCTTTCTAAAATATCGACAATGACCGTGTCCTTATTTTGTTGTCCTGCGCGAAGCTTATCAACATAGGGAAGAACAAGTTCCTTAATATTGTGCAAGACCTTCTCTTCAAGGTCAGCCTTGTCCTCCTCTCTCTGTTTGAGCAAAACCCTGAGTGCAGCATTTGTCTCCTCAAGGCTTCTTGACTTATTTTCAAGATCATCCTGGATCATCTTCCGTTCAGTGATGTCCACGAGTGTCCCTTCATAGAAAAGAATTCTGTTATTGTTGTCCTTTACAGCCCTGATATTGATGCTGATCCATATCCTTTGTCCGTCTTTCCTTCGACACAGGACCTCAAAATTGCGAACGAATCCCTGTTTATCGAGAAGACGCCGCAATTCATTCCTCTGTCTTTCATCTGCGTAAATTTCATAGCGGATATCCTTAACCGCCCTCATGATTTCTTGGGATGATCTATACCCGAAAAGGTGTGCAAAAGAAGGATTTGCTCTGAGGATTTCACCGTTGATTCCTGTCTGGAAAATACCTTCCATAGCATTTTCAAAAATGTTCCGATACTTTAGTTCTGATGCCTTGAGTGCTGCTTCCATTTTCTTTTGTTCAGTGATATCCAGGAATGATGCGATTGTCTTGCGAGTATCAGGAATTGATGCGATTGTGATGTGGACATCTCTGATGTTGCCATATCGATCTACAATTTTCAGTTCGTAGTTCCTGGGAGCTTTTTCGGGATCCTGCCTTCTTAGCTCTTGATAACCCAGTATCCTCTCAATATCTTGTCTTGCTACGAACTCCACGGCTCTTCTTTTGCCCTCCAGGTCAGTGGGGCGATATCCTACAAACTTCTCACATTCCTCATTGGACAAGGATATGGTGGTATCTTCTTCCATTATGATAATGGCAGTCCCTGTGTTATGGAAGATAGTGCGATAATAGGCTTCAGAGCTGCGCAGAGCATCTTCGGTCTTTTTATGCTGTGCGATTTCGGCTTGCAGCTGTTCATTTGTAGTGCGCAATTCTGCAGTACGGCTTTCGATGAGGGTTTCGAGATTACTGCGATAAAGTTTGAGCTCTCCCTCAATCCTTTTTCTCTCTGTAACATCCCGGGAGACTACCAGCACACCAATGATATTCTCACGATCAACGATGGGGGTCGCATTTATTTCTATCCATATTGATTTACCCGACGCATTTATATAGCTTAACTCATATGCCGGTACAGCTTCTCCCCTCATCACTGATTTAAAGCTCTTTTGAACCACATTCTTATTTTCCGGAAGGACAAAATCAAGGAAGCTTCTTCCTATGAACCACTCTCTTTCATATCCGGATCTCTTCAGTGCAACGTCATTGACAAAGGAGAAATTCCCTTTGGTATCCAATGTATAAATAGCATCATACATGTTTTCTGCAATGAGACGGAATATACTGAGGCCCTGCGACAGGATTTCCTGAATATGCTCAGGGTTCTTTACATGAATTTTATTCTTATTTTTTGAGATTTTTGTCATGAGGTCCGGGATGATTCGATCTCAATCATTGTCCTTCAATCTTTGATGTTTTGCAAGAAAATAGTACACAGTAATCGAAACACCAATGATGATTACTTTGAGCTACGAGCTATCAGCTATGAGCTGCTCTTCGGGCTATTCTGCTTCTGTTAATGCTTCAAAGCCGGCTACGATGTCAAGGAGTTCATCGGTAATGGCCATCTGGCGTTCCTGGTGAAACTGGAGTTTGAGTTCGGTGAGAACATCGTCAATGTTTTTTTCAGCGCCTTGCATAGCAGCAAGACGGCTTGCATTCTCACTTGCAAGAGATTCTGCGGTAGCCTGGAACAGAGAGACAAAAACATACTGACGTACCATAAGAGGGAAAAGTTTATCCCACTCCATGGTGAAGGTAGGCAAGACTTTCGTTGGCCATTTTCGCATTTTTATGTCTTGGAGCCATTCAAGATCAAGCGGCAGAAGGCGGACAGTGTGGGGGTGGTACTGTGACCCTGATGCATGGCTGTTATAGAAGAGATAGAGCTGATTGATTTTTTTACTCATCCACCAATCCGAGAGAATGGCGTTAATCTCTTGAACAGTCATTGTGATTCCGGACATAGAACTTGGCACGGCGAGTTCCTTATCTACCTTCTGCTGGCCATCTTCAAGGTAGCCGGTAGCACGGGCGCCAACTACTATGCAGGCTCTATCGGGTGGTTCGCAGCCAAGCTTCTTCATTTCTTCGAGAGCGTGGGTTGCAATCTGTTCATTGAACTGGCCACACATCCCAAGGTCAGAGCCAAAAACAACTGCACCGAGGCATTTCTTGGTTCCCCGTTCCTTAAGGAGGGAAGTTTCTCTTTCTCTCAGGAGTATCTGGAAGCCCATCTCAACAGTCCTGTTGTAATCAGCAAGGGATTCAACAGCCCTTTCATACTGACGAATGCTCACTGCGGCAAGGGCCTTCATGGTTCTCACAAGGGAACGTAAATCTCCGGCAGTCCGAATTCTCCTCTTAAGTAATTCAATAGAAGGCATGTCAAACGATACCGTAATGAAAGGTTACGGTGTCCTTTGCCATTTTCAGGATAGATTCCTTGTCGTCATTGCTCAGTTGTTCACCCATTTCTATACGGTGACACACGTCAGGCAACTGTTGCAAAAGAGTTTTACGAATTGTTGTCTCTGCCTCGTCTACTTGATCAATCTCAATGTTATCGAAAACACCGGCCGTCACTGCTAAAAAAGACCCGATCTGTTCGGCGACAGAGAGCGGCTCATATTCTGACTGTTTGAGAACCTCCCGCACACGGTGCCCTCTTTCAAGGGTCTTGAGCGTTGCCTCATCTAAGCGTGTGCCGAATCGGGCGAAGGCTTCGAGTTCCTCGAACTGTGAATAGGAGAGGCGAAGGTCACCGGCAACCGCTCGGTAAGCGGCCAACTGCGTTTTACCGCCGACCCTCGACACGGACTTCCCCACATCTACCGCGGGAAGGATTCCTTTCTGAAAAAGGTCTGGTGAGAGATAGACTTGTCCATCGGTAATAGAGATGAGGTTTGTGGGAATATATGCGGACATGTTCTGGGCCTCTGTTTCAACAATAGGCAGCGCAGTCAGAGAACCACCTCCAAGCTCTTCCTTGAGATGGGTTGAGCGTTCAAGAAGCCGGGAATGGATGTAAAATATATCACCTGGGAAGGCCTCCCTGCCAGGGGGTCTCCGCAGAAGGAGAGACAATTCACGGTAAGCCCGTGCATGGGCTGTCAGGTCATCGTAAACGACCAGGACATCATGACCTTTATGCATGAAATACTCGCCCATAGTAGTTGCCGCGTAGGGCGCAACAAATTGCAGGCCAGGAGTGTCTTCACCTGTGGCCAGCACAACCATCGAATATTCAATGGCGCCGTACTTTTTTAGATCAGCAATGAATCGCGCCACAGCCGCACTTTGCTTTCCGATAGCGCAGTAGATACAGAGAACACCCTTATCCTTCTGATTGATGATAGTATCAAGGGCTATGGAAGTCTTACCTGTCTGGCGATCGCCAAGGATGAGTTCACGCTGGCCACGGCCTATGGGGATGAGGGCATCAATGACCTTCAAGCCTGTCTGAAGGGGTACAACCACTGGTGCTCGGTCCATGATTGCCGGTGCCTCCCGTTCAATAGGAAGGCGTTCTGTGCTCTGTATTGGGCCTTGGTTGTCCAGAGGACGGCCCATTGCGTCCACTACCCGGCCAAGAAGGGCTTCAGTGACAGGAACGTCAAGCACCCTTCCAGTGGGATGCACCTCTGAGCCCGCCTTGAGTTCGTCGCTCTGATCGAGGAGAACAACGCCTATGCCCTCAGGGTCTACATTAAATACAGTGCCCAGGAGATTTCCGGTAAAACGGAGAAGTTCCTCAGATTTTGCATGGGGGAGACCTTCCACCCGGGCAACACCCTGGCCTACTGATTTTACTGTGCCGACCTCATCGGCCTTCACATCAGGCTTGAAACTCTCCAACTCATGATCGATATGACTAAATGTACTATCAAGAACCGAATGTAATTCATCGGAACTCATTCTGCCCCCTCACTTTTCGACCCCATTTCCATGGCTTCCAGAATTTTTGTTTCTAAAGATGCCAGGTAGTTGTCGAGACTCCAGGCGATCTTATGACCCACGGTGCGGAGTTCGATACCAGAAATAACATCAGAAGTAACCTGATAATCTATTTGATATTCACCATTTATATGCTCTTTGATTATTTTGAAAATTTTTGCCTGCCCCTCGTCCGGTATCAGGAAGGCGCTGGTAATAAGAATCTTTCCTGAACCATTGACCGATTCCGCAACGAGATGCCGTTCCTCCTCGCTAAGCTTTTCTATACGCCGTATAAAGACATCAACAATCTGCTGCTCAAGGTCTTTATTTGCCAGGTCTTTAAGCGCCTGGCGGGTTACGGCAAACACCTCTTTGGTCGTCCGTTGTCCGAGGTCCTTGAGGAAAGCAATCTTTTGCTTTTGGACAGTCTCATGCCATCTTGACTGAATCCCATCAATCTCTTCACGGGCTTTTTGCATAAGGTCTTTTCTAAATGTTTCAGACTCTTCTTTGGCATTTGAGATCATCTCTTCGCGCTGTGACTCGAAGTCCTGATTCTTAAGCTTGAACATTGCTGCCTCATTTTCAGCCTCTCTTCGCTGAATCTCCGCGTCTTCGAGACGGGAGGTTATACGCGATTCCCTCTGGTCGATAGCATTGATGATACGGCCATAGAGAAAGTGCTTGAGGAGAAACACAAGAATGAGGAAGTTTATAATTTGTGCTACGACTGTGAACCAGTCAATCAGCATAGGAGATTCCTTATTGAGATGTCACATAACGCCAGAACGGATTGGCAAAAATCAGGATCATGGAAATGACAAAACAGTAAATGGCCAAGGATTCGATCATTGCCAGACCGATAAAGAGGGTTCGGGTAATAGTGTTTGCCTCATCCGGTTGCTGGGCAATGGAACTCAGCGCCTGCGCCACCGCGCGGGCCATTCCCAGGGCCGGACTGATGGAACCCACAAACATAGTCATTCCGGCGATAATTATTGAGATCATCCCTATTAGGGTCTTAACGTCCATATCATCTCCTCCTTATTGTAATTTGTTTAAACCGTTTAATACGTTTTTGTTGTTTCATCCGCTTACACCGGTGGAGCCGCTGAGACTATTGGAACTGTGTTCAAAGTCTTCCTTCTCTTCATGGGCTTTGAGTGCAGAGGCAATGTACACAGTGGAGAGAATGGAAAAGATATATGCCTGGATAAGACCGATCAATAACTCGAGTACTTGCATTACAACAGGAAAAAGTAACGGTGTAATCGCAAGAAGAATGCCTACAACCTTGCTGCCGCTCATAATATTGCCGAAAAGCCTGACAGCAAGGGCGACGGTGCGCGAGACTTCGCCTAATATATGAAAAGGCATGATGAATAATGACGGCTCTGCGAAGTGCTTTAAATATCCGATAGGCCCCCTGTCCCACATGCCGTAAAAGGGAACGGCAATGAAGACACAAATGGCCAGTGCCGCGGTTGTTGAAAGGGAGCTGGTGGGAGGTGCATAGCCGGGTATGAAACTGAGGAGGTTCGAGATGGCAATAAATGTGAAGAGGGTCCCGATAAAGGGAAGATAGCGTTGAGATTCCTGTTGGCAGATTTCACTGATTTGATTCCGCATTCCAACGACCACTACTTCAAGAAGGCTCTGCCAGCGTGATGTTTCAGGTTCTGTGGAGAGATTGCGGGTAATAAGCCATGAGCCAACAGTTAAAATTGTCATGATTATCCAGGTGTAGAAGATAGTTGCGTTGAGGGCGAAGAACTTCCACTTCCAGAGGACGACTGCATCGGGGCTTATCTGGTCGAGGTGTAATATCTCCATAGCTACCCTTTGTTTTCTGGAAGAGCCTGGCGATCAAACCCATAACGGTGCGTCAGGATTCTTCGCATTACGAGAAAGCCAAACATACAGGCCAACGATCGTTCCCAGTGTCCGGACATAACTATGAAAAACCCACCAAGTGTTATCCCTGTTCTGACAAAAAAACTTACAATGGAGAGCAGCGCCGGTCTTTTAACCTTGACAAGGCTTTGCACGGTCAGCCAGAGAGAACCGAAATAAAAAAACCCCAAGAGAAGACCGGCCACAAATGCCATTAAGACATGGAGGGCGATTGATTCAGTCATTTTTGCTCTCCCGTTTAAGCCAGTACCAGGCATGAAAACAGCCAAGGATAAGGCCGGCCATAAGAAGCGTAAGGGTCCAGGAAAAATTTGCCGGCCAGGCTTTATCAAGCCATTTTCCGATGGCCACGCCAATTAAAGTTGGTGTGGCCACTGTCCATCCCACGAGACCAGTCATGCGAAGACCCTTTACCAGCGCACTGTAACGCTTCTCGCTCCTGGCTTTTAATTTGCGGGCTTCTTTTTCGCCAACTTTTTTGGAAAGGTAATCTTCACTCATCTGTTTCGTATCTCACGATATATTATTTGTAACCACGCTCTCCTAATTCCATAAATCCCCGAACCAAATCGGCCTCCAGCTTGGCCATGGTTGAACGGGCTGATTTCTCCTGGTCATCAATGTGTCGAAACACTCTTTCTACGGTTTCTTTCAATTTGCCCAGCTCAGCGCCGCGAACAGCTCGTGTTGATGAGACGAGAACTTCAGGCCCTGCCTTGACAAGAACGCCCTCGTCTACCGCAAGGAATTCTTCTTTGCCTTCGACAGAAACGAAGGAAAGAATCCCCGGAGCAAGGGCTGCCACACAATCGATATGACGGGGCAGAAGACAAAATGAGCCATCCACTGCTTCTGCAATAACCTTGCTTACCTCTTCATTCAACAAGACTCCGGCAGGCAGAAGGATTTTAAGATTCATGAATTTTGGCCTCATTGATGGTCCCGATCATATAGACAGCACGTTCGGGATACTCGGAAAACTCATCATTGAGAATACGCTCACAGCCGTCTATTGCATCCTCTCGGCTGACCGTTTTTCCTTTAAGCCCTGTAAATTGTTCTGTTACGAAAAATGGTTGAGTGAGAAAACGTTCAAGGCGCCGTGCACGGTAAACAGTCTTCCTGTCTTCTTTTGAAAGCTCCTCTATACCGAGCATGGCGATTATGTCTTTCAGGTCCTCGTAAGTTGCGAGAGTTTTTCTTATTTCCTGGGCTACATGGTAGTGTTTTTTGCCAACGAGATGGGGCACGAGCATCCGCGATCCTGACTGAAGGGGGTCGATGGCAGGGAGCAGGCCCTCACTTGCCCTTTTGCGCGAAAGAACAATTGATGCAGAGAGGTGAGAAAAGGTGTGTACTGCTGAAGGATCGGTGAAATCGTCAGCAGGAACATACACAGCCTGAACCGATGTTATAGCCCCTGTTGCAGTATTGCAGATCCTTTCTTCCAGTTTTGCAATCTCCGTCCCAAGGGTGGGCTGATATCCGAGGCGTGAGGGCAGGTATCCCATAAGTCCCGATACTTCCATTCCGGCCTGAATAAAGCGAAAGATATTGTCGATCAGAAGAAGAACGTCCTGCTGCATATCATCGCGGAAATACTCTGCCATCGTCAAGGCTGCATGACCTACCCGGAATCTGGCGCCGGGAGGTTCATTCATCTGACCAAAAACCATAACGGTGTGATCCAGAACACCAGCGTCCCGTAATTCACGATAAAGCTCTTCACCTTCACGACAGCGCTCACCAATCCCGCAGAAGAGGCTTACCCCTTCGTGACGACCAAACATATTGTGAATCATTTCCGTGATAAGAACTGTCTTGCCCACACCTGCGCCACCGAAAAGGCCAGCTTTACCACCCCGTTCGAGCGGGGCGAGGACGTCTACTGCCTTTATACCAGTTTCGAATATTTCTGAAACGGTTGATTGCTGACTTAGTGGTATTGACTCCCGGTGTATCGATCGCCATTCACCACCGGAAATAAGTTCTTTTTTATCAATTGTTTCACCGAAAACATTGAAGACCCTTCCGAGAAGCCGTTTTCCGACCGGGACCCGTAAAGCGTTGCCCGTATCGATGATTGACGAGCCGTAGGCCAGCCCCTGCGTGGGTACCAGGGCAATTCCACGAATCATTTCTGAGTTGAGGTGGGTAATGACCTCGATGACAATGCGTCCGTTATCGCCTGTGCGGAGCAGATTATGGAGGGATGGTAGTCTGCCCGGAAAGGATGCGTCAACAACGCTTCCCCGAACAGATGTGACAGTTCCTTGCTGTGGATCGTTATTGCCAGATTTGTTGGTTCTTTCATGTTCGTTCATGTATGGGCCTCCTACGGTCCTACAAGAAAGTGTGCATGAAGTGAACTACCAACTGGTCACATTCCAACGTCCTTACAAAAAAATCATGTAATACTTTAAAACGAAAATTAAACCAATTAACGATTTATTAGCATTGATTCAAATTCTTGTCAAGCAATATGGGAAAAAATCTTTTCACAAATGATGCAACCTTCCACCAGAGAGGTGTTGCGGGTCTTACGAGCTACTTCCCTATGCAGAACCGTGAAAATATATCATGGAGGATCTCTTCCGGGCAGGTCTCTCCAGTGATCTCTCCGAGGTGAAAGAGTGCTTCTCTGAGTTCAAAAGCCGTAAACTCCACTGGCTCTCCTTGTTTTTGACAACTTATCGCCCTCCCGACAGCCCCATGTGCCTTCTGGAGTAATTCCCTGTGGCGGACATTGGTGATAAGCAAGCCGGCCCGTTTGCTGCGTTTACCCATGAGTTTCTTGTAGATAGTATCTTTTAGCTCTTCAAGGCCAGAATCCTTTAGTGCCGATATTTCAAGCCATTCCAATTTCCGTGACGATATTTTCTCCCGGTTGAGTTTCTGTGGAAGATCAACCTTATTGATGGCAATAACGACATTTGCACTGTTGATGGCCGTGTAAATGTCCTCATCTTCGGTTGTATAAACATCAGAGCCATCGAGGACCCAGATAATAAGGTCCGCTCTGGGAATCCTGTGCTTTACCCGATCGATCCCCTCCTGTTCAACAACATCCTTGGGTGTCCGCAGGCCCGCAGTGTCAACAATTTTCACCTTAATCCCCTTGATGTGGAGCGTGTCTTCGATAAGATCACGGGTAGTACCCGGCAGAGGGGTAACAATTGCCTTTTCTTTAAGCAGCAGGGCATTGAGAAGGCTTGATTTCCCCACATTTGTCCTTCCGATGATAAGCGCCTCCATGCCTTGCTGAATTGCCTTTCCCTCGTAATAAGCTCCAATCAGCTTTTCGATGCCTTTGTGGACTGCATGGAGAGTTGCCGAATATCTTTCCTCATCAACATCAATCTCTTCATCTGGAAAGTCTATACGTGCTTCTGTTTCCACAAGCGTTTCCTTGAGACTATTCTTGATCTCGTTTATCTTCAGGGAGAGCTTTCCTTCAAGATGTTCTATAGCACATTTTAACTCTTCATCGGTTTCACTCTGAATGATGTCAAGCACAGCCTCTGCCTGAAGAAGATCAATACGGCCATTGAGAAAAGCCCGTTTTGTGAACTCACCTGGTTCTGCAAGACGAGCGCCATGATGGATCAGCAGAGAGAGTACGCTCTGTTGAGTTGCAAACCCTCCATGAGAGTAAACCTCGGCCATGTCCTCCCGTGTATATGTTTTTGGCGCTTTTAAAAGAACTGCGAAAACCTCATCAACCTTTTTCTTTTCATCTCTGTTTATAATATTGCCAAGATAGAGGGTTCGGGGTAGATAGTTTTCCCTTTTTCTGGAGGGATGAAAGATTTTAAGGAGTAGTTTATGGGCTCTTGGACCGCTTATCCTGATAATACCGATACCGCCTTCACCGAGTGGGGTGGATATGGCGCAAATCGTGTCAGCGGTTTCCATGCCTGTAGCCGGCAGGTGCAGCCCTGTTGCCAGAGGGAGAAATAATCACCTTCTTTATATGACCCTCGCCTTCACTCTTCGTGGTGATGTTCTTGTTGTGTTTGAAGAGTGTGTGAATGATTCTTCTCTCGTATGGATTCAATGGGTCGGTTGCTTGACGCTTGCCAGTCCTCTTCACACGGTCAGCAAGTCTTTTTGCCATAACGGTGAGGGCCTTCTTTCTCTTTTCCCGGTAACCGTTAATGTCAATGAGGATTTTTGTTGACTGTTTGTAACGTTTTGCAATAGCAAGCCTTAAAATGTATTGAAGTGACTCGAGGATCTCGCCGTCCTTGCCGATAAGAATATCACCATTATCGCATTGGATCATAAAAAGAAGTCTGTCGAGTTTTTCGCTGACTTTGTTTACCTTAATATTAAAATTTAAACCGGTGATGGTTGCCAGTTCAGTGAGGAATTTTTTTCCATATTCCTCCGTGGTATCTTCGGTTGCTGGAGTATAATCCGGGGAAGGCATTTCGCTACCCTTGATTCTTGCTATTATTCGTATTTTTTTGCTTCCAAGGAGACCAAGGATGCCTTTAGTGTCAACCTCCTTGACATCGATGTCGAGATCCTTTTCCTCAACATTCAAACCTTCGGAAGCCTTTCTGATGGCTTCCTCGTAAGTTTTCCCTTCAACTTCTATGAAATCCATTTATGTTACCTCCTCAGGTTACTTTCTTGTTAATGTAGTATTGCTGGGCTATGGATATGACATTGTTGATGAGCCAATACAATACAAGGCCTGATGGAAAACTCCAGAACAGAAAAGTGAATACTATAGGCATAAGAAGCATTATTTTTTCCTGCATTGGATCTGCAGTTGTGGGTGTCATCTTCTGCTGGATTACTTGGGTAACACCCATGATCAGCGGTAGAATTCTTATGGGCAGGGCATACCCGGCAACATGAAACGTGAAAAGGTCTTCAGGCGCAGAGAGGTCATTCATCCACCAGAGAAAATGGGCGTGGCGAAGCTCTATAGCTCCGGAAAGGGCTTTATAGAGAGCAAAAAATACGGGTATCTGGATAACCATGGGCAGACAGCCGCCCATAGGGTTAACACCTTCTCGTTTATAAATGCCCATCATCTCCTGATTCAGTTTTGCCTTGTCATCTTTATATTTTTCTTTCAGCTTCACGATTATAGGCTGAAGTTTCTGCATCTTTTTCATGGAAGTTGAGCTTTTTACCGTAAGGGGGTAGAAGATGATCTTGATAAGGATTGTGAGGATGATAATGTCTATTCCATAGTTGTGAGTAACCTTGTTCATCATGTTCAAGGCCCAGATAAGTGGTTTTGCAATAATATCGAACCAGCCGAAATCAATAATCTTCTGGGCGTTTATGTCCAGTGACTCCAGAGCTTCAGTCTGCTTGGGGCCAAAAAAGAGCCTTCCCGTTGCCATACCTTTGTCCATAGCCATACGAAGAACAGGAAGATTGTTGTCCGCCTTGTGAACGGTAAGAGGAAACCGTGAATCTTCAGCGGGTACCCAGATGAAGGCAAAAAAGCCCTCATCAAGGCCGGCATAGGTGTATCCTTTGTCGACCTGGATATCCTTCTCGATCTTCTCAATCTGCTCGAATTTTTTGCCGTTAAAGGTGAATGGGCCTTTAAAAACGTATGAGTTTGGATTTGTTCCGGATATTACTACGAAGTCAACCATTGCTTTGTCAGCGTCTGTCGCCTCTACCTCTACCTTCAGGTCAATTGTGTATTTATCCGGATAGAATGTATAGATTTTTCTTATTCTTTTCCCATCGGTAAGGGTTCCGGAAAAGATGATGGTTTCCGTTTTATCTTTTACATTGACGCTGGTTTTGTCTGGCTTAAAAATGGTGCGGTCGTCTATTGTTGCACCGTTTGTGGTTTTAAAAACTCTTGGAGTATAGCCGTATGGCTTGATGTCTTCTATGAGTTCTTTACCTTGCCCTTCTTTGACCGTTTCTTTGTATTGTGCTAGTTTCACGCTTTCAATGCCACCACCAAGATCACTGAAAGTAACTTTAAACAAAGGAGTTTCTGCAAGAAAACGCTGGGTTGCCTTGGCTTCTGCAGGTTTTGGCGTTTCTGTTGTGGCCTGTGGTAGGCTACCAGTTGTCTTGGTCTGCGCCTGCTCGTCGGTTTTTGTCTGTACTTGTTGCTCAGATTTGGCCTGCGGTGTCTCTTGCACTGGCTGCTTGGGTGCAAAGTACATCTGGAAGAAAAAAAGCAGGACAATTGTTATCAGAAGCGCTATCATGGTTCTTTTTTCCATTACATTCCTCCGCTATTTGACCGGATCGTAACCACCGCGACTGAAGGGATGGCATCGCAGAATTCTTCCGATGCCACACAACAGACCTCGCAGGAGCCCTTTTTTCTCAATTGCTTCTTGCATATAGCTGGAACAGGTGGGATAAAACCTACACTGTGTGGGTATAAAGGGAGATATACAGATCTTGTATATGTCCAGCAAGCAGATTGCGAATTTTTTTAAAGGGTATGCACCCGCAACAATTCGTGCAGTTCTTTGTCTGTCTCCGTCCATGTTAGTCTTTCAGGAACCTGTTTGATCTTCAGAAGATTATTATGACGATCCGGGAACAGGTCTTTATTAAGCCTGTAAAATTCTTTCACCAATCTTCTCATACGGTTCCTGACTGCTGCCCCCCCAGTTTTTTTTCGTATCGTAACACCAAGTTTTGTTTGCCCCTGCTCATTCCTATCAATAAGCAGAAGAAAATGGGGTGTTTCTGCGTGTTTTTTCCAGCGAGTACCCCGAAAATCCCCCTTTTTTAGTCTTTCATCTTTTGAAAATGTGTTTGCCATGGGTTCCAGGTCAGTGTTGTGATGGGTATTTATTGGTTTTGCCGCTATCACACGGTGAGTTGTTTCCTTCCCTTGGCCCGTCTTCGTCTGATAACATCTCTTCCCGATGCAGTTCTCATTCTGACGAGAAAGCCATGGGTTCTTTTTCTGCTTTTGTTGTGCGGCTGAAATGGTCTTTTCATTCTCTATCACCCCAATCAAATTTGAACTATTACTTAACCATAAAAAGGGGGGGAATGTCAACAAAGGTAAAACACACATAAAGTCTTGATTTTTTGGCAGAAGACAGGTAAAATTCACAACGTTTATTTCAATATCCGATTAATCTCGAAAAGGAGTCCACATGAAAAAGTTTGAGCCCGATGTCATCAGAAATGTTGGTTTATTCTCACACGGAGGTGATGGCAAGACGTCAATCGTTGAGGCCATGCTTTTTCTTGCAGGAGAAAATAACCGTCTTGGCCGGGTTGATGATGGTTCATCATTAATGGATTATGAACCGGAAGAGATAGAGAGAAAAACAACAATCTCTTCTTCATTCGCCTGTTTTGAATGGGCAAAAAACAAAATCAACCTCCTTGACACCCCCGGAGATGACAATTTTATCGCAGATGCAAAACTTTGCATGAAGGTTCTGGAAGGGGCCATTATCATAGTGAGCGCTGTTGACGGTGTCAAGGTTGGGACAGAAAAGGTCTGGGAATACACGAACGAGTTCGGAATTCCTGCTGCCATCTTCGTCAACAAGTTGGATCGTGAAAGGGCTGACTTTGAGAGGGCTGTCGAGAACATCCGCAAGAGCTTCACTGACAAATCGATATTGGTAATTCAGCTTCCCATGGGAAAAGAAGAAAACTTCAAAGGAGTCATTGACCTTCTTGCCATGAAGGCCTACGCATTCAAGAATGACGGATCAGGAGACTTTGAAACCACTGACATTCCGCAAGAATTCGCTGGCGATGCTGGTGCCTACAGGGAGAAACTCGTCGAGTCTGCTGTAGAGATGAATGACGAAGTAATGGAGCGTTACCTCGATGGCCAGGAAATCAAGGAAGAAGAGATAGAAAAGTGCCTCAGGGAAGGCGTGTGGTCGAGAAAGATAGTCCCGGTTTTTTGTGGGGCTGCAACAAGAAATATTGGCATCCAGCCCCTCCTGGATAACATAGTCAAGTACTTACCGCCGCCAATATACAAGGCTGAGGTTGAGGGTATTGACCCAAGAAATGGGAACAAGGTGACGAGGAAGATGTCGTCCAGCGCCCCTTTCAGCGCTTACATTTTCAAGACTATTACCGATCCCTTTGCCGGTAAGTTGACCCTCTTCAAGGTTTATTCCGGTGAACTCCACCCCGATATGACCGTACTGAACACCGCGAACGATGAGAAAGAAAGGATAGGGCAAATCTTCTGGCTGGTGGGTAAAAAACAGAAGTCAGCCGGGTTTGCATCAGCCGGTGATATCGCCGTTGTGGCAAAACTGAAGGCAGCAGGCACCGGGGGAACCCTGTGTGATGAAAAGAATCCGATAAAGTTTGAAGAAGTGAAACTTGCACCTCCGTTGATATCTTTCTCTCTCCATCCAAAGGCAAAAGGTGATGAGGACAAACTGAATATTTCTCTGGCAAAGCTCATAGAGGAAGATAAAACCATCCGCTATTCGAGGGATGACCAGACAAAAGAGTTCATCCTGTCCGGCATGGGCCAGGTCCACATTGAAGTCATTGTGGAGAAGATGAAAAGGAAATTCGGTGTAGAGGTTGAGCTGAAAGAACCGAAGGTCCCTTACAAGGAAACTATCAAGGGAACGACAAAAGTCCAGGGAAAATACAAGAAGCAGTCAGGCGGTAAAGGACAATATGGGGATACCTGGCTTGAGCTTGGTCCGCTTCCAAGGGGTACAGGGTTTGAGTTTGTGGATAAGGTCGTTGGTGGGGCAATACCGAGGCAGTATATACCGGCAGTTGAGAAGGGTATTGTGGAAGCAATGGTCCAGGGCATCCTTGCGGGCTATCCTGTAATAGATTTTAGGGCAACCCTCTATGATGGTTCTTACCATGACGTGGACTCCTCTGAAATGGCATTCAAAATTGCAGCATCCATGGGATTCAAGAAAGGTATGGAGCTGTGCAAGCCGGTCCTCCTTGAACCGATCATGAAGATCGAGGTTATTGTTCCTGATGAAAACATGGGTGATATAATGGGCGACCTCAATTCAAGAAGAGGTAAAATCATCGGAGTTGAGACAAAGGGTCATAATCAGGTGGTTAAGGCCTCAGTACCCATGGCAGAGATGTTGAAATACGCCCCTGATCTACGGTCAATGACTGGCGGCCGTGGCACGTTCACCATGGAGTTCTCTCATTACGAAGAAGTTCCTGGCCAGATCGCGGAAAAGATAATCGAAGCTGCGAAAAAGGAAAAAGAAGCAGAGAAATAATTACTGAAGACGGGCAATAGGCACTTGGCAATAGGTGGAGAGCGATAAGATTTTGGTTTTCCCTTATCCTCTCACCCTCCATTGAGCGTATAAATATGAAGGCAGTCATTCAGCGAGTCAAGGAAGCATCCGTTGAGGTAGACGGCCAAGTGGTCGGCAAGATTAACCGTGGCCTGCTCGTCTTTGTCGGCATCGGTAAAGATGACGACGAAAAAGGCATGGACTGGATGATCGACAAGATCATAAACCTCCGTATCTTTGAGAAAGAGGGCAAGTTTGACCAGTCGCTGCTTGATGTGAAAGGAGATATTCTCCTTGTATCGCAGTTTACCCTCTATGGAGACTGCTCAAAGGGCAGACGGCCTTCCTTTTCAAATGCCATGGAGGTTGAAAAGGCGCGTGACCTCTTTGAGGTCTTCGTCGCAAAGGCCCGGGAAAAAGTCACAAGGATAGAAACCGGAGTCTTCCAGGCCCACATGGACGTAAAACTTAACAACGACGGTCCGGTAACGCTTATCATTGATACGCTAAAGTAGATAGTCAGAAGTTAGAAGATAGCTTATTTGTCCAGTCAAAAAAAGTTTTTTTCAACATAGATGAACACGGATAACAGCGTATGATGTTATTCTCTGAACTGAATCGAGATACGATTCCGTTCAGATATCGCGCCGTAGGCGCTGGATGTCACCCTGGTGTGATTATCCCTCACAGCAGGGCAGCGTTATTATCTGCGTTTATCAGTGAGATATCTGCGTCCATCCGTGTAAAAAGATTTTTCATACTTTCAGCCGTGAACTAACTTTTTGCGCTATGCTCTCTGCGCCAAGCGATGGTGGTTCTATAACAGCACTTCTTCCTGCCAGCCCAGCTTTATAATTTCAATCCTGCTTAAGTCGCTCACACCGAGATGGTACTTTTTGTCTGCTACGGAAATATGAACAGGCTGGACATCAAGGGCTCTGTTATCGCCAAAATGGTTAATCCTTTTTCTGCGGAGCAGTTCCGCACCCACAGCATCAACTGACACAGGGTCGGTTCCCACGATGAGCCCCTTGTATGACCAGACGTAACGTCTGTCAAAAAAGTGGGCACCCCTACCGAAAAACTGGGGTGTGAGGGCACAGAGGATGTTAATACGTGTCTTTCTTTTCACGACAGGGTATGTCCATATCTTGCCCAGATCTGAACACCCTTCATCATGGTATGCAGAAGGGTTTCTCACAAACATGATATAGTTTTTCAGGCAACTGCCAACGCCTGACCAGTGGTGCGTCCGCACTGGGCGAACATTCACAAGAGAAGTGGCCTTTTTAAACACCGGATTGTCAAGGACACCACGGTCATCAATAGATATATTGGTCAGGGGAATACCAGCATCTGTAAGCCTCTGCTGGATGACACCCTCCAACTCTTTAGGAGTCGGCAGGTAATGCCACGCATTCGTCTTGATTCCCACAATATCTGTTTTGTTAAACATTGATTGCCAAGCGGCCTGAGGTTCTTTTTTACCTATGAGTCTACATATTGCCTCATCCAGCATGGTTTGTAGGATGTTGCGTTGTATTTCAGAATTGGGGTTAATCACATCCATATTCCGAATAACTATCACCTTTGTCTTTATCTGTGCCTTTGCATTCCGGGGAGTGGTGGCCAAGCCTGTGGAGGCAAGAAAGAATCCTGCTGTTCCTTTTAGAAAGTCTCGTCTCGTAATTGATTTTTTGGCTTTCATAAATCCTCACTTTTTCAGGATATTTTCAGTGGCCCTGATCAGGCCTTGTGCCAAGGGCTCGTCAGGTGCATCAAGAATGACAACCACAAAGCTGTTCGAGCGACTTAATGTGTATCTTTCCATCTTTTGTATCGTATCGTGCAAGAACCGCCTCAACTTCCGGGGTAAGCATGAGAATATTTGCCCGGGCAATAAAGAAACGCTGGTTAAGGTGAATGTGGCTCCGAAGAAACCACGCATCTTTTTTAGTAAACGTCAAAGCTGTATCTGGGAGATACGTGAGGATTTGTGGAGGATTGCCCGTACCAGGTATCGTTTCTGCGATCCTGCGTCCGAGTATGAGTATCGCTGCTTCTATGTCCTGACCTGGTTCTTCGCCAAAGATTGTTACGAAAGTATGCCCTTTCCAGAACCTGAGTAGTCCCCCACCGAACTCGGAACCCTGGCCGATGTCTACCCCCGGGTCCTGCTGTTCAAAGGTGAAGACCCCATAGGCATCTTCCGGGGATCCCATTTTGTACACTTCAACAATAATGGAGGGCCTGCTAGGTTTTTCAAACCTGGTGGCTTTCAGTTCCCGGAAGTTGAAGGCAAGGTAAAATTCAGCGGCACCATCCATGTATTGAAAAATTGTTTTGGGGTTATACGGAGATAAATCGCCAACAGCCTTCCAGCCTTGAACTTCAGAGAGCCACGCAATCTTAACATTCATATCCGCCGCCTCCTTTGAATACACTGAGCAAGGATTTGCGAAAAGTGAGAAAAGAGAGATACTAACGAGAATGGTGCGAAAGATGTGTGTCACAATTAACTCCCTAACTTCTTTCTATTGTAATTGTCCCGCAATTCATGGTTATTTTCAATTGAAAAAAAGTTCTGAGTTTCCTGAATTTTTCGTTCGGTGTGGTCGAAACGCTCTTTTGCTCCCTACTCAGCCTGCGCTTCCTTACCCTGTCAATTCGCTGACGATCACTTTTGGAACTCGCCCTGGGTTCACAGCGAAAGTGGCCTGAACGCAGCCTGGCTACAGGAGCGCTTCAGCTTATCGACCATAATCCGGGTACCCGACTCGGTGTCGGATCGGGCCAAGCAATACTCAGATTTTCGACTCACAAAAAGCTCTTTCGGCTAAAATAAAGAAGAGTTATTCATCACAAGCACCATGTTAAAAAATCCATGTAAGGCATGAAAAGTAAGAGTTAAGAATCATGGAAAAGAATACAGTGATTGAAAGCGTCGGAAATGATAGAATGGAGATAGATATGGAGGTGGTTTCATGAAAAAAGAAAACAAGGCGCAGTGCGCTGAATGTCAATACCCGGCGTCGGAAAGAATCTGTACGACCCCTGGCGGAAAGGTTTCAAAGGGTTGCCCGACTGTCGGTAAGAAAGTACTTGTCCAGAAGGCAAAAAAAGAATATCAGATGAAACCCGTCGCTGAATTTGCCCGCCAGGCATCCATCCAGGAAGGTGAATGTTATTCTGAAAGAGAAAAAAGACCATATGTAATGCACCCTGTAAAACCGAGGTTTCTTGAAATTGTGGAATTTGCACAGAAGATGGGGTACAAGAAATTAGGGCTGGTTTTTTGTTTAGGTCTGGCTAAAGAGGCGGTCATTGTCAACCAGTTGTTGACAAACCACGGTTTTGAGGTGACATCGGTGGCCTGCAAGGCAGGAGGGGTTCCCAAGGAGGAAATAGGCATCAAGGAAGAAGAAAAAATCTTTATCGGTGGCCATGAGTCAATGTGCAATCCTATACTGCAGGCTTTGGTGGTCAACGAGGCGAAGACAGATTTTAATGTTCTCCTCGGACTTTGTGTCGGGCATGACTCGCTTTTTTTTAAATACGCAGATGCGCCCACAACGGTCCTTGCCGTGAAGGACAGGGTAACCGGACATAACCCCCTTGCCGCTCTTTATACTTCAGGCAGTTATTACTCATGGCTTAATAAACCATAGGTGTTGATGGAGACAGGACGAATGCTTTACAATGTGCGCGGAAGGACGTTTGATGAATTTGTGATTGATGAAGAGATTGTCAGTGGGGCCAGGACGGTTACCGAGGCTGATGTGGTTAATTTTGCCTGTCTTTCAGGGGATTTTCATCCTGAGCATATGAATGAAGAATACGCCAGAAAGGGCCCGCTTGGCGAGAGGATCGCCCATGGACTTCTCGTGTTGTCAATGGCCACAGGACTCCTGAACCAGACGGGTGCTTTCGAAGGCACTTCCATTACTATCCTTGAGGTGACGGCTCGCTTCGTAAAGGCTGTGAAGTTTGGCGACACCATACGGGCAATCCAGAAGATTGTGGGGAAGAAGGAGACGAGTAAACCTGACCGTGGAGTCCTCACGTCGCGGATCACTGTACTGAATCAAAACGATGAGATGATCCTTGAAGCCGATCTTGTGGCCTTACTGTACCGACGTGGTTTTGTGCCGATTAGCGGATAACTGGACATTTCTATACGAAATGTCTCTCTCGCGAAACTCGGTGGGTAGGAGAGATGTTTGGCTTAAAGCCACAAAGGAGAACCGGTAAATGTCAAAAAAAAGTACGAGTCAGTATAAAAAACAGACAGGTGAAAGTAAAGGTCCTTCAAAATATCACAATCCTGAAACAAGACAAGGACGTCGCTTCTTTTTTGTCTGGCTCCCCATCATCATCCTTGTAGTGCTGTTGTTTTATGCCTTTGTCTTTGATCCTCCTCGACCTTTTGGACATCCCGTTCCAGGTACTTTCAAGGAAAGTGAGCAGGCACGGTCCGGTGAAGATGCCGGAAAGGCATACTCGGTTGTCCTTGATGATGGCCGGATAGTGAAGCTTGAAGGCGCCCAAATGGGTCCTATCGAGTCAGGGCGTCGTTTGCTCGTTCAGGAGAACGTGACCCGTATCTTCAAACGCAAATCCTTTACCTTCGTTCGATATATCGAAACAAGAAACAAATAGGGTTGCATTTCCAGTATCCATCGCCTAGTCTCAATGATGACCAAACAGTTGCAATTAACCTCTAAAAATCTTATCCTGTTTTAACAGATATTGATAGTTTTCGATAATGAATGAAGACGTAAATGGAATCATTATCATGGATCTAATAGAATTGAGCGGGGTGAACAACAAACTAGGACGTTTCTTTGGGCCTATCGGAAGGCCTGTGATGGACCTTATCAACAATCTGGGAGCGGCAGCAATCTTTTTCTTCTTTGCCTGTGTCAACATATTCCACAGAAATCAAGCCAGGGAAATTATTGCTCAGGTCTTCTATATTGGCGCCAAGTCCACGGGAATAGTGGTTCTCGTTTCGCTTTTTACCGGCATGGTGCTTGGGCTTCAGCTTTATTACACACTTATTAGGTTTGGTTCGGAGGGAGTACTCGGGTCAGCCATTGCCCTTTCCCTTGTAAGGGAACTCGGTCCTGTTCTCACTGCGATTGTGATTACTGCCAGGGCTGGCTCAGCCATGGCTGCTGAAATGGGTATCCTGAGGATCTCAGAGCAGATTGACGCTCTCTACACTATGCGTATAGATCCGATTCGTTATCTTATCAGCCCTCGCATCGCCGCCTCAATGATCAGCTTTCCCTTTCTCACAGCCTTTTTCGACCTGGTAGGGATCATTGGCGGATATCTTACAGGCGTACTGCTTCTCGGCGTCAATGCCAGTTCATATTTCTACCGTGTGAACTATTCCCTCGAAATGGTAGATGTGCGCGGTGGGTTCATCAAGTCTTTTGTTTTTGCAATTGTTGTATCGACTATTTGCTGCTACCAGGGGTATTTCTGCCATATGCGTTCGGACAGTCACGGGGCAAAGAGCGTCAGCCTTGCCACTACATCGGCTGTGGTAATCTCCTGTGTCTTGATCCTGATTGCCGATTACGTGGTAACATCCTTTATTATGTGAACGATAAATGGTGACGCCACTCATTGAATTCAGGAACGTAGTGAAAGGATTTAACAGCCACGCGGTTCTCGATGGTATAAACCTCTCTATTTACGAGAACCAGATAAGTACAATCTCAGGGAAGAGCGGTGGGGGTAAAAGCGTTCTTTTGAAGCATATCATCGGTCTCATTCAGCCTGATTCAGGAGAGATATTGTTCGAGGGAAAACCTGTCAGAAATATGGGTAAGAAAGAATGGGACGATTACAGAAGCAAGATAGGGTATATGTTCCAGGGGAATGCCCTCTTCGATTCCATGAATGTGTTCGACAATGTTGCTCTTCCCCTTGTACAGACAACCAATCTCTCAAGGAAAGTGATCAGGCAAAAGGTCATGAACCGTATCGAGGAGATGGCACTCACGGAAGCGGTGAACAAATACCCGTCAGAACTGTCAGGGGGAATGCAAAAAAGGGTGTCCCTTGCGCGTACCCTCGTGACTGATCCCAAAATAGTTCTTTTTGACGAGCCTACTACCGGACAGGACCCTATCAGAAAGAATGTAATCCTGAGCATGATTGCCAATGCCCGAAAGAGGTTTGGTTTCACTGCAGTGCTCGTAAGTCATGAAGTTCCTGATGTTTATTTTATATCGGACAGGATTGTCATTCTCTGGGAGGGAAGGATAGCTTTCCAGGGGGCCTATGAAGAGATGACGAAGCTCAGGGGGCCCGTGGTGGATGAATTCCTCAGAAGCCTCGAAGGTTTCCAGGATGAATTGACTGGCCTTATGTCAAAGGAGATGTTCCGTTCCCGATACAGCGTTGAGCTTTCTATTGGAAAAAAGAAATCCAGGGTATCCGCAATTCTGTTTTCCATTGATTTTGATAGCCTTGAGAAAGAACTTGGGCACGAGGCAAGTCTTTATACCCTGAAGGCCCTGGCAGAATATACAAACAGGTATTTCGGTACTATAGGAGGTTTTTCTGCAAGGCACAGCAGGGGAGAGATCCTGACCATTCTTCCCGGTGCGGAACTGGAAGAGGCCCAACAACTCCTGAGCGCTTACAGCCAAGGTCTCCAGAAAAATGTTCTGGAAAGAATAAGAGATGTCACCAGGCGGTATGTTGGCATAGGGTGCTTTGCCATTTCCGTCAATGCAGGTTTAACAGAGGCAAACGTCACAGAAGAATTTGACGAGATTATACAAGAAGCCAGGAAAAAGCAGCAAACAGTCGCTACAGTTCTATGTGAAGGAGGGGGGCAATCTGGATGAAAAAGTACTCCATGGAGACCTTAGTTGGTATTTTCGTGGTCATCGGCATTCTGGCCGTTGGTTACATGACAGTGAAGTTGGGCAAGGTTTCTCTTTTTGGTGATGAATTCTACACGCTTTACGCAAGGTTTTCTTCTGTGTCGGGTTTACGGCCAGGCAGTGTGGTGGAGATTCATGGCATCGAGGCAGGGAAAATAGGAGCCCTTGCCATCGACCAAGAAAAGCAGATGGCTCTCGTAGAGTTGAAAATCAGGAAAGGGATCAAAGTCTATGATGATGCCTCGGCTACAATTAAAACTTCGGGGCTGATAGGAGACAAGCTTGTAAAGGTTGACACGGGAGGATCGGGTGAAGTTTTGAAACCTGGGTCGTCCATAATTGACACGTCTACACCGCCCGATATAGAAGACTTGATAGGTAAATATGCCTTCGGGGATGTCAAGAAGGACGCTAATAAGCCAGGTAATTAGAGCCGACGCAGGAGAAGAATATGAGAAGAAAAGCCGTAATAATGGCAATCAGCATATTGGTGCTTCTTGGAGGAACCTGTTTCGCGGGACCCGCCCTTGAAAGCGTTAAGAGCGATGTTGATGCAGTTCTTAAGGTCCTTAAATACCCCGCACACAAGGGGGAAGCGGAAAAAAAGGCAAAAGAGGACCAGATCCGCAAGATCTCGATGAAGATGTTCGACTTTGCAGAACTGTCGAAGCGGACCCTCGGTGTCCACTGGAACAAGTTTAGTGGGCCGCAGCGCCAGGAGTTTGTTGATCTCTATAAGGGACTTCTCGAAGATGCCTATATCGACAAGATTACTTCCTATACTGATGAAAGGATAGACTATACCAAAGAAGTCCAGCTTTCCGACAACGCTTTTGAAGTTCAGAGTACGATTGTTACCAAGAGTGCCGAAATTCCTGTTTTCTACAGGGTGCTCAACAAGGATGGACAATGGCGCGTCTACGATGTTGTGATTGAAGGGGTGAGCCTCATATCGAATTACCGCAGCCAGTTCAGGGAGATACTTGCAAATAATCCACCGGAATCGCTCCTCGATACCTTAAGAAAGAAGGTGCGAAAAAAATGATAGGCGACCAAGATATGACTTCGCAACGATTGGGCGCAGCGGGTTCCATGCTTGTGGTGTTGATCATCATATGTGTGACTGGCCTTTCAACTCCCGTGGGTGCAGAATCAGCTGCTTACAAGGGAGAGACCGGGGATGAAGTGCAGTTACCGCTCATGATGGTCCAGGCTCAGCCTGAGCAATTGACGGAAGGGACAGTGGGTAAGGATACAGTTGCATCTGATGATCTGGGAGATCTTGTGGAGCAAGCGGAAGGATCAGATGAACCAACGGTAAGCATTGCGGATCCCCTGCAACCATGGAATCGTATGTGGTACCATTTCAATGACAAGGTCTATTTCTGGATGTTCAAGCCCATGGCACAGGGATACCGGTTCGTCGTCCCTGAAAGCTTCCGGGTTACATTCAGCAACTTTTACACCAATGCTTCGGCGCCGGTCAGAATTTTTAACAGCCTGTTTCAATTGAAGTTCGATTTTTTTCTTACGGAGTTTGGGCGGTTCCTCATAAACACAACGATGGGTTTTGTTGGTTTCAGGGACTGCGCGAAGGATTGTTTCGGCATACGACCTCACGACGAAGACTTTGGTCAGACCCTCGGTTACTACGGTGTGGGCCATGGAATCTACCTAGTATGGCCCTTTCTTGGTCCGTCTTCTGCCCGGGATACCATTGGGAAGGGAGCGGATAGTGTTTTGAGCTTCACAGGCATCCTTGGCCCCGTTGATCTTGAGTTTCCTGTATGGGGCGGGATTAAGGTCCATGAGGCTGTCAATGAAACAAGTTTTCGTATCGGTGATTATGAAGCCATCAAAAAAGCCTCGTTAGATTCATATATAGCTATACGCGACGGATATGCGCAGCGACGGATGAAGGCAGTGAAGGAGTGAATTCTGTAATACGCGTTTGACACGCCAGACCATCCTGATATTGTCCGTGAATCCTTTGCCGGCCTACCTCGAACAGATAATACTTGACAACTGTCGACAAGGTTGTTTATTATTAAATCAGAATAATCAGAATAATCTGATAAATCATTGAGGTGACAAGTGACAAAAGGCAGGAAGAAAAAGGAATCAGAATTGGAGAATGGGGGTTGTGCCTCTTCCTGGAAAGTAGAATCCCTTATCAGTATCGATGAAAGAGGGCAAATGGTTCTCCCTAAGGACCTGAGGGAAAGGGCTAGAATAAAGCCTGGAGATAAACTTGCCTTGATAAGTTGGGAGAAGGAAAACGAAGTATGTTGTTTTTACTTGATAAAGGCTGAGCAGTTGGCTGAAACGGCACGTGTCTTCCTTGGCTCATTAGTGAAAGACATGGCGGAGAGCTGAAATGATCCCAGGAAAAGAACAAGTAGTTTTTTCAAAAATTTCTCCTTCTTCTTGCGGGCCAACCTGAGGAGTTTCTCAAGAGGCTCAGGTGAGCCCCCCACGGATTGACCAACCCTTTGTTATTGGAGTCATGGACACAAAGGCTGGTCAGGTTCCTCGTGTTTCATCAATTCTGACATTCAAGGATACTCTCGGCGCAGCAAAAGTCCGTTTTGGCATCAGACGTATGCGTTATACGGTGGACCCAGGCCTCTATGCCATGGGTAATCCCGGCCACGATGACCCGATCTTTGTTAGTGCAAACTACAAACTCAGCTTTGATAGGCTGAGAGAATCACTTCAGGGACGCAACGGTTGGATTCTGGTCCTGGACACCAAGGGCATAAATGTGTGGTGCGCAGCAGGGAAGGGCACCTTTGGGACAGATGAACTTCTCAACAGGATATCTTCAAACAATTTGGAAAAGATTGTCAACCACCGTACCCTTATCCTTCCTCAACTTGCCGGACCCGGTGTTGCAGCCTTTGAAGTGAAAAAGCGATCCGGTTTTAAGGTGGTATATGGACCTGTGCTGGCTTCAGATCTTCCTGCTTTTCTCGATGCCGGTTTTGAAGCAATCCCTGCAATGAGAATTAAATCATTTACAATCAGTGAAAGACTTGTTCTGGTGCCCATTGAGGTCTTAGGGGCGGTTAAGATCGATATCATTGTGCTGATCGCCTTGTTCGTTATCAGCTTTACCCTCTCCGGTGGTTCTTTCGCCTCAGCTTTACATTACTTGTATAATGCAACGCTGGCTTTATTGTTAGGAACCCTGGCAGGTGCTTTCGTAACGCCCCTCCTTCTGCCATGGCTTCCAGGAAGGTCTTTTTCCATGAAAGGACTTCTTCCCGGCATTTCCGGAGCAGCAGTGTTCCTTCTCTTGCTATGGCATGGGCAGACCGGAAAACAGGCGTTTGAAATCTATGCCTGGCTTCCCTTAATTCTGGTTGTTTCAACATATCTTGCTATGAACTTTACCGGTTGCTCAACTTTCACGTCCCTTTCCGGCGTTAACAAAGAGATGCGATGGGCTGTCCCTTTCCAGATCTCAGGGGCTGTTTGTGGTCTTGCCTTATGGTTCAGCTCTTTTTTCATTCATTGAGGATTTTGTGATGAAAACACTTACTTACCTGAAAGATGTTGTCACCCTTGCACTTTTGGCTGACAGATGTAGAGGATGCGGGAACTGCCTGCTTGTTTGCCCACGGTCAGTGCTTGCCATGCCGAATGGAAAAGTGGAAATAAATAATCGCGATGCATGTATTGAATGCGGTGCATGTCAGAGGAACTGTCCTTTTGGAGCAATAACCGTTAAGGCAGGTGTTGGTTGTGCTGCTGCGGTTATCAACTCTTTTCTTGGACGTAAAAGCGCATGTTGCTGCACCCTTCCTGCTGAAGATTCTTCATCAAATCCAGGCTGTTGCTAGTCGTCAATGCTAACTATGGCTTGAACCTTCCGATAACCTCCCCACTTTTATCTTTATTGAGACGAAAGAGGACGATTTCTCCGGAGCCGGGAACGATACCTGTCAGCGCAGTGATGTTGACCTGGTGAGTGACCATGATAGCAGGTTTGCCGGCAGGCAATGAAACGATGAACTGACTAATTTCTATTGTGTGCGATTTTTCTGTTGAACTGTCCTGAAAAAATGAGTTGAGGGAAGGGAGTTCATTAACTTTGCTCAAATTGAGTAACGTGGCCGTTTCAAGACAACGGCACCACTGGCTTGAATAGATAGACGCCTCTTTGACACCTTTTTTACGGAAGAACTCGGCAATCCGACGTGCCTGTTGACGTCACTCCTGCGAAAGATTTCTCTGGGTGCTGCAATCGCCAATCCTGAAACCGGAAGGATCACCCAAACCCGGCGCTGTTGCGTGACGGAGAAGGGCAACTGCCCGTCCTTGAAGGAATTCAGACCAGGCATTTTCCTGATTCTGCGCTAATACACTAGCAGGCAGTAAGAAGCACGGCAAACATAACAATATTGTGATACAAAGGGGAAAGCAAAATGATTTCATGGTTCAAATTTAAGAGAGATATTACGTTTTTACTATCATTCCATAAGCTTGCAATCCAGGGTTATTGTGGAGCTCCACTGGCACTCGTGGTTGTCTGCCAGCACGCGTTTTCATCATTTAGCTGTGATCGTGATTCAATAATTACCGAACCTCCAAAACCGACCTCTTTCGCAAATGCTATCCCATGGTCTCGGATTTTCAGGACCGGATTTCCAATCTCCCCGATCCGAAAAACAACCCTTCGTAAGGGTCGAGAAAGCCCTTCAGCCTTAAAAGGTCCGCCTGTGTGATAGAGATCCTCAACGTCTTCAGGATTCACAATCGGCGGCTCATTGCCGCTGGGGTCAGCAAAGGTAACGCTTGTCTGTACAAGCATTCCTCCTTCCGCTACGTAGGTTTCAGTCACCAAAAGACGAAAGAGGGAGTTTGTCCATGAAAGAATTAGAGTCTCGCCGTCCCGGAGAACGGTACAACCGATCCTCTTCCCGGTATCTCCATGTGTAATTTGTACCATTGTTTCTCCTGCCCACAAAGTATGCAACGATGTGAACATCAGACACACCGGAAAGAGGATCAGTATGAACTGAGTCCAGGAACGAGTCCCGGACGGCATCTTATTTTACCGCGCCCTTCTCTTTGAAATACTTGTGGGAGCCAGGGTGCAAATATTTTATTGCTTCAGGTGCCATTTGATTAACCGCTGAAGATGGCGTAAGTTTTGTTGCACCCTTCCAAACCGCTGAAAGCTCTGTGGTATTTACAAAAATGGCGCTCACAATCTGGTACATTTTATCTGCCGGAAAGGTGTCCATGGCCACGAGGACCGCAGTAATTGCGATGGCATCCACGTCCTTGTCAAGGGCACTATAACCGGCTTTGGTGAATTTTGTCTTGTGAAACACTGCCGGATAGGCCTTCATGATCATTTCTGCCTCTTTTCCAGCCACCGGAAGGAGTACCATCTTTAATCCTGGTGTTGATGCCAGGTCAATGATGGATGAAGTGGGCACTGCACCGCTCCAGAAAAAGGCGTCGATCTTTCCATCCTTCATGGCTGCCACAGATTCGTTAGCAGACAATTTCTCGCGCTTCATGTCCTTGTTCCAGTCAATCCCAAGAGCCTTTACGACATACTCTGCTTGCTCCTCGGTACCACTATTTGGTGCGCCAGTCGAAACCCGTTTGCCTTTCAGATCCATGAGAGTTTTAATACCCGTCCCCTCTTTGGTCACGATATGGAATGGCTGCTCATAGAAGCCCATGACAACGCGCATTGGGAATTTCTTCCGAAGGGCCTCAATCTTCCCCTCGTTGGCCCATACCACATGATAGTCATAGGCCCAGGCCAATCCAGCCCTTCCTGCTCCCAGCAGCTTCAGATTATCGATAGCTGCTGTGGTAGCCTCGGCGGTTGCTTCAACCCCTGGTACCTTACTTGTAATGACACTTCCAATAGCTCCCCCGAGGGGGTACCAGACCCCGCCGGTGCCACCCGTTACGATACTGAAGGACAGCTTTTGCTGCGCTGATACAGAAACAGTCAAGAGAGTCAGGCAAACAACGATTAAGACAAACCCTAATAATGTATTACGATGTCTCATTTACTACCTCCTCATTGAGATTGCTGCGACTTTACATCAAAAAGATTCTGTAATTTCCTTTTTTCCCTATCCAGGCATAAGGTTTGATGGCCTCATCGTGCCTGTTGTTTTATATTTCAATATATTTCGTATCACCACAAGAGCTCCGATTACGAGGGGAAGAATACCTAGCAAAGAGAACCTGATGGAAGTAAATGCCATAATAATTGCTGCAACGATAAGCACTGCCCGCTCCCAAAGAACAAGTGGTCCTCTCAGAAAAGCCACGATACCTACAGAGAGGTAGAAGAGGGAGGCAGAACTGTTGACGATAGCTATAATAAATCCGATGAGGTTTGCATCAAGAATCAAGAGATTTGCCCCATCAGTAGTCGCGGAAAAAAGGAAGGGCACAAGGAAAGCAGGTAAGGAGTATTTCCAAGCCTGCATCATAGCTCCGAAAGGGTTGCCACCCGTAACGGCCGCTGCTGCAGAGGGGGACAGCCCTACAGGGGGAGAGACCTCAGAAAGAACAGCAAAGTAAAAGGCGAGCAGGTGAGCCACGTGCATGGGCAATCCAACCTTGACAAGCGCGGGTGCCACCATGACCACTGTCATGATATAGGTAGCGGTGATGGGGAGGCTCAATCCAATAATCATGGAGGCCAGTAGGGCCAAAAAGAGTGCAGCTATGGGTATGCCACCGCTTAAGGACATTATAAGGCCTGACACCTTGAGACCCAGGCCGGTAAGGGTGAAGGTGCCTACAATAATGCCGGCCCCGGCAAGAAGCACGGCAACGGGGATCATGTTCTGGGCGCCTTCAATTGATGCCTGGATGATCCGCTTGGGTGTCAGCCACTCGCTACGATCCTTGCTCAGGAAACTGGTGGCAATAACCGCGACGATTGCCCATATGGCTGAAGATTGAGGGGAACGTCCTATACCTAGCAATGCGACCAGGACAACGAGGGAGATCAGATGATGTCCGCGGGTGCGCATTACCTGACCGGCGCTCTTCCCTGAGGATTCCGGGGGAGTGAAGTTGTGTTTTCTTGCTTCCAATTCGACAATAAAGAAGGTCCCCACGTAATAGAGGAGCGTAGGGACTATAACCATGATCACCACATCCCAGAAGGCGACGTTTAGAAATTGCATGATAAGGAAGGCAGCTGCTCCCATAAGGGGAGGAGAGATAACCGCCCCGATGCCACCGGCAGCAATCAATCCTGCGGCCATGTTTGGATTGTATCCTGCCTTTTTTAGGATTGGCCACATGACCGGTGTGACTGACATAGTCGTGGCCACTCCACTGCCCTGGGGTCCGCCTAAAAGTGCCGTAGTGATTATTGCGCCTCGGCCGGCACTGGCAGCATGGCGACCCATGACGGCAAGGGAAAGCTCCAGCCAAAAGGTGCCCGCACCTGCAACATCCATAAAGGTGCCATAAACAACAAAGAGGGTTACAAAAGAGACGCTCACTGAAAGGGGCACTCCAAACATCCCCTCCAGCGTCATATACATGTGACCGACAATACGGTCAAGCTCATAGCCTCTGTGAGCAAGGGGTCCGGGAAAAAATTGACCGAGCCAGCAATACAGAAAGAAACCGACCAGAACAAGGGTGAAAGTCATACCCACCACCCGGCGGGAGAGTTCAGCAAGCAATAGAATGGCTATGAGTCCAAAATAAAAATCTGGGGGGTCCGGCAGGGTCGAGCGCCTGATGAATTGATCCATGTCAGTCAAGGCCCATACAATAGTGGCCACACCGAGGGCAGCCACGACAAGATCTATGATCCATCCCTTAGGACCGGATTTTTTCAGCAAAGGATAGGCGGGAAAAGCCAACGCAAAAATGAAACCCACGTGAACCATGCGAAAGATGTAAGTCTCAATCGGGGTGACAGCGCCATAAAGAGACCAGCCCACGAAGGCTACGTACAAGACACCCATGATCCAGGCACTTACACCCTTCATCTCTCGCATTGTTTACATCCTCCCAAATATCTAACCATGAGCCGAAAGAATAATACGAAAAAGATAGGTTAATGTCAAAAGATTTTATGCATTTGCTGGGACTTAGGCATGTCCCGTTATGAATCGAACGCCTCCCCTACCAAGCTAAGTGGGACAGAGCCCCCCCTTCTCGCCCAAGAATGGGCTTATTAATCCTTACCCCTTTAATCCCTAATCCTGCTTTTCCCGCTCGTCCGGCTATTTTATCTTTTCCGCTCGCGTTAAGGTTACCATTGCCGAAACACGGGGTGCATTGACGAGGTTCCACGCAACATACTGCTCGGCATAGACATTCTCTGCAGACATACCGTCTACCGGAACAATCACCTGCATGCCTCTCAGCGCTGCCCCGCTTGCTGTATAGAGGACTGCACCATGGGCTGCTGTGCCTGTCACGATCACCGTTTTGATGCCTTTGTCTTTCAGGATTTTCTCAAGGTCAGTTCCCATGAATTTGTCAGGCCCCGATGTAACGACAGGATCGCCTTCCATTGGCGCCAGGTTTGTGGCAATATCTCCGGGCGCTGCTCCCGCAGATAGGCTATACACGACCAAGATCCCTTTTGAGCGGACATAATCGAGTAGTTTTTTCATTTTCGGGATCGATGCTATGCAACGGGGGCGGCGTTCGGCATTGCAAGTCTGCTTGTTAAAATCCAGCAATAGGAAGGCTGTTGTTTTGGGGTCAATCGTGACATCTTTCAGTTCCGGAGGCGGCGGTGTTTTAATGGAGCCCCATTCCGCTATAACGTCTTGGGCCGCAGCAGGTCTGTTCTCAAATAGAAGACCGGACACAACCGACAAAACACAAAAGGTCATTACCATATAGCTGTATACTTTCAACATATTCTCCCTCCTATTTTTTTTTAGATTAGTCGTTAGACAGACACAGATGCTTATCATAATGGAGAATCCTGGTTCATTCCTTGATGAGATCTGCTTCAGCGTTAAAGATGATGTCTGCATGTTTGCCTACCATGAACCCTCCGTCTTCTATGGGAGCGTTCCATTTCATGCCGAAGTCTTCGCGGTTGATGCTTGATGCGGCACGAAAACCGAATGTAGTGTATGTTTCTTTCAACTCATCATCGAAGAATCTGGAAGGGCCTGCGAAAGTTACATCAAACATAACTGACTTTGTTATGGCGTGAATGGTGAGATCACCGGTGACCTTGCAATGATTGAGGCCTGCCACTTCGATGAGGGTGCTCTTAAAAAACATTTTGGGAAATTTCTCGGCGTCAAAAAAATCCGCACTCCGAAGATGATTGTCTCTGCGGTCAACTCCCGTATAAATACCTGCCACATCGATTTCTACCTCTACTGACGCGTTTGCGGGATCTGCAGGATCAAAGTTAATAAGACCCGAAACTTTATTGAACTGTCCATGAACAGGGGTCACCATCATGTGTTTGATGGTGAATTCGCCAACAGCATGATCCGGATCGATGTTCCATCTAGCCATGTTGTACTCCTTGAATAAAATTTATAATAGTGTAAGCATCTGAACTGACACTGTCACCCTTGAGGGGCAGAAGAATTTTCAATAAAACATTGAGGGTCCCCGGCAAGATAATCACCGGTACCTTGCGAGAAGGAGTAGGCATAGGCTATGCCCCTGCATCCTCTGCACTGAGACCATCGCGCACATGTGCCGCATTTTCCCTTGTATAATGTTTTTGTGCGCAGGGACTCGAGAACCGGCGATGTTGCCCAGATTTCCCTTAGTGAGTTTTTGAGGATATTACCGACAGGGATGCCGAGCCTCCTGCACGGGGTGAGGGTCCCGTCCGAAAGGATGGTAATGCCGGAGACACCGGCAGCACAACCACCGAGAGGGATGTCCGCATGCCCATCATTTATTTCGACACCTATCTGTGACGCAATGGGGTCCCCTGTTGCGATGAATACCTTGTCATGACCTATGGCCAAAATATCCTGATATATCTGTCGAAGCTTCTCTTGTGAGATGATCCTGTTGATGAGGTCTTTACCTCTGCCATAAGGAACAAGCCTTGAGAAACCAAGCCGTTGTGCACCCGCCGATGACGCAAGCTCCACTAAATCTTTTAAATATCCACAATTAATTTCTGAAAGTGTTACGTTGAGCGTGACAATGAGGCCAGCATCCACGAGCTGACTTACACCCTTCATGGCCTTCTTGAAACTGCCCTTGCCTCTGATCTGGTTGTGGATTGCCTCAGGCCCTTCTATGCTAACCTGGACCCCTTGTACAGGGATTTCGGATAACATTTGGGCTTTTTTGCGGTCGATCATGGTCCCATTTGTGAGCAGAAATATGTCAAATTCTTTTGTCTTCAGATGACGGAGAATATTCGGGAGAAAGGGAGATAAGAAGGGTTCACCTCCTGTCACATTAAAACTCGGGGAGAAACTAATTTCGTAGGTATCTGACCAACTCCGGATAGTATCGTAAGCTATTCGAACAATCTCCTTTGCTTTGGAAAGGGATACCTCTGCGACTTTACTATCTTCCTGATAACAGTGCGTGCACCTGAGGTTGCATCGCTCCGTCAGGTGCCATTGGAAGAAAAATTCCACGGGTCTTGTAGATGTTGTCATGTATATTTTCTCAGGTAATCAGGCAGACAGGAGAAGGCCCTGTCTGCCTATTGTTGTTCATGTTGCAGACCTGCAACATTCGGGTTTAACCCTTTCAGCTTTTTCACTTGTGACATTTCTTTGTTGTCGACGTGGCATGCACCGCTTTGACGGCCGACCAGAAAGTGGCTTCCTTTTCCAGAACCTCTTTTCTCAATGCCCTCTTCACAACCATCACCTCCTTCCATTAAAATAGCTGATAAAAACTTCAGCTTTAATGAAAGATTAGCATGATTTTTGATACTGTCAAGGCAAAGTTTAAGGACTTAGCCAAGGAATAGCATGCTCGTAAATGTTCCAAGGGGGAGGGGCTTATCATCCATGTTTTCAAGGGATTCAATAAAATTATCCCGTGTCAGGGGTATTGATACCTGTGCCTTGTCAGTCTCTCCAGTCTCTATTAATAGTTTTGGCGTAATGGCACTCCAGGCAGATATTTTGTCGATAGCTGCTTTGATGGCTTTGCCATCCGTTGGTAAGGTCATATGTTTTTTATCGACTGTAACCGAATCAATTGTACCTCCTCGTGTTGCGCTCCAGAGTGGGACAGTGCCATCCCCTGGTCCTTCCTCTATTTCGAAGCCGGCTGTTTTTGGAACCATGTTGTTTACCGTGCTGAAACGATCGCACACAATTGCCAGTGTGTTGGCTGGTGGCGTAGCATTCAGGTTCTGGGGCGAGGAAAGTTGCTGGGCAGCGAACGGCGATGACGCAAGGGGCCCCGGTGCATAGATTTCAGGTTTGAGAAGCTCAAGGTTATCTATGGGTAATGTGTCAGAAAGCCCCCAGAAAGTCTGGCAGATATTCGCAATATCCCGTGCATCCCATTTTGTAAGGAGTGCGAACTGCTCAACAGTATTGCCCTGAGCTGTCATTGCCAAGGCTCCGTTGAATGATCCCTTCCATGGGGTGCCCATCGATATGAGTCCTTTAATACGTCGATGAATTGCAGGGTACTTCTTTTTAAGAGACTCAAGGGCCTTGGCAGCCACGAGACCTCCCAGGGAGTGGGCAATGAGGACAACAGGAACGTTTCCATCGTCCTTGACCTTTCCTGCAATACGCTCAGCAACTTTTTCACCGTTGAGTGCTACCGGTTTTCTCCAGTCATAGGCAAGGTAGTCTACCGATCGACCGAATGCAGCCATGAGACTGACTGCAAGCCTGTCATAAAGAAGTGGTATAGGGCCGGCTGCCTCGATTTTCACTCCAGGATCTGCATCATGGATTCCTTCGGGCGTAAGGCTAAGAGCAGGAAAATCAGAGCCGATGGCGAGCCCGACAGGATCGATCCAGAGAAGTCCATGGTTACCATCTCGGTCGCTGAGTTGAGAGCCCATCAAGCCGGGAAGGATAAAGATACGTACCCTTGGAGTCTCATCGTCATCCTGCATGTATTCGATCACGTCATCGATCCTGTCTTTCATGTCACTAAAGATACTCCGCCGTGAGAGATCTACCCAGTGTCTGACCCTCCTGTCCGGGGAAATCCCCTGAAGTATCTCTTTTACATTGTGGCGGTCAATGCCATACAAGCCGCCAAAACGTGGTACGGATGAGTTGTGTTCAAGGGCGAAACGGCTGGCCGTTGTCCTATCCCACCCAGGAGGACTATTGACCTTATCAAGGAGTTGCGACCACCCGCATTCCATGGGAAAATCCATGAGCTGGTACAGCGCATCTGTGCTGCCGGGAATGTATGGGTTGTAATGGCTGGGAAGGTAGATGGTAAGCCCGGTGCCCGGCCCGGTATTTGCCTGAATTACCTGTTTGTAGCTTTTCCTGCTTTTCATTGCGGCTGAACGAATGGCGCCGTCAGTGTCATTCTCTAGCGCTCTCAGAAAGGCCCCAAGATCCCTGTATCCTTCACGGCCTTCAGGCGATAGGTCAGTTGCTTTTGTTACGGCCGATTGAAAGATCGATGATTCTTTGATTTTGAGGATTTTGGCAAGCTCTTTAAGGTTTCTTGCAAGATCATCTATCTTCTGAACATGGACAAGGCTAAGCGTCTGTTCTTTGTCATAGGCATCTCCAAAAGAATTCACGATTGCCTTGCCGAGGAATTTTGCTTCCTGACCTGGCTTTTTGGCAAGCCCTTTGAAGGCCTCTCTGTATGCCCAGCCGTCTCCCGGTTCGGTTTGCTCGCTTGCAGCTATCCAGTTTACGAGTCCTCTCAACTGGTAAGCTACTTCCGTGTTGGCCATGAGACATGCATCGAAGCCGAGGAGATCCAACGGTCTGCCAATCCGTTTAACAATGGACGTGACAGCACGCTTCAACTCGCGGTTGTCAAGGAAATCAGCAGCGGTACTGTCAAAGCCATAGCCTTTATTGGGGCCATTCCGCTCCAGCATGGCACGCCTGGTCCTGCCGAAAAACCCGATCCTGTCCTGTGCAAGTCGAGCAGCAAGACGGGGCGAGATGTCTCCCCGGGCAAGACGGTAGACGTCCTGGTCATCGTGTCCGCTCCCGTGCCCCCAGAGAACCAGGGCATACCTGTCTGCTGGGAAATTGCTCACAGACCAGTCGACAAAATCAACAAGGGTGGCTACTCTTCCGGTATTCAGATCACCGCGGTAGACACCCACCCTGTCAGAAGCAAGGGGCGTTCCTTTCCTGAGACGGTACCGATAGGAATTCTTTTCGCGACATTCGTCGGTCTGAATCAGCATAATATCATTATTCCCATCCGAATTAGGTCTAATCAGACCTCAATACCACCATCAGCAGCAATGCCACTAAGAAAAACAGCAGAGGTGAAATCATGAGAGACAAATGGAATTTCACAATAATATGTCAAGAATGTGGTCATGAAGAGAAGACTAAATCCAAAAATGTTTACAGATGCCATCATTGTGGAAGTCTAGACATAGACATTGATGATAGGTGGGATGAATTTTTAGAATCTTACAATGAGGGAAATGAGGTAATAGAAAATGGGATATAGAAGTAGAGCCTCTTATCACGCTAAAACACCTGAAGCAAAGGCGCGTCAGATAGCAAATCTAGCTAAGAGTCCACGCTCAGGAAGAAAGAAAGTAGACCCTCGCCTTCTGATAAATGAGCCTGGCAACAATCCATCTGACCCAATGTATAAGAATGACATTGTTGGATATTTGGAAAGACACTTCTATCTGCCGGAGACAAAAGCACCTTGTGTTCTTGAAGAGTGGCAAAAGGAACAAATATTTAAACCTTTGTTACAAAAGAATTCAGAAAACATTCTGAGAAGAAGAATTGGAGAAGCTCCAAGAGAACCTGATTGGTACAACATAAGAAAATATTCTCTTGCTCTCATTGGTTTACCCAAGAAGAACAGCAAAAGCACTATGGCAGCAATGTTGGCTAATTACTTCTTGTTTCAAGATGAGGATTATGGCGAAATCCTATTGTGTGCAAATTCAAGAGAACAATCTTCATGGATCATCTTTCAAAAACTTCAATGGTCAATAATCATGAATCCATGGCAAACATTGGCTTGTACAATCACCAACGACAGAATTGAGAATAATAAAACAGGCACAGTAGCACGGGTGTTGGCTCCAAACTACAAAACAAGTGCGGGGTTTAACCCTTCATTGACACTCTTTGATGAATTGTGGGCTTATGAAAAAGATTCAGCAAGAAAATTTTATGATGAAATGACAACATCACCCGCAAGAAAACAGCCTCTGACAGTGATATTCAGTTATGCAGGCTATGATGAAGATTCATTACTCTATGAGATTTACAAGAAAGGGTTAGAAGGTAAAGACAAGAAGATGTTCTTTATGTGGAGTCATGAGAATTTAGCTTCATGGGTAACAAGAGAATATCTTTTCTCTCAAAGAATGAGATTGAGGGGTAACACTTATCTAAGACTCCATGAAAACAGGTGGACGGAGAGTGAAGAGCAATTTATTGAGGCAGATGATTGGGATTCTTGTGTTCACTATGACCACTTCCCGCTATTGCCCAATAAAGACATCTCTATAATGGTGGGCGTTGATGCAAGTGTAAAGAATGACTCAAGTGCAGTTGTAGCTGTTACAAAGAGAGATAATGAAATAGTTCTTGTTCAATATCGGAAGTGGCAACCTTCACAGAAGAACCCTATGGATTTTGAAGAGAGCATTGAAGCTTACATAAAAGAGTTGAATGACTGGTACACCATCAAAGAAATACGTTATGACCCTTTCCAATTTCATCGTTCTGCAATGACACTAGCGAAACTACATATACCAATGGCTGAGTTCCCCCAGACTGTAGACAGATTGACAGAAATGGGTCAATGTTTATATCAACTCATCAAAGGTAAAAACCTCGTACTTTACGAGGACGAAGAGATGAGGAAACACGCTTTGAAGTGTGTTGCTCAAGAAACTCCACGGGGTTGGAGAATAGTTAAGAAGCAAGGTTCACATAAGATTGACATTATTATTGCCTTGGCAATAGCTGCCTTTGCTGCGATTGATATGAAAACGGGACATCGGGAATGGATTAGAACAGATGCTCCAGATTTACCAGATGAAGAAGAGGATAATGAGGAAGATGAAGATGTCTGGGAGAATGTGAGTGTTCTCAGTACCAAACGATAAGCAAAATAAACCTTAGCTGGATGAATTGCTAATAGATGTCGGAGCAAACAATTCGCTCAATTTTCTTTCCCATTGTGAACCATAAATGACTTCATATTCAATTTCATTATATTTCAAGGCAAAGCCTATTTTGTCAGATGGTAGCTTTTTAGCATTGCGGTTGCACACATCAAACACGGATTCCTTGTATTTAGTATCAAGGTTTCCTACTAACTGATCACCTTTTGTTTCGACAATGTAAATCTTGGTTATTCTATCCTTATCTTTTTTATCGGTCACAGTGAATATAAAATCAGGGTATATCTTGCCCTTTTTCCAGGCCTGTATTCCATAGTCACGTTTAGCTTCATTTCGATACCAAAAAAATAACCTGCTTTGTTCGTCCAAAAAATAAGCAACTGGCTTTTCCAATCCTTCCGTAAATGAGTCTTTTGCCACAAGCTCAAATAAACTCGCTTGCATTGGACTCCCGTCAGGCCTGCGCAAATACTCTGTGTTAGCTGCGACTTTAATTTTATTTGGTAGTTTAAAGCCAAAATCTTTACTTACCACCATGAATCGAATTGAACCCCTGGAAAGCAAATCATTGAAAAACTTTTCCGCCAGTGCATCGCGCTGCTCGGCTATAACACGTTTACTTTCTTCAATTATAAAAGAGAAATTCTCACTGACTCGCAACTGTCCATGAATATCAAGTAATTTATTCAATATCTTCTCAGCAAAACGATATGACACCCACGCATTTGGAATGACGTCAGCCAATTGCTGTGCCATAAAAACCGTATCCACCACAACCCCGCCTGTCTCTTTTTGAGCAATGCGTTTTTCTTGAATAACTTTCCGAACATCGTCAGATAATTGAGCTACATATTCATCATCGTTTATAGACCGTTCGGTTAGAGATAATGAAAATATCATATCCAAATTAATAGAATCCCATTCAATCTGGCTTAAACTATCCATCTCGTAACTTAGTTTTCGCCATTTGCCTCGTTCTTTGATCATAAAGAAAGGAAGGATGATCTGCTTAGCAACCTTTTCAAAGCGTTTTCGGATTTTGTATTCCTTAGGTTCAAAATCTTGCTTATAACCTGAGAAGCCATCATCTGCTGAAATATGAGTACGTAAATCCCCCAGTCCTTCGCCTTCAAAGGCTTTCTTGATTCCCTTAAGTAGTTCAGATGCTTCTTCACGATATGCAAAAACGTAACTCTCGTCTAGTAATTGAACACCTGTTTTTTTTGCATATGGTTGCCGCAAAACTCGTCCCAAAAGCTGTGTTAGAGCTGTTTTTGAATGTGTCTTATCAAGTACGGCCAGCACATAGGCAAATGCACAATCCCACCCCTCCTGTAATGCCTGCTTGGTAATAATATATCGTATAGGACAATCTCGGGACATCAGACCGCCAATGTCATCAATTTCCTTAAGTTCATCTTCTTCACTTGTCTTAATGGCGATATGTTCAGCAGGTATGCCTCCACGAATCAGTACATGTCTTACATCGTTTGCATGGATATAGCCTTTCCCTTGTTGTTCTTTGCCGACTCGCTCTGTTCGCACCAAGCAGATGGGGCGAATATATATTCCCGTATTTTGTTCATTTCTTATTGCCTCTTTTTCTAATTCATCACGTTTTTTTACGCTTGCCCATAAAGTGTCTTTCCAATCCAAACTGCCTTTGCGTGTAATATGCAAGTCCAGCTTAATCATCTCTTCATCATTTACTTGCCTTCCAGAAATATTGACTAGCTCATTGCTATTATTTGGAGGTGTTGCAGATAGCTCAACAACAATGGATGGATTAAAACCAAAAATGGTTCTTTGAGCAGTTGCAGAGTAAGCTTTCTGACTTTCATCCAAGATTACAACCGGATTAAGTATCCGCAAGGTATTTCCGAGAGATGTCTTTATCTGACGTTTCCAGTTTCCTGCTGACTCTTCAAATGTTTCCAAATTTGGGTATGTCTCAAGCAGTTTTTCGTGCTGATCAAGGCGATCTTCTGAGGGGAAAAATTCCTGAAACCCACCGCTGTCGGCAAATATGCGAAGATCTTTTTGGACAAGTTCATTACGAGCTGCAGACTGCAACATTAAGACATAAACCAATAAGTTTTCTTCAGCGTCAAGAGGCGAAAAGCGGTCAATCTTCCCTTGAAACTTTTCTAGTATGAGAGTCCGTCCACCACTTGCGATATCGAGGTGCTGCCTGTAAGGATGGTTGCGGTCCTTAAATGCGCGTACCGTCTGACGATAAATAGCAGTTGTTGGCACTACCCACAAAACAAGACCAGTTCTTTTTTTTCGAAATACCTCATTGATAATATCTAAAGTTTTAACAGCTAAAAGCGTTTTTCCGCCTCCGGTCGGAATCTTCAAAACAAAATTAGGCACATCACGTTCAATGCCGTTACGCTTTTCCTGATATTGCCCTAAAGAAAATTCTTTTTCTAAATCGTGCCAAGCGTCCCCGCTGGCGTGTTTCCTGTTGTCATCATCTATTTCCTTCCTGACATGGGAAAGATATTTCTTAATCCGTGCTAGAGCTTGTTGTTGAAATTGTTTTAATTCCATCTCTATTGTTTTTGATATATCTCAAAAGGCAGTTGAGCAAAATCAATATGTAACCGTTCCAGGTGCTCTTTATCGAGATATTTAGCTGGTGCAAAAACAAGGCGTTTCTTGCCAGTGAATTTACCCAATGATTCAGCTCTATCCAATGTCAGTGCGGTAGACTTCAAGAATTCCATATCAGGTTTATACAAAAGATACACCTGGTATTCTTTGCTTTCACCAATAAAACCTTTTTTTTCCTCTATTTTTTTCTCGTTAAACTCCTCGCCAGTGGCCGAATAAAATACATAACGTGCCATTTCAATGAATGTTGGTAAATCTTTGCCCTTTAAAATTCTCTCTGCATCAATTGGTTTGCCTAACTCATAGTAACTAAATGTTCCGCCTAAACCATTTTTCAAATTTTCATCTTTCGCATTTTTCACACCCTTAATTACTCTTCGAACCCGTTCTGCTGTAATTCTATCTGCGTAGTCTTCACATTCTACTAAAATAAACTTTCTATTTCCGCTATCATCTTGGTTGAGTGCAAGATTAGCATGAGCGGATGTTCCAGAACCGGAAAAGGAGTCAAGAACTATGGACCCTGGACCTGCTGCAATTTGAATGACCCTTTTAATAAGGCCTGTTGGTTTAGGATTGTCAAAGGGGAGTTTTTCATCCGCAAATATTTCTTTAAGTTCTTTACGCGCACTGTCAGAATGTCCAACTTCATCATACGTCCAAATGGTTAAAGGTACTATTCCCTCTTGTACCTCCTTTAGGTACCTTTTTAACTGAGGGGCACCTTTACCATTTTTTCCAAAAAAGACTCTTTTTTCCTCAATCCATTGCTTCATTGTATCCGGATTGGTAGCCCAGCACCTCCCCTTTGTTGGAAAATATATCTTGTCGGTATTAGGATTGATTATTGGATAATCATATTCCTTCGAGTATGTTTTAACAGTTAAGTTGTCCGGTCTCCATAATCCTTTTCCATCGTTATCATCATATTTATAAAGAGAATCTTGTTTTTCAGTTCTGGGCAGCAAGTTTCTGGCCCATCCACCATCTTTTTCTGTAAGCGCTTTATTCTTTGCGTATACAATTATGAAATCATGATTATCGGAAAAAAACCTTGCGTCGCTTGCAGCTGCATATTTCTTTTGCCAGATAATATTTGTAATAAAATTGTCTTCTCCAAATACATCGTCAGCAAGTAGTCTAAGACGATGCTGCTCAGTGTCGTCAATTGAGATAAAAATAGCACCTTCATCACACAAAAGTTCGCGCAGAAGCTTCAGGCGCGGCATCATCATACACAACCATTTATCATGACGGGTTAGATCATCTTTGTCTACAATCTTACCAAGCCATTCCTTCATCATTGGGGAATTAACTCTGTCATTGTAAACCCAATTTTCATTGCCAATATTGTAGGGGGGATCGATGTAGATGCACTGCACCTTTCCACCATACGTCGGCAAAAGTGCTTTTAGGGCAAGGAGATTGTCTCCATGGATGATAAGATTGTCATTCAAGCTGACTTTCTTAGTTAAGCTCCTTTTATCATCAGGTACTAACTCATGATAAGGTACTGTGAGGTGATGGTTGCGAACGATTTCTTTGCCCTTGAACTGTATTGTCGCCATAAATTGTTAACTCCATAGTTCGCTAACTGTTTTGGCATTTAATAATTTAGAAAGCGTTGTATAGCGAGGAGATTGAGGCGCTTCTCCTCTTGCCTTACCACTAAGTTTGATGGGTTTTACAGTCTTCTTATTTTTGAGATAAAGAATATATCTGCCGGTGTCTTTATAGGGCTCAATTCTGTCAATTTCTGCATAATGGCTGATATGTGCAACAGGTGCCTTTTCATAGATTGCCAGGTATTTTAGATTTTCACGAGCTTTTTGAGAAAGTCGGAGTTCCCACCAGGCATTATTTTCTACATAAGCATGCTTGAAGCCTTCTTCAAGTGCTGCGCAGACAACTGTGTCAAAATCTACTGTTTTATTAATGTTATTTTTTTCTATCTCCATATCTTCAATCTCCTCCCGCATAGGTTCGTAATAATAGGATATACTTTCTCCACAAATGTATCTTTGCAAAAGAATTACGTCCGGCGGACTCTTAAAGATTTTAAAAGCAAGATTAAGGTCCGCTGTCACTTCATTTATAGCCACAACTATTTTAATGTCATTTTCTTCAGTAAGATAAAGCATTAATTCGGTTATGTTTTTAAATATCGTTTGCGACAGGGTTTTTTCAATTTCCTTTTTGGTTCTTGGCTCATTTTCTATTGCCTTTATAAGCACATTGCGGATTTGGTTGGCAGAAGAGACAATACTTGCACCGAAACGGGCGATTTGTTCTGTGATATTTGAATATACGTCATGGGATGCAATCTCATTTTCCACGATGTAAAGCTGGGGCCTCTTGGGGTCGTAAAAGTCAATCAAGAAGGCGTCTGGTATACCTTTGTGACTATCCTTCCCAATCTTCTTTTTGATATCAACATAAACAGAATCCTTTCCAAAAAGATATTTCTGGTTTTCAACGACAGCCTTCTCGAATTCAGCTTCATTGTCGAAGTCATACAAAGAATATTCGTTATCGTTTAAAATTATCCTTGCCATAAAATATGAGATGAAAAAAAAGCTAATTTAATTAGTTTTCATCTTAGCATAAATACAATGATCGACAATATTCAAGAAAATAAAGTGGGAACCGAGAAACCCCACGCTGTTATTTTTATACCACCGCCAGATGAGTTGATATTAGACAAAATCCTTTCGGCTAGTCTATCAAATCGAAAGTATACACCAACTGATTAAATCCTATTATTTTTTAATTCATTAAACCCTTTGTCCTTTTTATATATCAGGAAATATAAAACCACCCATTGGAGGCGACATGGAGAGACTTGTCACAATGAAGATGGACGAGGAAAAGTTAAACGCTATTGATAATTATTGGCGGAAGAACGGCTTTCATACCCGAAGCGAATTTGTAAGATTCGCCTGTTCCACCGTCATGGATGCACACGATGACGATTCCATGGTGTTAGTGCAGGAGAAATATCTTGAATGGTTAATGAACACAGTCAAAGAAAAAGTAACTGCTGACATAGCACATGGGATGAGTTTCGACATAGGCAAGATCAGAAAAGAGGTTTTTACCATGGTGTATCAGTCAACGCTTAAAAGACTTATGGATGACGAGGTCATTTGTGACTAAGGCAATACACAATCACTGCTTCATAGTAAGAGCCAGCAGTGATGCTTCCTCCTCTGTGCCCCTGCCGCCAAAATCTCAGCGTAGTCGACCGTGGAGAGATTCAACGGCAGGGGTTCGCCTCTGGAGATGTCAGACTGGAGATAGATTTCAGAGCTATCAGGTTGGAGACATTAGGGGGAATGAGAGGATTAATGAATTTTTAAAGGAGATATTATGAAACTTAGCGAATTAGATAAAATGATAGCTAAACAAATGGAAGATGCTGGTGCAGCTATTACAGGCAAACTGATGGATACGATTCACACAGAAGTTGCAAAACAGTTTGATGAAATAGTTAAGCAAGAGCAGAAGGCAAGGGGAAGTAACAACCCTTTTTACGCACCAAATAAGGTGACTTCACCAGAGATGGAAAAGTATATTAAATCAAATTTTGGAACAGGCAATACACAGAACAAGACTTACCGGGGGATGTTCGGGACAGACAACCTGTCGTCCGATGGGTTTGAGTCGCTTGGTGAGTTTTTAAAAACCATTCACGATGGTAGGGCAGACAATAGACTTGTCACAAAGGTTCCTTCAGGGCTAAACGAGGGAATTCCGAGCGAAGGCGGATTTCTGGTTCCAAATGAATACACAGCACAGTTGCTAGACCAGTCTCTTGAAAATGAGATAGTGAGACCAAGGGCAACGGTTTATCCCATGAAAGGTAAGACAAGGCAGATTCCCGGAGTGGAAATATCATCGCATGCTTCATCGCTCTTTGGCGGTATTGTCGGATATTGGGCGGATGAGGGGAATACCGTAACTCACACAAAGCCTGGCTTCAGGATGATAGAGCTTGTGGCAAAAAAGCTGATGATGTTATCAACCGCTACGAATGAGCTATTACAAGACAGCGCAATAAACTTTGAGCAGGTGCTTGGCGGGATGCTGACAAAGGCAATCGGATGGTATCTTGATGATGCTTTTCTCAGCGGACATGGTGCCGGGAGACCATTGGGGGTTTTGAATTGTCCTTCTACTATCGAAGTAGCAGCAGAATCAGGCCAGATGTCGAGCACAATTTGTTATGAGAACTGCATAAACATGCTTGCGAGGTTGCATCCAGGTTGTTATAAAAACGCAATTTGGATAGCCAATTTAACGACTTTACCACAATTAGCAATGCTTTACATGGCGATCGGAACGGCTGGAGTGCCGATTAAAGTGCTGCAAGAAGAATCAGGCAAGTTTACATTGATTGGAAAAGAAGTCATTTTCACCGAAAAAAACCCAACTTTGGGAAGCAAGGGAGATTTAATCCTTGCAGACCTATCTCAATATGCCATTGGGTTAAGAGAAGGTCTGAGGATTGAGAAGAGCAACGCTCCGGGGTTTACCACGGATGAAAGCACATGGAGAACAGTGGCAAGGGTTGACGGACAAGGAACATGGGATAAACCATTAACGTTGAAAGATGGTTCGACAACCGTGGCACCGTTTGTAGTTTTAGCAGCACGGTAATGAGGAATGAAAGGGAGTCGATTAAAGAGAATCACGTTTTGAGATTTAGAAACTTGACTTCCGAGTCGGGTCAGCCTGTTTTCCTTCTTCTTTCCAGGCGTGGAACTGGAGGTGTCCTATCATCCATCTCCAGTTCGCCCGATTTTTTTTGAAATAGGATATAATACAAGAATGAGCCACGCTCTTGCAAAAGCGGGTAAAGGGGAAGAGTGCCACCTCACTCTTCTCTCGGCTCAGAAAATGAGGTGGCATTATGTTTACGGAATATCAGCAAGAACAGCGCGAGTTAATTGACAGACATAAAAAGAATATTGATGAAATACTTCTTAGCTCTGGCGAAGATGAAAAAGATTCATTTATCAAAGATCTGGCTAAAGAACTTAAGAAAGATTATGAGGGCAATGAAGAGTTAATAAAATACATTGATGAACTTGTTCCACCTTCTAAAAGGGTCTATAGTTTCCCACCAAAATGGTTAAGAGAACTTAACACCAAAGGTCAACTCACAAAAGTCTTTATTGTAATGGGGTACATCTTCAACAAGAAACATTATGAAAGAAGATTGAATGGTGAGGCTCTCATAAAAAAGTATTGTAAGGAGAATACCTATTACTTTGATGAAAAGAATCAAAAGAAGTATAGATATGTGGTGTTTCATTGTAAGGACTATGAGAATATGTGTAATGAGTTGGGTAAAAGGGGTTTACACATAAAAGAGCAAGAACTCAAAAGATATATCCTTAGACTCAAAGGGGGTGAAATCATTAAAAGAATTGGTAGAGCGGGTCGCGGTAAAGATGCTCACATCATCTATGCTATTGGTTATTGGACACCAAAAAAGGCAAACTTCTTCTTTCAAAAAGAAGAAAATAAGGTAAAAATGATAGAGGTATTTAAGAACTTTGGGGTTGTTTCTAAATAAATTACTAACATATCAATTGATATGTTCACATGTTCATAACTACCCCCCATATGATATGTTAGAGGTCATGAACATATCAACGAGGTCACATAATAACCTTTGCTGTCAATGTTTTCCAAAATTAGTAGAACCT
>Ga0351919_10017_pt1 | contig 58937 bp, 56 predicted proteins | sample TotcelHT113001N6_FD_206845 | JGI IMG/M metagenome (GOLD analysis project Ga0351919, IMG submission 206845) | Enriched cells from coal bed in the Powder River Basin, Montana, United States - Total cells T11 rep1 HSBNCT.T11.300.1.N6 ...
ACGTCACGCTGATCGCGTTATCGGAAAATGCCGGGCCGTCCCGGGCGGCCGCGGTTGGAATGCAACATGGATATGACCGGGGCCACGATTGGTTGTGGATTTTCGACGATGATGCGTTTCCGGCGCCGAACGCCTTGCAGCGGGCACTCGAAGTGGCCGATCAGGTGGCGGATCCGCGACTCGGTTTCGTCTGGTTACCGTTCGACGATTTCGGCGGCTGGATGTGGCGCGGACGCAAGATCGAAGTATCGCGGACCGATCACAGCGATGGCGGGCGGCGGCCGTATGCCGTGGATCAAGTGGACTTGAACATGACCTTGATACATCGGCGCGTGGTGGCCCGGGCCGGGGTTCCTCGACCGGACTACTTCATCATGCTCTGGTCCTGCGAATACTGTTTGCGCGTGGCCGACGCCGGATATCGCATCTGGGTCGTTCCTGAGGTGCTGGTGCGGCACGAACACGCCGGATCGGACGGGACGGGGATCTGGCGGAGCTATTATCAGACGCGGAACCAGTTGCGGATGGCCCTGGAACGTCGTTCGCCGGGGATGCTGTTCTGGTGGACGACCCGGCAGTGCCGTTTTCTGCTAGGCACGCTGCTGCGTCACGACCGCAAGCGGCAGCGTTTCGCGCTGCGGTGGCGAGGCACGATCGACGCCCTTCGCGGCCGCATGGGAAAGGTGGTGGAACCGGATGGTCGGTAGGGCGGTGCGCCGGTAGGGCGGTGCTTGGTGCTTGGTTCGTTGTGCTTGGTGCGTTGTGCTTGGTGCGTTGTGCTTGGTGCTTGGTGCTTGGTGCTTGGTGGCGACGCACCGCCTTCGTGTGAGATCGGTTTGCGCCGTGTCCGTGTCGTTCGTGGCTTGGAGTTGACCGTCGCTCAGCCGCCGTTGTGCAACCGCTTCAGGGTTGGCGCGGATAACTGATGTTGCCACCCCGGGTGGCGCTCCGCCGACCCTGGGCTACGGTGTAGAACCGCTTCGCGGTTGGATTGTCCGGTACCAGGCGCGAAATGACGGAGTCACGAGCAGCGCGTCGCTCCGCCGCACGGGCCTCATGAGCATACCGACGCTACTCCCCGTCACCGCCACGCCAGCCGCGGCCGGAACCGCTGTATCAGCTTGAACATCAATCCGCGGCGGCCAACGGCGGCGCCGTAGACGATGATCATGATCAAAAACGGCAGCGCCTGACAACGCCACCGGTACATAGCTCCCGCATTGGTGGTTGCTGATCCGTACACGGCGATGATCGCCGCTCCGATCAGGATCAGGGGCAGAATCCGCTTCGGACGCACTCGCCAGCCGTGGATCACGCCGCGCAGCAGGTAGGGCAGACAATATAGGAAAAACGCCAGCTCCGGCAGTGCGGCCAGCTGCCGATCCCGCGTGATCTGGGTTGGGTTGACACTGAACAAGAAGAACGCTATCCCTTTGAGCACCTTCCAGCCGTTGTCCAACCAGTCTTCGCTAAAAGCGGCTTCGTCGCGGCTGGCATACATCCGGGCATTGCCACGTGTCAAACTGGAACGGACCGCGTTCACCCGATTCACGTCGTAGTATTCGAACGCTGCGTAGTCGCCCAACGCAAGCTCATGCTGCCGAACCAATACATATCCCATTCCGCCGACACAACCCAGTATCAATCCGGCTTGCACCAGGCCCGAGGTGCCCAACCGCGCACGCGAGAACAGGATGCATGTCAGCACGCAGCCGCTGAGGATCGGGACCAGGTAAACTCGCAGCGACGTCATGATCGCCATTCCCAAGGCGATCCAAATCCACTTCGGCTCGCGGGCTCGAACGATCAAACGCAGCGTGCCCAACACAATACAGAGGATCCCGAACACCGCGGGAGCCTCCTTCAACGGCAGCGACGTGTAGTAGACCACCGAAGGAAACACGGCCCACACCAACGCGGTCGCCTTGGCCACCGATTGATCCTGAAAGGCCAGCAGTGAGCTGCGGTACACCAGCACGGTACCTACACCGGACAGGAGGGCATTGATCAGCTGAATCAACCATTGCTGGGGCCCGAACAGGAGGTAGATAACTCCGCCATACTCTTTCCAGCCTTCGTCGACCCAATTCGACCAGCGGATCTCGCCGGCAGCATATTGAGCGGCCTTGATCGCCCCCTCGTGATCGTAGGCCACCGAGTCGCGGGACAGATTCGAGAACGTCCCAGTCAAAACGGCCAGCGCCACGATGATTGCGATCCGCGCGCCGACCGCGATCCAGAACAGCCGCTGCACGAATTGTCCATCGGCAAGCGGCTCGATTGCGCAGCCTGGGACGTCGCCCCACGGATCCCAGGCCCAGCCGTCGGTCACAGCGTAATCAGGTCGAGTGGTTCTCATCGTTCCCCGAGCGATTCGGTCCGCAAGTCAGCAGATAATCCCGCTGGGACGCTCCGGCCGGCGGGTCGACCGTGCGTCCCATGCGGCCCGTATAAGCGTGCCAGCATGCTCGACTGGCTTGGCGAAACCCCTGCCAGCCCAGCCGCGGCGAGTGCAGGCACGACCAAGCTGGCTTGGCCAGACACTGGATCGCCGCCCATCGCAGCGCCAGATCGCCGCGGCCAAATCGCCGCATCATGGCCACATAATTCCGGATCCGGTAGTACCGCTGCCAGTGGATGCTGCACATGCGCGACGGCTGGACCTGAACGTCACGGCGATTCCAATGGTCCCGCCGCGCGAGCCACAGTTCCCCGTGCGCCAGCAGCGTATACCCGGCTCGGCGCAGCCGCAACCCGTATTCCACCTCCACACCGCCGAAAAACAAATCCCCCGCAAAGGAACCGGCGTCACGGATTGCGCACACCTGATACATGGACAGATGCCCTCCTGGCAAGTAATCCACCAAGACTGCCCCATTGAGTTCCGCATCCGGCACCCGCTCGATCCGCCCACTGCGCCAGTTGAACCTCGCCCCGCCGATGGCGACACCGCCCAGGTGCGGCCGATGCGAACCCTGCTGGAGCGCGAAATGAAAGACCTGTTCCAGTTCCGTGGGCTGTTCGGGCGGATTGTTGTCGTCCAGGTTCAGCACCCAATCCGCATCCTCGGCTTGCTGAAGCACTGCCGCCGTGCCCAGTGCCCAGCCCCCGGCCGGGCCCAGGTTTTCCGGGGCTGCAAGGTACTCCACCCTCACGCGACCGTTCTCGGCCGCCCCGCGGACCGCACGCTCGGACTCGGCGCTCGGATCGTTGTCCACCACGTACAGGCAGCGCAACGCGAGCGACTGGCCCAGCACTCGCCGCAGCGCATCGGCCATTTCCCGTGGACGCCGAAACGTCACCATCACTCCGTATAAATCAGGCATTAATGGCTCGAGCCATTTCGGTCCGGCTGGCAGAAACATGGGTGGCAGAAAGAAGGGCGAAGTAGTTTCGGTTCAAAACGACGGCCGTCTTGGCCGGAACGTGGTTTTTCGATGATTCGAATCGCGAACAAAGCTGCTGAACAGCCCAATTCCAGAACTCCTGACATACGGAGCCGCCGAGATGAGCGATTCTTGTCTGTCGCACGCCTGTTTTCCCGCCTCTACCGACCTTACGGGCTGTTGATTTAATGTAGTACTAGACGCTCCGCGGCTGGGCGGACCCACAGCAAATTGGGTCAAAAGCCTCATCGTCGTACTGCGAAACATTCGGCGGCCCTCGGTCCAAATTTGGCCGAAGGCCTGCCGTCACCGTAGCCTGGGACAACGCCCGAAAAATGCCTTTTCTGAATCACACGGGCCGTCTGGCGTACAAGAATGATCTTGGAATCAGAACTCCTGCACTCCTTCGAACGAAGCATGCATCACCGGCCGGGAGACGTATCAGTATGCAATCAACATTCTGATACGCATCATTTCCCAAAAAAGCGCGTAGTGAGTCGACTCAGATCCCATTACACGGACGTGGGCGTCGCAAGATTCCACCACAACATGAAGCTGACGACGCTCCAAATGCGACGCGAATGATTAGCAGTCTTCGAGAAATGCTCCTTCAACAACTCGTTGACGTACGCCGCATTGATGATGCCGGTTTCTTTGAGCCGATGCTCCGTCAGAGCATCGCAGACAAATTCTCTTAACTCGTGACGAAGCCAGTCGGCAATCGGCGTGGTAAACCCAGTCTTCCCCTTGTGCAGCACTTCACGCGGGAGTCGTTGCTCCAGGGCCTTTCGAACGAGGATCTTGGTCCGTCCCCACCGGCATTTGTACTGATGGGGTACGGTCGCGGCAAATTCAATCATATCGTGGTCTAGGATTGGCACGCGCACCTCCTGGGATGCGGCCATGCTCATGCGATCTGTCTGCGTCAAGACTGAATCCGGCAAGAACATCGCCAGATCGAGATAACTCGCGCGGTGCAAAGAACTTCCTGAGGCGCCGTCGGCAATCAGGTTTTGAATATACGAAAACTCGCTACGAGCCCCAAGGGACGCAACAAACTCTTTGCTGAAAAGTCGCTTACGTTCGGCCGGGCCAAAAATCACCTTCCAGGCCATGTTGCCCGCCTGAGAGAACCCCTCTGCGCCCCGAAGAAACTCCCGAACCTTGAACTCCAGGCTCATTAGCCGATCGGAAACCGGCAGCCAACGAGCCGCTGGCTGCACAAGATATTCTCGAACCCCTTTGGGAAGCTTCAGATACCAAGGCGCTAGGCTACTAGCAACATACGTTTGATAGCCTCCGAACAATTCGTCGCCACCGTCGCCCGCCAAGGCGACCTTAGCGTGGTCTCGGGAGAAGGAACTAAGGGCGTGAGATTGGGCGATCGTGAAGGGGCCAAATGGTTCCCCGAAGTGGCGCAGTAACTCAGCCGTCCGCAGGAGTTCGCCCGGTCCGATCAGCAATTCGTGATGCCGCGTCCCGTATCGCTCGGCCGTCGCTCGAGCAAACACACGCTCATCATACGACGGACTTTCAAAGCCTACCGTAAAGGTGTCGATGCGCTGACCAGAAACCGCGGCAGCCGCCGCGACGACGGCACCTGAGTCAAGTCCGCCGCTGAGAAAGACGCCGACAGGAACGTCACTGCGCAACTGCAACGCGATACTCCGCTTTAGCCGCTCCCAGAATTCCTCTGCATACGATTCGATCCGTTGACGTCTTCCACTAATTTGCTCATTGGGCAGCCTCCAATACCTTCCACTGATGTGCTTCCCATTTCGCCAAACTTGGTACTGTGCTGGTGGGAGCTTCCGGATGGAACGATAGACGCTTTGGCTGCCCGGGATATAGAAGTAGGTGAAGAAGTCGTCGATAGCCTGCACGTCAACAGTCCGATCCACATCGGGGCATTCCAGCAAGCCATTCAACTCGCTGGAGAATAACAGGGAGTTGGCCGTTACCGCCGTGTACAGCGACTTGATTCCCAATCGGTCGCGCGCCAAGAACAGGCTCTGTTTGCGCGCATCCCAAAGTGCGAAAGCGAACATCCCGTTGAGATCTTCGAGGCACCGCTCTGCTTTGTCCTCGTAAAGATGAACGATTACCTCCGTGTCGCTATTGGTTGAGAATACATGCCCACGCCCTACCAGTTCCCGGCGCAATTCGATGTGGTTGTAAATTTCCCCGTTGAAAACGATGACCTTGGTACGATCCTCCGAAAAAATTGGCTGTTTGCCCAAGGCTAGGTCGATGATGCTTAATCGTCGCATTCCCATAGCCAAGGGGCCGTCCGAGTACAAGCCCTCGTCATCCGGGCCGCGATGAATCATGGTTCGGAGCATTCGCCTGACGAGATCCGTAGATCCCGGTTGTTCTGTTGCGAGTTTTAGTTGACCGCAGATCCCGCACATAAATCACCCTTGCATCTCTCAGCAGCGTGACTTCACTCCACCGCCGATCTGTGACTCGAGTTCAATCGTTCGGTGGCGAGACAGGTGAAAATCGACGCTTGACAGATTCGGCAACCGCGAAAAAAATCACGGAGACGCCGATCCCTGCGGGGACGGACAACGCAGTATAGCTGACAGTCTGGTAACGCGTGATTGCGCTCACCAGTGCGTACAAGCAGAGGAGCGCAAAAGGGACGGCGATCGTGTGCAGCAAACGGATGTCGCGTTTTTTCAGGCCGTACAGAAATGCCATGAGCGTGAAGACCCACATGCATAGTGCCCAACCGTAATTGAGCCACCGCAACGGCCAGGGCACCGGTACATACTGACCGGCAAAGGGGAACGGCAACTCCAGGCATGGGTGGGCGCCAAGCATGATACGAAAACGCAGCCAGCAGCGTCGAGCGAATTCCAGCGAGAATCGCTCCAACGGCTCATACTTCGCTTGCCCGCTGTAGTGCCAGTCGTGGGCCAAGCGTCGTCCTTCCCGAAACGTGTATCCTTGAAGGAGTAGCTTCTCCACGTGAAACTCACCATCTGTGGGTGCCCCCACACCGTCAAGCAAAACCACCACTTTACCAAGGGTCACATAATTTCGGATGACCCAGGGGCTGTAACATAGAACAAAGCTGCCTATCAAAACAGCAACAACAGGCACGGCCCGACGCGGATGACGCCACATCAAAAGAACACAGATGACGAGTGGCACCAGGACGAGCGGGAAGTGGGCCGGGCGGGTGAGTGACAGAAACGCAAACGCCGCACCGGCAACTCCGGCAAACAAGCAGGAGGTCTTGAGCGTTCGTGCCGAGAACAGCAGGTCGCAAAGGAGCAGCGCCAGCAACATCAAGCACACCGACAACGTCTCGGTCATGAACTGGCCGGGCCAGCGCATCATCGGGACGTAACTTGCACACAGCAGGCCGGCGAGCCAACCCGCTAAGTCTCCGCGCAAGCGACGACCCAGCCAGTACGCGAGGCAGGCTGTTGCGGAGGCGATGGCCGCCTGGGCATACAAAGCCGGGGTGGGAGGGATACCGAAAACGCCCACAAACGGCGCCAAAAACAATGGATAAAGAACCGGCAGTCTGGCGTCAGTTTGATGGTGAACGCCAGCCTGTTTCGCGTCCGGGTCAGTCACGACGGCTGTCAGGTCGGCTTGCTCAAAGTCCCAACCTTTGGATGCTCGGTTGCTGGGCACGCAAAACTTGCCGTATTCTGCGTGATGCCACAGCATGAACGCCGAGCCCAGGTAGCGTTGTTCGTCGGAATGCAGGTCGCGTTCGATCAAAGCGATGTAAGTCACCTTGGGAACCAAGGCAAAGACGAAGATGACGGCCATCGAGGCCGCTGGATTCCGGCCAAATGCCGACAAATACGCAATGGCTCGAGCTACCATCGAGCAGGACGGTTCTGGTGCGGGATTCGTTTTCATTTTAAACGCCTACAATGTGCAAGATGGTATGCGCCGATCGAAGCAAGGGGAAGCAGGAGCGTGACGAGCATTAGACGTGAAAGCACGGCGGCCGCGACGCTGTGGGCAGGCGTCACTCCCAACGTATCGGCAACGAAGGCAACAACCGCCTCATATATTCCCCAACTGCCCGGGGTAATTCCAAACAGTGTCGAGATTGCGCCGAGTGCGCCGACCGCGATAATTTCGGCCGGGCCCAGGACGACCCCCAGAGCCCGGTAGCAGGCCCATAACGTAAGCAGTCCGGCAGCGATTTGAACGGATGCCAGGCAAAGCAACGAAAGCAGCGTCCGAGGTTCCGAACGCAAAACCTGCCAGCCATGCGTCATGGCGGCCAGTCGCCCAGCCAGCCAATGATCATTCCGCTCGGTCGCCGGCAGAAAAGCTGCCAGCAGGCAGACCAGCACGCAGACGGCGGCGGTTACTTCCAGCGTCAGCGAAGTCTCACGCTGCTGAATCGTGCGCAACCAAATCAACGAGCCAAGCGCAGCGGAGCAGAGCACCAAGGTGGTCAGAACGTAGAATCCCAGCAGTGTCGAGAGGAATCGCGAGTAGCCAAAACCGTAGACTTTCTTCAAGTACACGGCCCGGACGGCGGCGCCGGCCCTCGCAGGCGCCACAAGATTCCAGGCGGTCGCGACCGATGACAGCGAAACGCACTCCTGCCATGTGATGGGAATTCCGAGGCGACGCAGCATGACGAGATTCAAGAGTCCATCGGCGGCCAGGATCCCCGCGCTGCCTACGACGCCAAAACTCAAGACTCCTAGGCCGGCGCTCTGCAGCGCCGAAAACTGGCTTCGATGGTAAAACAGATAGGCCGCCAGGGCCACGAATGCGAGGCATCCCAGGCCCGTCGAGACTGCAGAATGCATTCGTTGAGTAGCCACGGATCGCGTACCTCGCCTACCCGATTCCTGCTGCAGCTTCGGCCGTTTCACGATGCCAGGCGACGGTGCGTTGCAGCCCTTGACGCAACGAAACCTGGGGGCTCCACCGCACTTCGCGGCGGATTTTTTCAATGTTCAACACGCGTCGGCGGACGTTGTCGATGTCTCGCCGATCAAGGTACTGGACCGGACTTTTTGAACCTGTCGCATCGACGATGATCTCGGCAAGCCGATTGACGCTCGTTTCCGCTCCGGATCCAACGTTGTATGTATGCCCGCTAGCATTGGCCGAGACCGCCACGGCAATCGTTGCGTCCACGGCGTCGCTAATATACGTGTAATCTCGGGTCTGTTCGCCGTCTCCGTGAATCAACAGTGCCTCGCCAGCGAGGGCCGCTCGGGTGAACTTGCCGACAACGCCGCAGTAGGGGTTCTTGGGGCTCTGGTTCCGACCGTAGACGTTCGAATAACGTACGACTGATGTAGACACCCCATACTGTTCGTAAAAGACTTGGCAATACGCCTCGCCCGCATGCTTGCTGGCTGCGTAGGGGCTCAGGAACGATGTCGGATCGCCCTCACTGGCGGGAAGTCCTTGGGGGTTGCCGTAGACCGAGGCGGTTGAAGAATAGACGAATCGTTTAAGTCGCTTGCTTTCCCGAGCCGCCATCAGCAGCTTCAGGGTTCCGCGTGCGTTTACATCAAAGTCCCGGACCGGATCTTCAGTGCTGGCGATGATGTTTCGTGCCGCCAAATGGAACACGTAATCCGCTCCCTCGCGAACGATGGCCGCAGTGTCATCATCTGTCACGCACGCCACGCGAAATTCGATACGATCCATAACGGAACGAAGATGCTCTCTGTCACCTGTGAACAGATCATCAACAGCAATTACGCGGGCACCGTGTCTTTCCACCAGGGCGGCCACCAAATTGGACCCCACAAACCCAGCAGCCCCGGTGACCAGCACGGTTGCGTTCGGAAGCGAAGAAGGCGATGCCATAGGACTTCCTTACAAATAGGGACAAAACTGCCTTAACAGGACGGATTTCTAATACGTCAACCGGTTCTGTCGGAAGTTCTCGAATTAATCCGCGACTCTGGCGACAACTTGATCGTAGTACTCTCTTGTGTCCTGGACGATGCTTGTTGCATCCTTCCGCATCCGCTTCAATAATTGTCGCGCTCCAGCCGCGAGCCGAATGCCGAGGAATGGCTCGTTTACAATCCTGCGCATGGCATCAGCGAGGGCTCGATGGTTCCGGGGAGGAACAAGCAAGCAGTCCTGTTCATTGGTGAAAATTTGCCGCGTATACCCAGCGTCGGTGAGCACGACAGGAACGTCCATGCACATCGCTTCCCCGATCGTCGTTGACCAGACATTATCGAACGCGCTGGTGTGCGCAGATAGACAGGCAATCTTCAAAAGGCGCTCCGCATCACTTCGCATCCCAAGTAACCGCACATGGTGATCGAGTCCACGGGCATCAATCTCGCAACGGCAGTGTGTCATCAAATCGCCATCTCCAGCGACAACGGCCAGAAACTTTAATCCATCCCGGCGCAGATGGTCGCAGGCCCCGATAAAGTTTAAGGGGTCTTTGATTTCCGTGAGTCTCGCGACAAAGGCCAAGATGGGAATAGATTCCGACACACCCAACTCCTGCCTCAGATCGTTAGATACCGTTTGGGACTGAAATCGCTCCTCATCAATCGGGATTTCTATTCGCCGATGGCCTTTGCAGCCCGCTGCTTTAAGGTGCGCCTCCATCTCGACGGACGTAGGCATCAAGCCATTGATATGCTTAAGCATTCTGCCAAGCAACTTTTTCGGAAACCCGCGTGTGTCATCACCCCAGTTGCTGAACACGATTGGTTTCGGAGAGCGTCCGATGAAGCGTGCTGCTTTCGCTACCACTGCCGTCGGCAGCCAGTGGCAGTGTACTAGATCAAACTCGCGTTGGCGGCGGAGCACGGAAAGGAACATCGATCCCAGAAAAATTGGAAGCTGGAACCGAGCCAACCAGAAGCTTCGCAAGTTTCCCATGATTTCACGGCCGTCTCCGTACGCCAAACACTGCTTGTTTGCCGGCAAGAAGTACTGAAACCGGTGGACTGCGATGCCATGCATCTCTTCGTATTCCGGATATCCCGGTGCCCCGGGACACACAACCGACACCACCATTCCGTCTCGTGTCAGGTACTTTGCTAGATTAAAGACACACGTGCCAGCGTAGTCACCGGAAAAACGTGGAAACGACGTCGTAACGAAAAGCACGGACTGCGCACGGTGCTCCAGACTCTTGCCGCGATCCCTGCTTGGAACAACCGACATTTCGCCATCATGTGCGACTCCTTCATCGTTCACGGTTCCAAGTCTGACCGTCCGCGATTTCTCGTTAATGCTCTCGTAATGAGGGCCGCGCGCGTGTCTGCATGTCATTTTTTCTGCTCCCGACGCATCGCTGCAAAATGATTCATGAATGCCGAGTGTGAAACAGCAAAGTTGCCTGTCACTCGTTCGCCGTCAGCCACATTTTCCACCACCACTGCGCCAATCGTAATCCGCGCCCGCGAGCCAATCGAAAGATGATCGGAGATGCAGACGCCTGGGCCAATCCACGCGTCGTTCCCGATGTCGACCGTTCCAGCGATTGTTGCGCCAGCCGCGATCAGGCAACCGCTCCCAATTCGAACACCGTGTGCGACATGAACGAGATTGTCGATCTTGACGTCTTCACCAATGACGGTGCAGTTTCCGAACAGCCCTCGACTGACGGCACAGTTAGCCTGGATCTCGACGCGATTGTGAAGGCGAACCCCGCCAGCGTGCACGACGGACATGATTCCGCCCGGGGTGCGCACGAATTGGAACCCTTCAGAGCCGAGAACCACTCCTGCGCGAATCGTCACGTTCTCACCAATTTCTGTCCGTTCATTTACGACGACATTTGGTTCGAGGACGGTACCCCGACCGATACGAACGCTCTGTGGCGCGATGTATGCAGTGGGATGGATGATTGCCTCTGGAGATATCGCATTTGGAAAGGGCGCTCCATAGAAATCCGTCCTTGTTGCCAAGTAGTTGTGGATCAAAAAAAAGACAGTCCGGGGTGCATCTGTCACCAAAACGCACCTGGGACTAAACTTTTGAGAGCATGCGGGAGAGGTAACCACGCAAGCCAGGTTTGGGTTGCGAAGCGCCATCCGCATGTACTTCGCGTTCTCGGCGAACGCAAGCAACTTTGGCGTGTTATAGTTCGCGTCCCCAAGGGACCCTATCTCTGAGTCTGCGGTCAAGTGACCTTCCACACCGGCTTTCAGAATCGCCTCGCTCAACAACACGACGATGCCTCCATTTCGACAAGATCCCTGATGCAGCAACCGTGACCAGCAATGCGGAGCCGATCTACCAGTCGAAGGAAGGCAGACCGGGTTCCTGGGCCGTCGTAGATTAAGGGTGCCACGTCGTCCAGGGTCGCCTCGTGCATCTGCGGAACGCAGCGTTTCAACGCTTCGTAGCCGTCAAGACGCGCGGAGTTAAGGTAGACGTGGATCGGATGAAAGCTGAAAACCCGAAGTCCCTTCAGTTCCAGCAGCGATTCAGGATTCCACACCGCTGTCCTACATTGCGTTTCGTAGTAGTCTTCCCAGAAAAAAGGAATTCGCCAAAGGTGCTTTCCCCCGGTCTCATATCGCACCATTTGGAGGCCCTTGGCGTGGGGTAAAAATGTCGTTACGTCAACGGTGAGGCGTTCGGTCTTAATGATGGCCGCAAGCAGTCGCTCCGACTGTATCAGATTGTGGGTGCGCAGGCTGTTCGCGTCAGGAACTAAGCGAAGGCAGTGCTCCAAAATGTCCGATGGCGTATCTCCGTGTGATGAGCCGGGCAAGAAGTTGGGGTGAATGCCCAACTCGAACAGTTGCGGCCGCCTTCTCAGCCGGTCAATTGCTGGACTGGCGTGTGTCACGAACCATGTACTATGTACGCCAGAGTCGATTAATATCTGTGCGACGAAATCGATGACGAAATCTGGCGCCCAGTCGACGTCAATCGTAACGGCAATTTGAGCTCTGTTGGTTAGCACACATCTCCTCCCAGCGGGTATTCCGTGGTCAAATTTGTCATTCCCCTGCGGACGTGGTTCCAAGAACGAGGTCTGAGGCGACTAGGTTGGGCCGGAAGCATTCGTAATCTTGTCTGACTTCGCGGCCAACATCGAATCGGCATCCTGAGGTGCCTGCCTCCCGCTCGCGGCGGTCGATTGTCGGATCCCTCGGCGGTAGGCGGAGTGGGACGTGGGCGTTGCGGAGGTCGGATGCCATCGAAGAGTCCTGTTGTATTCCATGTCGAACCACATTCCAAATAGCAAAAACTGCGTCCCGCTGATAGCAGTGAACATGCACGCAAGCGCATTGATTTCGGGGATGATCCCCGTGGTGCCCCATTTCCAAAACAGGCGAACGCTCAAGCCGAGGCAGGCCAGAAATAAGACTACGCCGAACGCGTAGAAGAACAGGAGCGGATGAAAGTCGCGAATGACGTACTTCTCTTTCATCCGCCAGAGAAACTGCTTCAGCAGCAGCCACGACATGCGAGGAATAACTATGCGCAATCGAATGCCGGACTTTTCGCCGATGTTGTAAACCGGCTGCACCGGTACGTCACAAACGCGGAAATTGTAGACGTTCAGCATTACCAGCAGGTGATTTGGGTATCCATAGCGCCGGTACAACTTGCGAATGGGAATGGTCTCCAACGCCTCGCGGCTGATCGCCGTGTACCCCGTCTGAGAGTCAGCAATGTGCCAGTACCCCGATGCAATTTTTGTCAGGAGGGACAGCGAAGCGTTTCCCAGGTATCGATAACGTGGGATTTTCGTCCAGGCTTCGCCCGTAAACAAGCGGTTACCCTTGACATAGTCGGCCTCGTCCCGAACCACCGGGCCGATGACTTGCTCCAAGTCGTCCGGGGCCATCTGCGCATCGCCCGCCATCACGGCAACCACATCCATCTGATCCGCGATGGCACGTTTGTACCCCGTCACGATCGCGCCGCCGACACCCTGGTTGCTCGCGTGCTCAATCAACACGACTCGCCCCGAGAACTGAGCCTCTTCTGTCAGCCGACGGACCTCCTGGCGGGTCTCGTCGCTGCTGCAGTCGTCCACGACGTAGATGCGGTCGACGAATCCCGGCATGGTCTGAATCACTCGACCGATCAACTTCTCCTCGTTGTGGGCCGGAACGACGACGGCGATTTGTTTGGAGAGGTACATGTCGGATCTCACATGTCAGGTGTCAGATGCCGGATCTCGGATAGCAACTCGATATAAATAGCAACAGGATCGGTTTGGCAAGCAGTGGTGCATCAGCGATTCCCGGAACGTCCTTAGCTGACGGTTCGCAATCTTTTGGTGTCAAACAACTAGCCTGATTTCTCTCGTTGGTTTTTCAAGACCGTTCTACGCAAAACGCGACTCACAGAGCTCAAACGATGAAACCGTCGAAAAAGGTGGATAACTCGGTAACAACGCGGGCCAGTTGGGATTCGGTCAGTTCGGGGTAGATCGGCAAGGCGGTCGTCTCGGCGGCGGCGGCTTCGCTGTGCGGGAAATCGCCAAGCGTGTAACCGAGGTCGGTGAAACACTCCTGCAAGTGCAATGGAACGGGATAGTAAACCTCGAATCCGATCTGCCGCTGTTTCAGGTGAGCGTGCAAAGCGGAGCGTCGGTCTGCGGGGGTACGGATGACGTACTGGTTGTGGATGTGGCGGGAGGCAGCTGGCAGGGAGCAAAAAGCGGGCGGTAGCCGCGATGGGTCTTGGGTGATGGGGCAGGCCACCGTTGGGGTGTAAGACGCGGGTTCGCGACATCCGGCCTCCTGATGGCTGATCACAGACTGCTGACTGCTGACTCCTGTGCCGCTTTCTGGCAGAGTAACCAGGCCGCGGTCGACGAGGCCGGATTGGCGGAAAAGTTCGCTGTAGCGAGCGGCGTTTCGTTGGCGGGCGGCGGTCCAGGCGTCCAGGTGCCGTAGTTTGACGCGCAGGACGGCGGCCTGGATCGCGTCCAGGCGAAAATTGCCCCCGACCACTTTGTTGTAGTACTTCGGGCGGTAACCGTGGTTCCGCAACAAACGCACCTTGTCGGCCAAGGCGGGGTCGTTCGTTGTCACCATTCCGCCGTCCCCAAAGGCACCCAGGTTTTTCGACGGAAAGAAACTGAAGCAGCCGAAATGGCCGATGGATCCCGCACGGCGGCGCTTGTTCTCGGCGCCGATCGCTTGAGCGGCATCTTCGACGACACATAGATCGTGGCGCCGTGCGATAGCCATCATCGAGTCCATATCGGCCATTCGGCCGTACAAATGCACGGGAATTATCGCTCGCGTCCGGCACGTAATTTTGGCTTCGATCTGTCCAGGGTCCAAGTTGTAGGAGGCGGGATCGATGTCCGCAAACACAGGTTTCGCGCCCAAGCGGGCCACGGCGCCGGCTGTGGCAAAGAACGTATACGGGGTGGTGATCACCTCGTCCCCCGGCTTGACCCCAATAGCCATCAGCGCGACCAGCAATGCATCGGTTCCAGAGGATACGCCGATGGCATGGTCGCACTGGCAGTAATCTGCGATCTCACGCTCCAATTCCTCGACCTCTGGGCCCAAAATAAAATGTTGCGATTCCAGCACGCGATGCACGGCCTCGTCGATTTCCTCGCGGATGGAATCGTATTGAGCCTTCAAATCGAGCAGGGGGACGTTCATGGTCAGGGTCAGATGTTAGGGGGGCGGGTTTCGCGGAATAAGGAGCATTGGGGCAGGGAGTAGAGAGCAGGTGAGAGGTAGCCTAAAGATGCTGCCTCCCTGCCTCTACCCCACTCGTCTCATGAGCCCCTCGACGAGCCAATATTCTTCTTTCGTCGTTGGGCAGACGGCGCGGCCGTTTCCATCCAATTCCAAGCGGTGGCCGCCAGCACTCATCCAACCCACTTGCCGAGCCGGAACACCGGCCATCAAGGCGTAGTCCGTCACGGGATGCGTGATTACGGCGCCGGCGGCGACAAAGGCGTAACAACCAACGTCGTTTCCACAGACCAGCGTGGCATTCGCGCCGATCGTGGTGCCTCGTCCGACGCGCGTCACCCGATACTCGTCTTTGCGATTGATCGCGGATCGCGGATTGATCACGTTGGTAAAAACCATCGACGGTCCACAGAAGACGTCATCCTCCAAGATCACGCCTTGGTACAGCGAAACGTTGTTCTGGATTTTGCAGTTCTGGCCTACGATGACACCGGGGGCCACGAAACAATTCTGACCGAACGAGCAACGCGGACCGATGCGGCACCCGGAGGACACGTGACAGAAGTGCCAGATTGTCGTGCCCGCCCCGATCTCACAAGGCTGGTCGATAATGCTGGTCGGATGAACGTAGAAACCCGACATAACTATTGCCCTCCCTCGGTGGTCGCAAGAACCCTCCGTCGCGGAGACGGGACAGTCGCTCCGCCGCCAAGCAGCGGGTGTTTAAAGTCGTGGCCGCCATTGACCGGACGGCTGTTGCGAATGGCGTAGACCAGATCCACGGATGGCCGTGCGTCGCTGACCGTAAAACCTCGGCCGGCCAGCGTCTCCTTGTACACTTCGGTGTGCAATTCCGTGAATCCGTGCGACAAATCGAATTCGTCGCCGTCGATGGTGATGGACCGATAGGCATGTCCGCCCTTCTCCCGAATTGCGCGAGGAATGTCCGCCACATCGACGGACAGGAACCAGCGCACGCGTGCTCGCTCCAACTCCAGAAAGCCCGCCATCCGCGCCGGTTCGGCCAGATGGACGAGATTGCGTTGCACGGAGCCGAACAACCACAGCAGCAGGTCAAAAAAATGGACGCCAATGTTCATGGCCAATCCCCCCGACTTCTGCTCGTCGCCTTTCCAGGACGCGTGGTACCACGCGCCGCGGCGAGTGACGTAGGTCAGGCAGATATCATGACGCTCGTGATCCGACTCGTCGGTCAGCCGTTCCGCCAGTTGCCTAACCGCCGGCAGCAATCGCAATTGGAGCACGGTGTAAACACGTCGCTGGTGTTCTGCCTCGAGTTCGAGCAGTTGATCCAGATTCCAGGGATTGATGACCAGCGGCTTTTCGCAGATCGCGTTGGCTTTCAACCTCAATGCCAGGCGAACGTGGGCATCGTGCAAGTAGTTTGGCGAGCAAATGCTGACGTAATCGACTCCGCCGTCCTCCGACTTGCGCCGTAGTTTCTCCAGAAAGCGGTCGAATCGCTCGAATTCGGTGAAAAACCGTGCTTCGGGAAAGTAGCTGTCCAACACCCCGACGGAATCGTGAGGATCTACCGCCGCGACAAGCTCGTTGCCGGTGTCGTGGATGGCCTTCAGATGGCGAGGTGCAATAAACCCCGCGGTACCTAGCTGTGCAAATCGTTTCATGGCTCAACTCATCCAGTACTTCAGCTTGAGATCGTAGAAACCTGCCTGTTCCGGCGGAGCGAAGCCGCTTTCGACGCGTTCGATAATCGCCGGCAGGAGCCGTTGGAACTCCGGCCCGTGGTCATGGCTGTGAAGCGTCCATGCATTCGGCGAGGCCAAATCCGCGCGGACATACGGACTGGACTGCAGCCGCCGCGAAACCATCGTTTCCCAGTTCCGCAGGGCATTCTTGCGGGTCACGTGCTGCCATAGCCTCCGCTTCCACGAGATGTAAAGCGGCCGCAGGGGCAGCAGCTGCTCGAAGCGTCGGCGATCGACCAAGAACTTACGGCTGGTAAACGACCGAAAGCGAAAAAAACCGTCGTCGTCACGGACGTAATTCTCGTCCTTCTTCTGAAACAGACGGCCATCTGCGGTGGGAGGCCCCGGAAGGGGCAGCGCAAACATCACATCTGGCCGACGCTTCAGCAGATCCATCCCGTCGGCGATCCACGAGTGACCGGGCGCCTGGTGCAGCAGCATGTCGCAATCAAAATGGACCAAGTATTCTGTCTGGCATGCCTCGAATTCGTTGATCCATCCCCACAATGGAACGCCGCGGCAGTCCCGGGACCAGCGCAGGCGGCGCCCGAAATGCTTGCGGCTCAGGGCTTCGTTTTGACACAACTTGTCGTCAAAGGTCACGATCCGATCGATCACCCCGCGGTCGCACAGACGCTGGGCCGACGCAAGCAATTCCGCAATTGTTGCGGCGCCCGAGTACGCACGATTCGCGGCGCCGCAGCCCACGTCCATGTTCAGCAGACGTTCTGCAAATGGATAGTTGCAGGCCCGGACCAGGTGGGCAATGGTCAACTCGAGGTAGGGCACATCAAATCGGGAGGCCATTACCGACAAAGTACACGCGCGATCGCCGGATGCCAGCCGACCGGCGAGGGCAGAAAACTGGCCAGACAGCCCTGTTCCCGCGTCGGACATCAAATCACTCGTGACCGCGATTCCGCGGGCAAGACCAGGAGGTATTCAATCACGCGTTTGTTTGCCAATTCCTGATCGTCGATCTCGCGGCCTTCGAAATCAAAGGCCATGTAGTTCAGCGACCCAAGAAGCGGCAGCAGCGGTTTCAAATCAACGATGCCAAAATGTGCCTCCAGGAAAATCGTAGGCCGACACTCCGACAGCAATCGGCGACCGCCTTCCAGCACGGCCAGTTCGGCCCCTTCCACGTCGATCTTCAGCAGCGATGGTGACCGCCCCGAGCGTTGCCAGAACGAGTCGAGGGTAACGGATGCGACTGTGACAATGTTCGATAGCTGCGTGCGACCCGCCAGAGGCAGCCCTTCGATACGCGACATTGTCGAAACGCCACCCGGCGTATGCAGCCGCGTTTCGCCGTCTTCGTGGCCCACCGCAGCGGGCTCGATATGCACATTCAGGGTCCTCGGCAGGTTGGCGGACACGTTGGCCCGCAACAGGCTCAGATTGGCGGGACACGGCTCGAACGCGACGACACCACCGTCGGGTCCCACCAGCTTCGAGAACCACAACGTAAAAAATCCGATGTGTGCTCCCACGTCAAAGACGACTTGTCCGGGCCGCACAAAGGCCCTCATGATATCGCGACGACGGCCCTCGTAATTCCCAATCCACATCGTATCAGCACAGCGCCGGCTGGTGATCAGGCGCCAAGCCCGCAGATCGCCCGTGGCGATTCGCACGGCAAACGGATCGATGGGCTTCAGACGTTTGAGCAAAGGCCGAAAACAACGCCAGCTCAGCAGTCGCGTTCCAGCGCCCAGAACGCGTCCGAGGCCACTCAGCAACCGGGCGTTACGCGGGTTGAGATCGGCGGAATCCATCAGGAGCGACATCAGTCCTTAGGCGTTGCGTCAAAATAGGTTGACGAATTTCAAAGTAGTAGGCACACTCCGTGTGCCGTAAAACGCGGACGGCACTCGGAGTGTGCCTGCTACCAAATGATCAACATATTTTGACGCGGCGCCTTAGTGCGGCACATCAACATGCCGTCGCCAGCAAGCGTTTCGCAGACCTGGCAAATAGGCAAGCGCCCATCTGGCATAATTCCTCCAACCCAGGGGCCACGCGACTAGGGACTTGCGGAACCACAGCCGGGCGGCACCGTAATCGCCTAGCTTGGCCGCACAAGTACCGATTGCGGTTGCCCAGGCTGCGAACGACCGAGGCACGGCCCGCAACACGTGCCCATGATGCTCCAGGATATAGACGCCGCTTTCGTAGATCGCTCGCACATTGCTGCGGATGTTCGGCCCGCCGTGCGTGTACCGCCGGACCAGCGGCTGCTGAACACAGGCCACACACAATCCCTCCCGATCGCACAGCGGCAGCAACCGCAAACGCAGTTCGGAATGCTGATTTGCAGGCAAGCCACTGGCGTAGCCGCCCAATCGCTGAAAAAGCTCACGCCGGATGGCGAACGTTCCCGTAAAGAAGAAGCCCCACTGATGCACCGGGACACCCGCTGGTTCGACGGGCAGCCGCGTATGATGCTGCCGGCCGTCCTCATCGACAAACTCGCAACCACAACACACCACGGCCGGGTTTTGGCCGTCGATCTCCGCCGCGAAACTCGTCAGCCACGCGGGCAGCACTTCGTCGTCGCTGTCCAAGAAGGTCAGCCACTGGCCAGCCGCCAGCGATGCGCCCAGATTTCGCGCGTCCCCAGCGCCGCGATTGTCTTGATAAGCATACCGGACGCGCGGATCGCGTTCCGCGTATTCTGCCACCAACGTCCGCGTCCCATCCGTCGATCCGTCATCAGCCACGATGACCTCGAAATCCGCCAACGACTGCGCCAGCACGCTGTCCAGGCACCGTGGCAGCAGGTGGGCTCGGTTGTAGGTCGGAATGATGATGGAGAAGAAGGTCATTGGTCAGTGGTCAGTGGTCAGTGGTCAGTGGTCAGTTGTCAGTAGTTTATGGTGGGGGTACGTGCTCGCTAATTCCGGGTCGTGAGGGTGCTGGAATGGGTCGTACCAAGCGACCTTTTCGCCGCTCCGATAGATTTCGTAGCTGTAGTTGCGGATTCGTCCCAGCGCAAAGTCGAGAAGTTCCCACACGTCCAGGACCATAGGACCCCGGAAGACGATCTGCCCCTCCAGTTCCGCCAAGGTTCGACCAATCGGCGCGAGAACGAGCGTCGAGTGCTGGATGCTCCGGTAGCGTTCGGGAAGTGAGTAGACAAGCTCGCCGTAAGAGGAAACGTCGGGCAGTGGCACTACGATGCTCCCGCCGTCAACAACTCAGGAACGAGGTCCAAGGCGCCCAAACCGGACTTGTCGCGCAGTTCGCGGAGGTGCGTGTACATCAATTCCCGGTAGCGGGGCGTGCGGTCCAATTTGGTTTCGTAGTAGGCGACCCACCTGATGAAATCGCGGGTCTGTTCCAACTCGCCGGCCTTGTACAAATGATAGAAGTCGGCCGACAGAAGTCCGTACCGACGTTCCAATTCCTCCAGGTCCGCTTCGATGCCGTGGATATCCTGGATGATCTCGTTCAATGTCATGAGTTCCTCCGTGTTTACGCCGCTGGGCTTCAACGGTGGCTGCGCGAAATTGGTGACACCACGCAGAATTATATACCCGCTCTGGCCAAGATGCCAACCGGTGCGAAGGTCCACGACGGGGGATTTTGACGCGTCAAATCACACCCTCACGACGATTTCGTCGGGACAAGGTACGCCACGTCCAACAACCCCAGCCCCCGCGTCTGGTCGAAGAAGTGCTCCCCGCTCCCCGCTCCCTGCTGCCCGTTTCCCGCCTTCAAGAATCCGCGTCGCCCCTCTCCAGCCGTTCCAGCTCTGCGGTCAGGGTCCGAACTTGGTGTTCTAATTCCTTTAGGGATTCGAGCACACGAGTCTGTGTCTGGTGCGCGGTTTCAAGAAGGCGACGTTCACGACGATGTTCGACAAGTTGCAGCCGGTTCAGGTGTAGCCGCTCGATGTGAAAGGCTCCCGTCACGCTGAACGCCCGCAGTGTGCCGTCCTCCTGCTCGTCGAAGTGCGCCCCAATTGGATCCCGCAGTGGATGAAGTATCCGTTGCGGTGAGTTGGGTTGCCAATAGTCCCCCTTGAATTCGTTGCAGGGATGGCAGCAATACACCCAATTCTCAGGCACGTCGGAACCTGCTCGGGATCGGGGCTGAAAGTGATCGACCGTTAGTTCGGATCCGGCGTCACGCTCCGTGACCCCGCAATACCCGCAACGGAACCCGAATCGCCGCCGTAGCGATTCTCGCTCCTCCTGACGCATAGGCTACCGATCCTTCGCCGAATTTTCCGCTCCTCCGCCCAGCACGGCGGACAACTCGCCCTCAATCGCATTTCGTTCAGCATGCGCGTCCGTGAGGAAATCACGCAGTCGTCGCACGAATGCCTCTTTGCGGCGTACGAGCGTCTGCAGGTTGCGGTTCTGGGTCTCGATAGCCTCTCGCTCCCGGTGGAGCCGCCGCGTGGCCGGGGCCAAGTAGGCGGCTTCGGCCTGCTCTAATTCCCGGCCCAGCGACGCAAGTTCGGCCTCCTCGGCTTGGCTCAGCAGACCCGGCAAATCCCGCTGGCGCAATTCCTTAAACCGTTGACGTTGCCGCTCATCCCACATGGGACATCCCTCCAACGTGGCTCACTTGACCTGCGAAGATCAGCCGCTATCCGTACATGCTTATGATACGCTCCAAGCGGCTGGAGAAACAAGGGCAGCGATTGTCGATCCATCAACCTCCATGCTGTCGCGACGTCACAAAGGATTCGCACCTCCCAACTTGCGGCGTCGGCTTGCCGTAGCCGTTCGGCAGAGTCCTGGATATCTTCTGTTCCGTATGGCCCCTGTTGGAAGCATGATATCCTCCCGTGCTCCCTCCGCCCCGTTTGCTCCCTGCGCAGCGTTCTCTGCTCCCTATAGCCATCAGATATCAAGAGCCAAATATCGAGCGTCGGTAATCCGCTCCCCACTCCAGACGCACCGACGCACCCATTAAACCATCGCCCTGATGAAGGAAAGCAAGTCGCGCCACCGCTGGCGTTCTGCGGGCGCATGCCGTCCAGATGCGCCACCACACGTTCGAGTAGTGTCTGAAACTCGACTGCCCGTGTTTGACGCTGCTGCACCAACCGCAAGACCCAACCGAAGTAACCGCCGTCACGTTCAAGCTTCGCCGCGTCCAGTTCCGGCAGGTTTGCAATTAGCGGCTGCTCGATGATCGGCGTCACGGCGCGGAACTCGTCGTCTCGTTCGATCAGGTCATTGGTCGGTGTGGAGGCTACGTATGGGGGTAGGGCGGAAAACTGTCAGCCGTTTTGTTTTGCTTGTGCCCTTTGTGCTCGCTGTGGCTCATTCGAGATGTCGGAATCTCACGCGAAGGCGCTAAGTCGCGAAGAAGAAGGGACGGATTTGGCGTGGCGATTGTGCGCCCGGAAAACGTCCGCACCTTGGTGCCTTGGCGTGAGCTTTGTCTTCGGATCTTGCCCGACGCGGGATGCGGATTGACCGTACGGTTCTCCGTGGGCACCGACTCACCGACGCACCGCTCCCTGCCCCTGCTCGCGCTGGAAATGAAACACGTCGGGATCCTGCATTCGTCGGGCGGTGAATCCGATTTGCTCCATCCGGTTGATCAAGCACTGCCGGTCGCAAGGGCCGAATGTATGGGTTTCCAAGAACAATTCGTCCATCCGCGTCAGCGACTCGAGAGCGGTATTCAACAGCACATCGCATTCCGCGCCCTCGATGTCCATTTTGACGATGATTCGCGCGTCATCTTCCGGGGGGCAGGCTTCGAGGACACCCGCGAATTCACGAATCGCGACTTGCTCGACACACGTCTGTCTGGCGTCGGGACGTTCGATCAACGAGTGGGACCAGGATCGCTCGTAAACATGCAGCTGCGCGAGACCGTCACGCGCCCCGACGGCAGCCTGATGGAGTCTTACGCGGTTCTGGAACTCGGCCGTCGAGGCGACTGTCTGGCGCAAGGCCGCGAAATTGCGTGAACTTGGTTCAAAGCACTCGACCATCTTGGCGTCATGCATCAAGGCGTACACCGCGAAGTAGCCTTTGTGGGAACCCAAATCCAGAACATACGCACCGCGGTAATCGGTTCGGTAGACTTGGCGTAAGTAGATGTCGCGAAAGATCGCAAAGTCGGGGTAGTAGCTCGGCTCCAACGACAGTCGGCCACCACCCACGCGAATCCGCAATTCTGGCCAGCGGCAACAATCCGCCTGCCGGCAAGCAATCGCAACAGGGCGAGCTTGTCCGAGAACCGAAGAAACGGCGACCGGACGACAGCAAACGCGTCGGGGACACGTTTCTTGATGGCATTCATTAGTCCCAAAGATTAGCTCCTGTCACGCAGCAACGGCACTTCAGATCTTCACGCACCCGGCTACCACAACGAGGTCGGAGGTCAGATGTCAGATGTCAGATGTCAGATGTCAGATGTCAGGTGGCAGGTGGCAGAGGTCAGAGGTCAGAGGTCAGAGGTCAGAGGTCAGAGGTCAGAGGTCAGACAGTCCGTTGTCACCGACGCACCCATTAACCCTTGCTCCCTGCTCCTCGCTCCCTGCTCTCCGCTCTTGTCCACCGCCCTGCATGTCCGACCGGTCCTTGTTGAGGATCAGCTTCTCCATACGAGCAGCAAATCGCCAATCATCTGCATCTCGCGCAGCTCTCCCAAAGCACCCTGGATCGCTTCCGGCGTGATGTGTGTCCAGTCATACTTGATGGCCGGCCACTCCGACGAGCTTCCGCCAGCCGTCCCCTTTTCCCCCATTAGCCGCGCATCGTCGACGATGATCATGTCCGCGTGCCGGCGTGTCCCGATGATCTTGAGTTCTCGAAGAAGTGGGACCTCTTCCTGTCCGTGCGCGGTGCTTCCTCCGGAATAGTGCGCGTCCAGAAAGAACACGACCGGTTCGTCGATGGTCTTGACCAGTTGGTCCAAGACTTTCGCGCTGTCGCCGAAATGGCAGTGAACGTTCGCGAAGTGCCGAAGTCGATGCTTCGTGGCACGATACCACTTGTTGCTTAATTCGATGGTATGCACGACGTCAAAGCATTCGGCCGCGACCTCCGTGGTCCTCCCGCGGTATGTCCCGGTCTCAACGAACACGCGAGGTACGCCGCACTGCTGGCTCACGAGCGAAAACAGCTGGAAACGATGTTGGAATCGCTTTCGATCTCCTATCCGAGCCAAACGCAACCCTAACGGATGAAGTAGCCGATTGATCAAGTGCATGTTAAATCTGCTTTTCGTCCACAAATCGCTCGACCAAACCGAGTCGCTTTAGTTCCTCGGCCACGTTGGACGGCGTGAAAACTAACCGAGCCTGTTGCAGGTTGTGGCACTGCTGCCGGTATCGATTTATGGGAAAGGACTTGGTGATCCCTCGTACGACCTCGACCAACTCCTCATAGCCGTCGCACAGATATCCGATGTCGCCGAATTGTTGGAAGTAATGCGCAATGAATGGGTTCCGTAGACAGATGCAGGGTTTTCCGTAGGTCACTGCATCCAGGAACGAAGCGCTGGCGCGGAGCGTGTAGGCGTCCGGGTCGCCGACCCAAACGGCATAGTCCACGGCCCGTGCCCGTTCCTCGTAACAGCTACGTTCCAGCGGTGTCGCCGGAACATCCACCCACAACGCGTCCCGCCCGACCAGATGCTTCGCATAGCCCACGCACGAGAACCGTGCCTGGGCTTGCTCCTGGCCCATCCTGCTCGCCAAATCAAGAAACAGGCGAAATCCCTTTTCCTCACGGCCTGCGCCGAAATGACCAAAGCAGACGCTCGATGGCTCACAAGTGCTCGGACCAGCTTCATGACTCGCGGTATAATTATCCAGGCAAGGCAGATCAATGGCAGCGCAGTTACGTGCCAGACGCGGCGCCCTTTCGGCCAATGCCGTTAAGATCGAAGGCCCCAAGACAACAAACCGGAGACGTCGGGACTGGGGCAGGCGTAGCATTCCGCGCACAAGGCGTGCGTAATTCGCAGTTTCCGGCCGCTGGGACGTGCCGAATAAGTCTTGCACCTGATGAAGTACAGCCAATACGCTGAGTTGCGGCCTGCCCAAGTGCCGGAGTTTAAGCCACCAAATTCCTGGGTTGGTCATGGAACAGAAGACGATAGCTCCCGCCCGCAGCTGTCGAGCTTGGGCGAAAGCAAACCCGTACACCTCCCACTCGCTACGCAGACGTGGCAACCGGCCTTGCCGCTTCAGACTCGCGAGCGACTTCGCCCTTAGCCAGATCACACGCGATTCATCGACAGCAAGAGACGCCTTCACTCGCTCGATATGTCTGGGAACTCCCAGAAACGCTACTTGGCCCCGCGGAAAACAATGCAGCACGGCGGCAAGCAGCGACGCATTGAAATGGGCATGCGTTTCGTCTTTGAATTGAGGCTCGCAGACCACACAGCAGGCCGTGCCGAATGAATCCGTTGGTTTTGTGGACATGCTCATCGAGGCGACAGGAAGACCTGGGTTTTCGAGTTAGCATCGTTCGAGGAATCAGTGAGCGGCAAGGCTCTAGCCGCCGGTTCTTAATCGATTAAAGTGGCGGAAATACCGGCGGCTAGCGCCTTGCCGCTCACCGGACAGCTGACCGTTATTTCTCGGACGATGCTTAGCGACTGTTCACTCTTCGACTTTCTTCCACCGACTCACCGCTCCCTACCTCACCGTTCCCCGTCGCCATACACGCCGCGCCAGCGGCGGCACGCAGGCGACCGCCAGGCGGGCCAGGTTCGCCGTTTTTCGCGGATACCAGCGGACGGCTTGGGTCAGCAGTTGCCGGGTTTGGGCCAAGCGTCCCAGCTTGGCGGCGTACACGGCGGCGATTGAACACCAGTCCGAGTAATGTTTAGGGCTCTTCTGCAACTGTCGCTCGTGGGTGCGAATGATGTACAGAGCGCCCTCCAGGAGATTCTGCAGATTGCCGCGCAGATGCACACGGTCGTCCGTGGTGACGCGGACGGTCGGTTCGTCCAGGGCCACCAGTTCCAGGCCCTGGCATTTCAAGTAGGGCGTCAATCGCAGCGCGAATTCGGTGTGCTGGCTCGAGCGGCATTCCGCGGCAAAGCCACCCACCGCTTCGAACACGGGTCGCCGGACCGCAAACGTGCCGGCCAGGAACAGGCCGGAAAATCCCTCGTAAGCCGGCCCCAGATCCCGCGGGCGGCTGATCGACTTGACCTCTCCTTCGCCATTGACGAACTCGGCGGCACTGCAAACCGCGCCCACGCAATCCCGGGAAAACGCGGCCGTCAACCGGTCGATCGCCTGCGGCAACAGTTCATCGTCGCTGTCCAAAAACAACAGTACATCGCCCGTCGCTTGTTCGGCGCCCCGGTTCCTGGCCGCCGCGGCGCCGGATTGCTCCTGGACCACACCCCGAACCCGTCGGTCGGCGGCCTGAAGTTCGGCCAACACCTGGCGCGTCGCGTCGGTGGAACCGTCATCGACGACGATCACCTCGGCGCGGCTGCCACTGCTGCGGACAACGCTGTCCACGGCGCGACACAAGAGGTCGGCTCGATTATAGGTCGGAATGATGACGCTGAAATCGTTCACGGCAAAGTACTTACGTTTCGCCAACCCGCGCAGGTCCTGCCACGGGGACCGAAATGCCTTCACCCCGTAGTTGCCGACCGAGCAGCGTTCGAGAAATAAGTGAGCGGAACGGCTCTAGCCACCGGTTTCGAAACGGCCGAATATCCCGGAATACGAGCGGCTAGCGCCGTGCCGCTCACCTTTCGCCGGACCGCTGTTTCTCGAACGATGCTAACAACTGCCCCCTGCCAAATCCCTTCGCGTCTTTGCGCCTTCGCGTGAAACCTGTCTCGGCCCCGTTCGTATCCTTCGTGGTTCGAATTGACCTTCGGTCCGCCCCCGTTGTGCAACCCCTTCAGGGTTGGCGCTGCTGACCGGCGTCACCACCCAGGGTGGCGCTGCGCTGACCCTGGGCTACGGTGTAAAACCGCTTCGCGGTTGGGTTGCCGGTTACGGGGCGTGGGTTGCGGGGAATGACGGACTGCCGAGCGGTGCGACGCACCGATCACCGATCACCGATCACCGATCACCGATCACCGACCACTGACCACCGACCACTGACCACTGACTTTACTTCATGCCAGGGAAACTCGACAAAACCCGGTTGGTCGTACATCGGTTTCGGGCGACGCCCGCGTCAAGAACGCAGTCTCAGCCGTCCGCATTCCGGCCCGCGGCTCATCTGGAAACGCGAGATAGCGAGCAGGTCGTGGGCCACATACATCTTCTGGACCCAGCCCGATTCCGGAAACACCAGTTCCGTGCCCAAACCACGCCAGCGATCGATTCTTACGTCGACCTGGGAATCATTGAATTCTCGAATGGCCAGCAGTTCGCCGGCGAACTGGTGATAGTGCGAGCCCAAGACATCATCAAAATAGAGAAACGTGCGGCGCAGCGTGCGGCGTTTGTCATGAGCCAAGACGACGAGTGCCTCGCGTGTCGAACTGTATAGATCCAGATCGAAGGCGGCAAAACCCAGCGGGCCGGACTGCCGTTCGCTCACCCAATCCTGGACGGTCTTTGCTACGTCCCCCAGGATCAACTCCGTCCCCTGGTCCAGACGGCGACGGAGCGCGGGAAAGTTCATAGGATAATCTCCGGCCACCCACAGATCGGGGTGGTCACGGTAATCATTGCAGGCGCTGGGCAGCCCTTCGCCCGTATCGAATCCCACGACGCGGATCCGCACGGGAAACGAACGTTCCACGATGCGTGCATAACGCTCCAGTTCTAGCAAACCGTTGCCACCTGCCACGCCAAATTCGATCGCAGCGATTTCCGGCACCTTCTCTTTTTGGGCACGCCTTGCAGCCGCCACCAGCCCCATCATGTAATGAGGGCGGGGCACCAGCTCCCAACGGGCTCGTGTCGCTGCCGACACGGGCAGGCCGCGTAAAATCCATTGCACGAGCAAGCGAATCGGGGGCTCGCGCGCGATGCGACCGACCAGGCTCATGACGGCAGCTCCTCGATCCTCGGCGGCGCGAGGGGCTGGCCGCCGGTCTGTGTCCTCCGCTCATCCTGAATTTCGCGATATATGGCGACCAGTTCTTCGTTCGCCCGCCGCAGGTCGTAATCCCGCTCGACGCGCGCACGGCCGGCTTGCCCCATCTCAGCCCAGCGCTGCGGTTCGGCGATCAGCCGGGCCAAGCAGTCTCCCAGAGAAGCCGGATCCGCCTCGGACGCCAGATATCCAGAGACGCCGTCTTGGACGAGTTCGGGAATCCCGCTGTGCCGCGTCGCGACCACGGGAATGCCGCAGGCCATGGCCTCTTTCAAGCTGTTGGGAATCCCCTCGGCGCTGCCTTCCGCCGCCGTCCGGCTGGGGTTCAACACCACCTGCGCGCGATCCAAGGCGGCTCGCACCTCAGCTGGCGCCAGCCAACCTAAAAAGCTGACCTGGCCGGCGATGCCCAGTTCTCCGGCGAACCGTACCAACGATTGCCGCAGGGGACCGTCGCCGATGATCGTGTAATGCACGGGCAGACCACCGCGGACCAATTCGGCCACGGCCCGAAGGGCGTCTTCGATGCCCTTTTTCTCGACCAATCGGCCAGCAGTCATGATCTGGACCGTCTGGCCTGACGACAACGTTCGAGGGCGAAACGGAAACGCCGTCATGTCGATCCCCGTCCTCAACACCGCAATCCGCTCGCGCGGGCAACCGAGTTCTTCCAATCGTTGCGCAAAGGCGTCGCAGACCGGAAGGAACCGGCTGCCGACCTGGAACAGGCGTTCGTAGATCCCAGGGGATGTCTTCACGACACGGCTCAAATCAAACCCACGAAACGAGGTGACGATGTCGGCAGCCAGCAATCCCCGGTGTTTCAGTTCGGCGGCCAAAACGCCTAACGGGCCATACTGGCAGTGCAGGATGTCAAACGAACCGAGTCGTAGCAGAGGTTGGGCTTCGTACAGCAGGCGAGCAGTACCGCCCACACTTGGTCCGGCGTCCCGGCGAAGCAATCGCAGGGTACGCCGCGGGCTGCTGCAGGCCCCGGCCACGGCCAGTGCGGCAGCTCCCAGGCTCCGCCGCCATCGATCGGCAGGGACCGGCGGCGTGTACACGACCTGGAATCCCAAAGCCTTGCCAACATCGGGCGCCAGCTGACCGTTATCCGATCCCCGTTTGCCGGCAATGATGCGAACCTCACAGCCCAGCTCCATTACCCCCGCGATCTGATTCACAATAAACGACTCGTACTGCGGCGGAAACACCTTGGTCCAGAAGACGATGCGGAGGATCGGTGGGTCGGTCAGGTGGTGCATCGGTGTGTCAGGTGTCAGAGGTCAGTCCGTCCGTTGTCCGTTGTCCGTTGTCACCGACTCACGGTCGGACCGACCCACCGTAGCACCCCCCGCTCCCTGCTCCCTGCTCCCCGCTCCCCCGTGTGTTGTAGTGACGTTCGCTCCACAGAACCAAGACCAGGAGCGTCCATAACGCTTTGCTATGGTCCGCTTGTCCCGTCTTGTGCTCCTGGATCATCGTTTGTACTGTCTGGCGACAGATGGGCTGTCCCAGAAGATTGTCGAGCCCCAGAAGACGATCCGCCAGTTCCTGCCGAAACGGTCCCCGCAGCCAGGCTTTCAACGGAACGGTGAACCCTTTTTTCTCCTCCGTCTGGAAATCCAGATGCTTGCGCAGTGCATGACGTAGCGGCAACTTGCCTCGCTCTCGTTCGATGGCAAGGCACGACTTCCAGTCAATGCGAGCCGCCGTCTGAACGACTTCGAGATCGAGCAGCGGCACGCGCACTTCCAGACTGTGGTGCATGCTGGCGCGGTCCACTTTCGAGAGGACCATTGGCAGATGGACGACGAATTCGTTCCAGCGAAGCCAATGCGCCGTGGCGTCTACGCTTTCGCTGTGGAACTCGAACTGGCGAAGGTTTGTCGGCCAAGCAGGCAACTCGGGGAAGACGCGGGACAGCCACGGCTCACGAAATCGCGAATGCTTGTTCCGGTACCACTCGCCAATCGTCGAGAATCGGGGCTTGGTTTTCAGCAGTTGCGACTGGATTCGTTGCGCACGGCAGCGAAGAGAACTCCACAACCCTCCGGTCTGAAAATGCCGTACCCGTTGCAACGCCGAAATGAATCTCCCCGCGTAGCCCCAAAACAACTCATCGCCACCATCTCCCGAGAGGACCACTTTGACCTGCGAGGCGGCCAGCCTTGACAGGAACAGCGTGGGAAGAATCGACACGTCGGCGAGCGGTTCTGAACAAGCCGCGATGGCCTCACCAACCAGTTCCAAGGCTCCTTGGGGCGTGAGGTGCTGGAGGAAATTGGGATGTCCCAACGTGGCGGCATAACGGGCGGCGTCGCTCGACTCGTCCAATTTTTTGCTATCGCTACCGATGGTAAATGTGGGAACCGAGCCGATGGTCTGGGCGATTTTGGCAGCGATCAATGGCGAATCGATGCCTCCCGACAAAAAACAGCCCACGGGGGTATCGCTGACCATTTGACGCCGGACCGCGTTCGTCACCGCCGCGTCAACCGCCTCGGCGGCATCATCGTTAGCGATGTCCGGCTCGGAGTTCATGGGGAATTCAAAATAACGCCCCGAATGAACTCCGCCCCGGCCGTCCATTTCCAGCCACGTTCCGGGTTCCAGGGCGAAGGTGTCTCGGAGCATAGCGTACGGAGCCGGGATATGCCCCAACCGCAGATAGATTGCCAAAGCTTCCGGGGAGACCTCCGCGTTCGCCAGCCAGGGATGCGTCAGGATCTGGTCGTACTGCGACGCGAAGATAAGGCCGGCAGGCCGAACCGCGTAGTACAGTGGTTTGACCCCGGCGTAGTCTCTGGCCAACAGTAGCGTGCCGTCGCGCGTGTCGTAAAAGGCCAGCGCGAACATACCGTTGAATCTGGCCAACGCTTCCGGACCCCATTTTGCCAGTGCATACAGCACGACTTCGCTGTCACCGGTCGAACGAAACGCGAAGCCTTGCGTCAGGAGCTGTCGCCGCAATTCGGCGAAATTGTAAACCTCGCCGTTAAATACGAGAGCATAACGTCCGTCCGCCGAGAGCATGGGCTGGTGGCCGTTCTCCGATAGATCGAGGATCGCCAGCCGCCGGAATCCCAGCTGACATCGGCGCCTGTCGGTCCAGTATCCCGCGTCGTCCGGACCGCGCCGAACCATCTGCGTCATCAGGGACTGAATGACTCCCGGCGCCGTTGTGCCACCTGATTCGGCCGACCATTCTCCGACGATGCCACACATGTCAGGTCACGATCTCTCGAAAGCCAAGTTCCGCGCGGCAAAGCGCAATGTCACAAGCGTGACCTGATCAACCTTGATCCAGAAGGCGTCGCAAATACGACGGGCGCAGTTCGCGTTTCGCATCATGACCGAAACACGGCGATTGTGCGATGGTATAACGCCAACAACGGTTGGATAGCACGTTCCGGAGAAAACCTTTCGACGGTCAATGTCGCTGCATCGCCGAGGCGATGGCGTTGCGCGGTATCCATCGTCCAGGCGTCGCTGAGGGCCTGCAACAGCTGCTCGTCGTCCTCTTGGCTGACCAGTAAGCCATTCTGTCCGTCGATGATCAACTGCTCGAAACTGGCGTCGCGCGTGGCGATCAGCAGGCGTCCCAGCGCCATCGCTTCGATCGCCGCATTGGGCAGGTTATCCATGCGGGACGGCAGCACGACAAAGCGTGCATTCGCCACGTACCGGAATAGCGCGTCCGGCCGTTGCGGGGGGAGCACCGCCACTTGGCTGGCGAATTCGCCCAGCCGCTGGCGGAGGAATTCGTCGCTCGGAAGGCCCTCCAAGGAATGGACTCGCCCCACGAACAGGAAAAACGCCTTCGGATGCCGGTGCAGGAACTGCGGCAGAATCCGTGCCAACCGATCGCAGCCCTTGAGTCGATTGATACCGCCGAAGAACAGACCGTAGCTCTCCGCCGGAAAATCATCCGGCGGCGGCCAAGCTCCGCGGGTCAGCGGCTTAAGGTCGTAGGCGTACTCAATCACGTGAACCGGGAGTCTACACGCCGTTTGAATGCGTCGAGCAACAAGTTCACTGGGGGCAAATACGCCGTGGCTGCGTTTGATTTGCTTCGCTTCTGCCCATTCGCACTGGCGATCATTCATCGTCAAGGGCAACTGCTGAGCTTCGCGAACAGCCGGGCGGTACGCAGCAGCAAATGTGATCACAGGACAGACGGGCCGGACGGTTGAACATAGCCCACTGCCAAAATTGCTGACTGCTTGAATCAAGTCGAATGGCTCGTCGTGATGTCGTCGTCGTAGGCAGCGGGCTAACGCCCAAGAACGACCGACGATCTTTGCTGCCAGATGGCTTCGCCGGATGATTGGAAGCCTTTTCGCTAGACTTTCACCCCAGCGGCAAATCGGAACGCGATGAATGACGACGTTGTTGTCGAGGATGGTCCCGACAGCGTCAGAAAGTGTAAAAACCTCGACATCTTGGCCCAACTTCGCGAGCGTCCCAGCGGTCCGCTGCGTATAACTTGCTACGCCACCGGCGAAGGTGTTTTCGGTGGGATATTCCGTTGTTAAGAATGCTATGCGCATGGAAACCAGGGGCACAGGAATCACCTGGCAAGGAAGTGTGGCGAGCGAAAAACACCGAAACAGTTTTGCTAAGATCCGAACCACGTCATCCAGGCTATGAGACCTGCGACTCAGGCTTAATCTCTGCTTCGGAAAATTTCCTGATCGGCGATGTCCGGTCGTCTGTATTTCCAGAACCAATACGGAGGTTCGGGTTCAGGAAGAAACGCGTTCTCCAGGGCTTTCGGGTCCCCTTTGATGGCGCGGATGAAGAGATTCCGCGTGCCTCCGATCTTCTGTGCCTCGGTCCAGCTTGGCTGTTGTCTCTTGGTGAGTTCTACTTTCGAAAATCCCAACTCAAGCAACTGATCGCGTACGTAAGGAAATTCCAGTCGCCTATTGATCAGGGGAGCCAACTTGTCGTGCTTCTTATTCATTTTGGCCGCGTTGCCCCCCGCTTTTAGCATGAGGAAAGCCTCGCGTTCCTCCCAACTCGGCAGCGAATTGAAGTGAATCCGTTGCTTGAATATCTCCAACTCTTCCTGAAAGCCGCAGGGTTCGCGCCCGTAGAGAAAAAGATACAAGAGTCCTCCGTCCTTGACGTACTTGGAGATTTCATGAAGCGAGCCCGTGAAGCTACGACAATGGTGCAGGACGCCCCATGAGAACACGACGTCGAAACGACGTTCCGACGGAATGTGCTCGGAGAGCGACTCCAGCGGGCTGACCACAAATGTCTTGCGAACAGAGAATGGTTCAATCGCTTTCTTGGTGGCCTCGATTGCCGAAGTGTTCACGTCGACGGCGGTCACATTTGCTCCCAGCTTGGCGAATCCGTACGACCAGCGGCCGCCTCCCGATCCGCAATCGAGAACCTCTTTGCCAGCAAACCAAGCGGATGGAAGCATAAGTTCTTGTTCGCACAGGATTCGAGTCACGTTTTCCCGGAACCAGGGATCGTTGAGCATTAACTGGCCATCGGCTAGCCGATCCCACTGGAACCCGAAGGCGTCGCGTGTTTGGAATGAAGCGAGATCCGGCGCCCTGTCTGGATCGTGTATGGCTACATACAAGAACCGATAAAGGGCATCAACCTCCGCTTGAACTCGGTCAACTGTCGTGAAAGAACCAAACAATCGACGAAAAGCCATTCTGAGTTTGGAAAGGTAGCGACGGATCATAGCGATTTGTTCCAAAATGTGAACGAAACGTTCCCTGGGGAGAGGTTACCCGTGCCCGCTTCTATTGCTGGCTGGTACAGATGCTCAGGCCCTCGCAACAACCGAGGATTGAGCACAGGATCTGCAAACGCGGAATCAGGTCTTCATCGGGCGCCGTAAACGCTTGCCCAGCCAATCTTTCGCTCGGTAGGCCCACCTTGGATAAATACGCTCGTCCGTAACGACTCGCGACTCGGGCGTGCCGCTTTGTGATAATCGTTCGCGTAGCTGCCAATAGGATGTCCAGTCCCGTCGTCGCCTCGCAGAGCGCGCGGCCATGACCAGACGGGCCGTCCAAGCATTGCGGATTGAGCTGACGAGGTCCTCCGGCAATCGACGGGCTTCTGTACTCAGCCATTGTTCCACGACCCGGTGCCCGATAAGTTCTGTCGATGCGTCCCGCCGGGAAAGGTTCCGTGCATGCTCTCGCCGCAGGAACAGCACTTGGTCGATCCACGCGATTGGGCAGCGAACAGCGCGGAACAGGAAATCGTAATCAGCGGCGGGCCCCGCCTGCGCACGAAATCCTCCCGTCTGCTCCCACAGGCTTCGCCGGAACATCATGTTGCTGCATCCGCCATGCAGTCCCGGCGCATGCGCGAATGCCGTTAGCGCCGTGAGGGGCTCGACCAGCGTCACGCCAGCGACCCCTTGGCAAACCGCCGAGTGCCATGATCCCGCCTTCGCGTTCGCTCCCGAGTTCTCCCACACGCCTCGCTCGTCGAACCGGGCGTAATCAGCCAATACCAATTCGATGTCCTGATGCGTATCGAGTACGTCTGCCTGACGCTGAAGCTTGTCGGGCAGCATCAAATCGTCCTGGTCGAGCAGGGCGAGGTAGTCGCCCGATGCAGCCTCAATCCCCGCATTCATCGGCCCAGCCGGGCCGCCGCTATTCTGCGACATACGAAGCAAACGAATCGGGATGTCCGACTCGCGGGAGAACTGTTGCACGATTTCCGGCGTCTCGTCTGTCGACGCATCGTCGGCGACGATAATCTCTCTCGGCTTGTTTACACCGCCGAGTACGGATCTAAACGTCTCAGCCAAAAAGCGTGCGGCATTGAAAGTCGGGATGATCGCTGAAACGCGCGCTGGTCCCCGTTCATTCAGCATGTTCTCATACGCTGCGGGTGAGAGTCTTTTTGACCGTGTCTTTGACGCGATATATCCACCGAGGAAAGATCCGCTCGACGAGCAATTTCTCGACCTGGGGATGCCCGGCGTATGCCTCAAGGTACTTTCGCATCGCCCAGTACGGGTCCCAGCGGCGGTTTCGCCGTGCGTGCCGCGCATCCCAGACGATCTTGCCCAGCCAATGCTCGCGAATGCGCCTCATGAGTTGTGGATCCAGCTTGCCGGCTTGTCGAGCCAGCCATTCCTCGATTCCTTGGTGGGTCCGCATCATCCGGACGGGTTCCAAGGTGGTTTGGCTGGTCGAGTGCTTTCGGTATCCGTACAGCGGTTCGCGAACAACAACGACCCTGCCGGGTTGCTGCGCCAAGTCCATTTGATAGATCCGGTCCTCACCTTGACACATCCATTCGGGAAACCGGGGCGACAACACGCGGCGGACGAGCATGCTAGCGAACAGCGTAACACTACGGGTGGCTAGTTCTTCGACGGTGAAGTGAAAATCGTCGGGGATTCTGCAGTACTCAAAAATCCCTACCGAAGAGTTGTACTTGTAGAAGTCCGTGTGGACGTACGCGACGTCGGAATCTACGACGGCAACTTGCGCTTCAAGTTTTCTCGCCTCCCACACGTCGTCCGCATCCAGGAACGCGATCCACTCGCCCTGCGCCTCGTCAATCCCGCGGTTGCGGGCCACGGATTCGCCCTGGTTCGCCTGGCGGATCAGCCGCACCGGCGGGCCGTAGCTCTCGGCGATCGCCGCCGATTCGTCCGTCGAACCGTCATCGATCACCAACGCCTCCAACGCGGGATACGTCTGCGCCAGCACCGAATCCAACGTCTCCCGAAACCACGGCGCGGCGTTGTAACAGGGAATGATCACGGAAACGGTCGGTTGCGGCATGGGGCGGGTCTTAGTGGTTCGTGGTTCGTGCTTCGTTGAACGGGTCTATAGGACGTGTGTGGACGTGCCACCTGGAACGGGTATAAAGGCCCTTGCATGGCCGGAACCGCTGACGTGATTATTGGGATGCCCGTACCGGATGTTCCGTCGCCGTCGCCTTTCTCGACGACGATCATTTGAACACGGTCTTCGCGATGCGTCGCAATCTGGCGAGAACTCTAGTCGCCAGTGGTGATTCTTCCCGCAGCCTCTTCCGGTGCCGCTCGAAGAAAGCATCCGCCACGTGAGCCGTCAACCGAAACCGCACCGTTATCGGCACGTTGCTCCGCAAAACACTACGAATGTGCTCGCCATACCAACGCCAATAACGCCAGCGAAGAGCGGACGGATCGCGTTTGCCCGTAAGACGCTCGTACTGAGCAGCGTGGAATTCGTCCGGGTTCGTCGCCCTCGCACGAACCTCGCGTCGTCGGAACAACACGTCTGGAATCTGTGCAATTTCTCCCAGAATCACGATTTCGAGCAGCATCACGTGATCCGGTCCGATGCACGGTCTATCGCAGCGCACTTTTTCCAAGACAACCCGCCGAAACACGCCGTACATCATGTTGCAGGTGGAAAGTTTTCGTACGATCGTGCGAACTCGCTGAATGCTCTCTTTTCCTCGCAAGTCGATGCGGTCGCCCATGCACGGTTCGACAACTTGTCCTTCTCGGTCGATCAATCTGCTGCGCGCGTATACCAACACGACGTTCGAGTCCTCATCGAGCAGGGCGACACACTTGCGGACCAGGGAGGAATCGAGCAGATCGTGGCTGCTGGCCCACATGAAGTATTCAGTCGACGCCCGCTCCAAGACACGTCGAAAATTCCACGCAGCTCCCCGATTCTCTGGCTGACGCTCGTAACGAATTCGGGCATCGTGCTTCGCGAAGTCGCTGCAGATCTCCGAGGTCCCATCGGTCGAGCCGTTGTCGGAAATAATCAGCTCGAAGTCGGAAAATTCTTGGGCCAGCACCGAGGACAGCGACTCGGATATGAATCGCGCATCATTAAACACAGGCATTCCGATGGTCAACCGCGGCTGATGCTCCCTTGTGGCATTCATCTACTCTCCCACGCAATGCAAGAACCCGTCTGGGCAGACGGTGATCAGTAGTCTGTTTTGGATGGCTTGGTCGATTTCGAAGCGGAGGTTGGTTTTCAGGAACTGGTGGACCGCGGTCTTGGGGTTGTTTCCTTTTCCCCAGGGGCAGTCGGGGAACATGTCTGCGGGCAGGTCTTCGATGATGGTGTCAAACACTGTTCTGCGTCATGGCGTGGAAAACCTCGATTCGCCGCTTGCGCGAGTCGCTCGACAACACGACGTCCCGTGCGCCATACGATCGGCGGCGTTAATTCGCGCAGCCACGTCTTCATCTCGCGCCGCCCTGGCCTGGTCTTTCGCCTTGATGAGCAGTTGGCCGAAAGTGATGCGTCCAGACTGGCTCGAACTTCTCGCGCCATGATTGGCGTCTCCGGCCATGGCCTTCGCTCAGCCAGCCATCTTCGTCGATACTCGGGCGCGATCTCGTTCCAGACTTCGGGAAGCGCTTCGAACCAATCTCTGTCCCATTTTGCCATCAGTTCACACAACATCCTGGTCATGGTTACCCATTGTATCGAGTCAGCGGAGGCGTCATCACGGCGAATTTCGCGGTGCATCTGTGAGTCGTGTCGTCGGAATACACCGCCAATCCACGGATCCACCCAGACCCTTCCCTCCGAAGCACAGAGGGCCAGCAAGATTCGTTCGTTGTAGATCGCAGTCGCCACGCAGGCCGCCCCAGACGCGGCGTAAGGTTTCCGTGCGAAACGCGATCACGGGAGGAATGCCGACACTGATGAATAAGGAAAGCGGTGCAATGAGCCGTCCATCCAAGATCCTCGGAATCCCTCCCAGCCAGTCCAATGCGAATGGTGGTCCGTAGAGCAAGGGAAAGTGGAAGCTGGTCAAAGACGGTGCTATCGCCGCATACGCGGCATAGGCAATGACGTCCTCGGAATTGTCCAGTGCCGCACAGGCGCGCGCCGCGAAATCCCGGCTGATTGCGTCATCATCCTGCAGGAAACTGAAGTACCGGCCCGTGGCGTGGTTCAATAAATTTTCAAAGTTGGCCGCCGCCCCCAGATTCGTCGAATTTCGAAAGTAACGGACTTGTTGGCGAGCCGAGGCAACCACGCTTTCCGTACGGTCGGTGGAAGCATTATCCGAGACGATGATCTCGATACCATCGGCGGATTGTGCCAGTGCTGCTGCCAGCGATTGCTGCAAGAAATCGGCGCGGTTGTACGTGGGAATCCCGATGGTAAACAGAGGCGGCGTGTTCATGGGCCTGCAAAACCAACACGAGGCGACGGCGTTATATACCCAGCTGTAAGGGGGTGTTGGGCGACGGTCAGCGGCCGCTCCATCACGCAGGCGACCTTGGGCACCGGATGGGGCTATGTCCCGATACAACGCAAGAACCCGTCCGGGCAGACGGTAATCAATAGTTTGTCTTGGATGGCTGGGTCGATTTCGAAACGGTTATTGGTTTTCAGGAACTTGTGGACGGCGGTCTTGGGGTTGTTTCCTTTTCCCCAAGGCCGGTCGGGGAACATGCCTGCGGGCAGGTCTTCGATGATGGTGTCGAAGACGACCAGGTAGCTGCCGGGAGTGACCAGGGGGCTGTAGAACTCCAGTTCCCGCAGTACGTGGTCGTGCGTGTGGTTGCTGTCCAGGCAGACCAGCACGGTCTGCCGTCCGGCGGCCAACTGCTGGACTTGGGCCACCGTCTGGGGCTCGGTCGACGAGCCCTCGATCAAGCGGATGCGGGGGAACATCGGATGCGCCTCGATGGCCTGCCGATTGTGCGGCCGGATCTCAATGTCCACCGCCACCACGATCCGGTCGCCCCCCAGCAGCTCCAGCAGCGACGCATAAAACACCGCCGACCCGCCATGCGCCACCCCCGTCTCGATAATCAAATCCGGTCGAACCCGCCAGATGATCTCCTGCATCGCCACGATGTCCTGAGGATACTGAATGATCGGGCGGCCCATCCAGGTGAAATTGTAGGAGTAGCGACTGGGGATGGAACACCGGGTGAATTGAGCTGCTGCGTCTTCGAGCGTCATGTTGCTTTTATCCAAATGATCGGTGCGGGGTGAATCAGCCAGTCAATTCGACAGATGCCTGGCATTCGTTTCTTCGTCAGCAGCGATGATGGTAGAGACACCAAATGGAATTGCGGATTGGATCTCGCTTCGGTAGTTGGGATTCATGATCAATACCACATCGCCTTCACGAAACAAGGCCCGAGCCGCATCGGGGGAAATGATGGGCGTTCCCGAAACCGGCGAGAAGCAGCCTTGTTTCCGCGGGTTGATGTCGATCAAATAATCGATTGGAGCCGTCGTGTGCGATAGCAGGTAAGCAAGCGTGACGCCTTTCGCGCCTGCACCCCAGACAAATCGCTTGTTGAACGGGGATAGCCGTGAGATCAACTCCGTCAGCTCCTCACGTAGGGGCGACAGATCTGGAGCCGGGCGATTCGATGCCGGTCGTTCAGCTACCGATTCTAGGTCTGCGATTACCCAGAGATATTGACCCCCGAAAAAGTCTGCACCCTCGATCACTCTTTCAAATTGGGCGGAGAGGGACGAGGCAGTGAAGTAATTGCAGTGTTCGTAGAAGATGTCGTAGCACGCTCTGTGCTTGATGATCCACGACAAATCGGGAACCTCAATGAATATGCATCCGCGATGGCGGTTCGCCAGGGCGATATCCCGGAGAAACCTGTTGGGATTCGGAATATGCTCCAGCACGTGGCGAAGGACCAAGAAATCCGCTTCCATGCCGCTATCCACTTCGAAGACCCTCTTCTGAATGAATGGATCGTCGCCCTCATAGGCCGGATCAAGCCCGGTGGCGTCGATTCCGCTCTTGCGTAGCATCCTCAGAAATGCGCCTTTCCCGCAGCCGATTTCGATAACTCGGTCGCCCGCTTTCAAATGTCCACCAATGATGGTTGCGACGGATTCCATGTGATGCGCAAACATCGGCGAAAGCGATTGCTCGTTGTTGTACTTTTCCGTGTATGCCAAGAGACACGGATCGAATTTCGCATTGTGGACCAAGCCGGATTTCGGTTCGACTACCAGTTCCAAAGGGGCCACCGCACAGCGCATGGCCTCCTCTCGAAGGGCGTACAAGCGATTCTGCATCACCGGGACGATGGACTTCCACAAGGCATCACCCATGGTAGCGTTCCATCACTTGCTTTAGTTTTCGAAAGTCGCCCCAGAACGCCATCGGCTCGTAATCAGGATACGGGTACACGCCCGGATGCAGGTCGATCGAACGGCCGTCTTGTTGGAGGTACTCTTCGACGAATCGGCGTACGCTGATCGGCACGCCGCTGCAGCAGTTGATCACTCCAGCGACATCTGTCTGCTCGCAAATGCAAACCATCTGCTGCGCTAATTCATGCACGGGCAGAAAGTCGCGTAGCTGTTCGCCGCCGGACATGGGGAACTCCGCGTCGCCTCGCTCCAAAGCCCGCGTCAACTGGGACAAGAGAGAGTTCGGGTGCTGACCTTCGCCGTACGGGTAGAAGATCCGCACCCATTGGAGAACGAACGGATGGCTCTTTGCCAGCTGTTCGAGCATGCGCCGCAGGATATCTTTTCCCAGTCCGTAAGCTGTTGTGGGCGCCGTCGGCATTTCTTCGGAAAGACAACCGTTTTGCAGCCCGTATTCCAGGCAAGTTCCGGCGACCACCAAATGCGGCAATCCGTCCGCCACCAGGGATTTCAGGAAGCGGTACTGGTAGAACAGATTCTCCTCCACATGAAATAGCTGTTGATAGTTGGGCAAACCCTTCCAGGCGAGATGGATCACAACGTCCGGACGTTCCAAACGATCGAACGATCCGGTGACACCCCCGTGGATGTCCAATTCTTCGAATCGCACCCGCTCGCGCCAAGGCAGCTCCGCAGCCTCTTCGACGGATAACGCAGACGCCACGACGGAGTGCGACTTGCGAAGCAGCTCGGCAACAACATGACGTCCGATAAATCCGGTCGCTCCCGTCACTGCGATCCGCATTAGAAGACCTCCAAGCCGGGAATGCCGATTACGAGTCGGGCGTCCCATGCTCGCACGAATTCCAAATCGCGGCTGATCTCGTCCCGAAGGTTCCACGGCAAAATGACCACGTAAGGCGGGCGATTCTCCTTTAGGGCCTCCGGGCTGACTATCGGCAGATGGCTGCCCGGCAGGAATTTCCCTTGTTTGGACGGCGCGGCGTCGCAGATGTAGGGCAGCAGGTCGCGGCGAACTCCAGCGAAATTCAGCAGCGTGTTGCCCTTGGCCGCGGCCCCGTACCCTGCGACGCTCTGGCCCGTTCGCTTCTGCTCAAGCAAAAACCCGACCACGTCGTCTTTGATCCGCTCGGCACGGGCTTGAAAGCCGCCGTAGTACGCTAGATCGCGCATCCCGCGCGTTTCCTCCTGTTCCAACAGCATCGCCACGCGGTCGCCGACCGTCCGCCTCCCGGCGTCCGTGCGCTGAGCATACACCCGCAGCGATCCGCCGTGGGTCGCCAACGGCTCGACGTCGAACACCTCCAGCCGCTGCGAAAGGAAGATTCTTTGGACGGTGTAAAACGACAGATAGGAATAGTGTTCGTGATAGATGGTATCGAATTGAGCCTGGTCGACCAATTGCATCAAGTGGGGAAACTCGAACGTGGCGATTCCGGCCGGAGCGAGCAGTTCCCGGACACCCGCCACGAAATCGTGGAGATCGGGCACGTGCGCCAGCACGTTGTTGGCTACGATCAAGTCGGCCGGACGCCGCTGGTTAACCAGCCGATGCGCCAGCGCTTCGCCGAAGAACTCCTCGATCGTTTCGATCCCGCGCTCCCGCGCCGCCCGCGCCGTGGACGCCGTCGGCTCGATGCCCAGGCACGGAATCCCACGGGATCGGACGAATTGCAGCAAGTAGCCGTCGTTCGAGGCAATTTCGACCACAAAGGAATCATGATCCAGCCGCAGTCGATCTCCGATCATGTCGACGTACCGCCGGGCGTGCTCCACCCATGTCGTCGAGACCGACGAGAAATAGGCGTAGTCGGGGGTGAAAATTTGCTCCGCGGCCGCATGGGCCGGAACTTGGACCAACCAGCAGCGATCGCAGACGTACAGCTTCAGCGGATAGGTGATTTCCGGCAGCGATAGTTGCTCGACCGTCAGGTACGCGTTCGAAGGCGGCGCATGGCCGAGATCGACGAAGACGTGCTGCAGGGGATTGGCGCAGAATCGGCAGTTCACAGCGTCAGGCCTTGAAACGTGTCGTCCAGCGGTGCATGTCGGCGGTCGCGATCGGAAACGTCGGTCACCGCGAGCGGCCATTCGATACTGATTCGCGGGTCGTCATAACGCACGCCGCCTTCGGCGCGCGAGGCGTAGGCCGCGGTGTGCAGGTACAATAATTCGGTGTCGGATTCGAGCGTCTGGAACCCGTGGGCACAGCCTTCGGGGATAAACAAGGCGTTCTGACGTTCGGCGTCCAATTCGCAGGCGTGCCAACGGAGGAACGTGGGTGAGTTGCTCCGCAAATCGACCGCAACGTCGAACACGCGGCCTCGCAAACAACGAATCCATTTGGCTTCGGCGTGCGGTGGGTACTGAAAATGCAATCCGCGGACCGAACCCACGCGGCGCGTCAGCGTCTGATTGATCTGGACGATGGGCCGGTCGCCGTGGGCGTCGCGCAACGCGTCGGAGCAGAACAACCGCGCCAACCAGCCGCGCGCATCGCCGACCGGCGTGATCTCGGCTTCAAAGACGCCGGCGATCGGGGTGGGAATCAGACGCATGGCGTTGCTTCGTGCTTCGTGCTTGGTTCGTCGTGCTTGGTTCGTCGAACTCGACCAACAGACTCTCGCGCGCCGGATCGACCGGCGAGGCCAGAATCAATCGCAAAAAGTCCGCCTTCAGCCGTACCCGCTTCGCGGTCCCGCTCCTCTACTGCATCACTCCGCTTCCTGCCGCGGTTGCTGGGCGAGCCAGGTTTGGAAGTCTTGCACGGTATGGAATTCGAGGAGGGCTTCGCCGAGCGCGGCCTGTCGTTCAAGCGGCAGGCGCCGGATCTGCTGCTGGGTTTCATCGGACAGCAAGCCCCACCGCTTCGTCAGTTGCTTCAACAACACTAACGCACCGCCTTCGGCGCGTCCTTCGGCGCGTCCTTCGGTGCGTCCTTCGGTGCGTCCTTCGGTGCGTCCTTCGGTGCGTCCTTCAGACTTGGCAATTCGCTCCACTGATGTTATGTATGGCATTTGTAAACTCTCCTCAAGTTCGTCGAGTTCCCGTTTGAACCGCTCTTCCAGGTCCGCTCGAAGATGCATCATCCAGTCGATCAGCCGGAATAGCTCCCGTACCTGCTGTGCATTGTACCCGATCTTGTACAAATTGCGAACCAGCTGCCACTTGGCCTGGTACCGGCCTTCCGGATCGCTGGCCGTGCGGAGGGCCGCGATCTGGGCCCGCGCCAGTTGGACGGGCAAGGACTGGTCACCCTGCCAATCCGCCCGCAAGCGGTCAATCAACTTGCATACCGGAAATCGCGTGCGACTCTGGAAATCGGCCAACTGGAAAATGTCTTCGTACGGCCGCCACCCCTCACGCAAATCGGCCAACACAGCCAAGGTGACAACTCGTTGCTTGAAAACCCAGAAGAGCCCGCTGTTGTATAAAGCCAGCCGGTGGGCGAAGTCTTCCTCGTAGTAGGTCTGAACCTCCAGGTGCAGCAGGATCCATTGCTCGCGTCCGTCGCGCATCCACACTTTGATTAATACATCGACCGCCCGATTTCGGTGGCCCGCCTGGCCGAGAATTTGACTCAGTTCCTTGTCCGACCACTCAGGCGTTTGCTCCCAAGCGATTGTAGCCGCGATGGCCGGAAAGTAGCACTCAAGGATCTCACGCAGGTACTTCCGCAAGGCCTCTTTCCAGGCCCCGTCGTAGTCGCTGTCCTGCACGGAAACGTCAGTGGTCATTGGTGCTTGGTTCGGGGTGCTTGGTTCGGGGTGCTTGGTTCGGGGTGCTTGGTTCGGGGTGCTTGGTTCGGGGTGCTTGGTTCGTTGCGTGTGCAACCCCTTCAGGGTTGGCGATCACGATGGGGATCGTTACCCAGGGTGGCGCTGCGCTGACCCTGGGCTATGATCTTTAACTTGTCCACCACGTGCTGCATGTCCCACGGTGCCAGGGTGGCGCTGCGCTGACCCTGGGCTATGATCTTTAACCGCTTCGCGGTATCAGAACCAAGGCGCTGACCTCCGACCTCCGACTTCCGACCTCCGCTGTCCCTTTCACACCTGCTGGGCGATTCCAAGTTCGTCCAGCGTTTGGGCGGTAACCAATCGGTCGAGCCAGTCGTCGAGTTGGTCTACATCGTCGGTGGCCTCCACGACGCTGACGACTGCCGACGGGACGCTGCCGAAACGTCTGCGAAGAAGCCGCACCAGCGTTTGCTGCCGGGTCAGCAGACCGGCTTGCTGCGCACCCCTTTCCATCAATACCTCTGCGCCTGTCTTCCTCATTTTTACAACCTCCTGACGAGTCGCCTCGTCTTGAACCGAGTTCTCCATGACTTCTTGCAGCTTGTTCTGTTCGCTGTCGCTACGCTCATGATACACCATGGCACGGATGTAGGAAAGCAACTCGGCCAGCTGCGAGGTCGGAGGTCGGTGCGTCGGAGGTCGGTGCGTCGGAGGTCGGTGCGTCGGAGGTCGGTGCGTCGGAGGTCGGTGCGTCGGTGCGGCCGCCCTCGGCGCGCACTCCGTTCCCTTGGGTGCCAGGCACCGCGTTCTTGAGACAGTAAATGCTTCTTGCTGGTGGAGTATCGGCAACGAGACGTAGAACCCTAACAGTAGGCTGACGATCTCGAAAGGCAAGGTCTGGCGTGTTCGGTTTGTGCCCGTCGACGCCAATCTTTGAGCCCGCTTCTGTTCCTGAGTTGGGGGCTGAGGGATGGCGGTTCTCTTCATCCGTGGGTTCGCTCTGCCATCCGTGGGCCTACGCTTGCGGTCTGCCGGTCGATTTTGGAGTGCGGCGGCTTGACGCCCCTTTGCGATCAGGTCTATGCCCGCGAAATCGCACGATCCGTGGGCAGTTGCGATTTGTCCGGGCGATTTGTGAACGGTTCGTCCAGTGCGAGAAGTTGACGGCTTCGCCACGGATTTCGGGCTTCGCCGCCTTCCCCGACGAGTCGCGGGCCGGCTATAATGAATTTCTACGTTTCGCCACCTCAGGTACCATTGAGATGATCTCGTCCGCCCACTTCACTCACGAGTCGCCCGTACAGTTCGAAGTCGTCACCGATGCCGGTGAGTTGGCCCGATCGCGGAAGCAGGACGAACAGTTCGACCGGAACTCAGATTGGCTCGAAAGCCACGCGACGGAGGTTTATCGCCAATGCCGCGGCCGACACGTGTGTGTTGCCGGGCAAGAGCTGTTTGTTGCCTCGACCGCGGAACAAGCCCTGGATTTGGCCCAAGCGGCCCACCCTGACGACGAAGGCATTTTGCTGCGCTACGTCCCCGGCAAGAAAGTGACTCGCATCTATGCGCATTAGCGGAGTCTGGCACACGTGCGACGATGGAGTTGTCCGTCCCGTCATGCGGGGACAAATCGGCACCGCCAGCGGATCGTGGGTGTCGACGTGGTTCTTGATCGACACCGGGGCCGATTGCACGGCATTTTGTGCGGATGATTTGATCCGACTCGGCATCCCGCGGCGCGAGAATGTATCGAGCCTGGGCGGCGTTGGCGGCGTCGCCGAGTCCGCGGTGGTTAGTACGCAAATCCGATTGCGGTGTGACGACGGGACCAAGGCGACCTTTCGCGGTGACTACGCCGCGTTCACGCAACCGGAATCGCTGGACATCAGCGTGCTCGGCCGCGATGTCATGGATCTGTTCACGCTGATCGTTGATCGGCCTGACTCCTTCGTCTGCTTGATTCGTGATCGTCACGAGTATCGCATCGAAACCGTCTGACGCCACTCTCCGTCCCACCAGCCGCGCCCCACACGGCAGGGCGCCGCCTAACGTGGGATACAGCAGCAGGCCGGCGTCCCGTCCCTCACGGGACGCGCCAGCACCGGAAGCAAACGGATAGATGGCAAGAACCACATCGCCGCGTTGGACCTTCATGATCTATTGGGGCTTCAGGTTGGGTAAGCCACGCAGGGGACGCACGTCCAATTCGACCGCCTCGGCTCCGGGCATGGCCAACAAATCGGCGTCATCGTTAGATGCTGGCAACGCGCCATCGACAGGCTCTTCACGTGATCGGTCTGGGCCTCGCTAGGACGGAAAGACACGCTAGCAACGCAGGCGGAATAAGTTCCCCGTTTCCTTTTTTCGCCCCTCACCCCAACCCTCTCCCGGAGTACCGGGGCGAGGGATTTATATCGTGAGCGTCGCTGAAGCGTGAACTCCAACGGTTCTCAATCCTTGGCCCAGGCGACTTGTGCAGCCCGGGCGTCATGTACATACGCGGCCAGTTGCTCGCCGGTCGCGATACGGCCGGCCTGAAAGGCGGCGTACCAGGCGACTGTTTCGGCGACCGCGCGGCGCCAGTCCCAAATCGGGGTCCAACCGAGCGATTCGCGGGCCAACGAGGTGTCCAACTGCAGCAGATGCGTCTCGACGGGCCGCGGCTGGCCGTCGATTTCCCAATGCACCGCTGGCCAGTGCCGCGCCGCCTCGGCGATGATCTCCTGCACGGTGCGGCACGAGGTATTGTCCGGCCCAAAATTCCACGCTGCCTGGCCGTTCAGGTCGTCGGCCACCAGCCGTTGACCGAGAACCAGATAGCCGGACAGGCAATCGAGTACGTGCTGCCACGGCCTCACGGCCTGGGGGCAACGGATCTTCAATACGGTGTTGTCCGTCACCGCCCGGGCCACGTCCGGCAACAGACGATTCGCCGCCCAGTCGCCGCCGCCGATGACGTTTCCCGCACGGGCGGTTGCCACCCGGGCGCGTCCCGCTCCGGCAAAGAACGACTGCCGATAACTGTGAGCGACAATCTCCGCCGCCGCTTTCGAGGCACTGTACGGGTCGTGGCCGCCGAGCCGGTCGCTTTCTCGGTACGGCCACGGCCAATCGCGATTCTCGTAGCATTTGTCGCTGGTCACCACGACCACCGCCCGCACGGAATCCGTCTGCCGACAACAATCCAACACATGGACCAATCCCTGCACGTTGGTCCGGAACGTCTCGACCGGCTGTTGGTACGAGCTGAGCACCAGGGGCTGAGCCGCCAGATGAAAGACGATCTCCGGTCGGACTTCGCCGAACACTCGCCGCACTGCCTCCGCATCCGCCAGATCGCACATCCGGGAATCGATGTCCAGATCCAACAAATCGTAATGGTTCGGAACCGTGGGCGGCTCGAGCGCCAGGCCGCTGACCGTCGCCCCCAACTGGCGCAGCCAGACGCACAGCCACGAGCCTTTGAAGCCCGTGTGCCCGGTGACCAGCACTCGCCGGTCGGCGTAAACCCCGTCAAATGTCTTGCGCACTTTCCCGTTCATTCGCTTTTTCGGCCCCGTTTGGGCACCCTAATCTTTCACCTAATCTTTCACCTAATCTTCCGAGCACCAAGGTAGTGGGAACAGATTACGTGAAAGATTATGGGTTCAGAGCCCGGCGCAATCGGTTGATTTCACGCCCACAGTTTCCACGGCGCGCTGCCGCTGGCCCACAGGCTCTCCAGCAGACGCACGTCCCGCAGCGTGTCCATGCACTGCCAGAAGTCATCGTGCCGATAGGCGACCAGTTGCCCCTCCGCCGCCAATCGCTCCAACGGCTCTTGTTCCCAGTGAGTCTCGTCACCCGCGATGTAGTCGAGCACGCCCGGTTCGAGGACGAAATAGCCGCCGTTAATCCAACCCTCTCCCGCTTGCGGCTTTTCGGTGAATTTGACCACCGCGTCGCCATTGAAGACCAAGCCGCCAAATCGAGCTGGCGGACGGACGGCCGTGACCGTGGCTAGTTTGTTTTGCTTCCGGTGGAAGGCCAGTAGCTTCGTCAAATCGACGTTCGACACGCCGTCGCCGTAGGTCATCATGAACGTGTCGTGGCCGATCAGCGACGCGAGTCGCTTGATCCGGCCCCCGGTGATCGTGTGCAGGCCCGTATCGATCAAGTGGACGGTCCAGTCGTCCTGACAAATCCCATGCCGCAAGACGTCGCCGGAGGGAAATTGGACGGTGAAACTGCTGTTCAGCCGGGCGTAATCCAGAAAGTACCGCTTGATCGATTCGCCTTTGTATCCGAGCGCTACGGCGAATTCCTTGAAGCCGAAGTGCGCATAGTGTTTCATGATGTGCCACAGAACCGGCTTGCCGCCGATTTCGACCATCGGCTTGGGCCGGGCCTCGGTCTCTTCGCTGAGCCGCGTCCCGTAGCCCCCGGCAAGGATAATGACTTTCATGATGTTCCCTAGGGTTTCTTGAGCCAAGCGGCAAATCGCGGGCAGTGATCGGTCAGTAACGATCGTAGGACACGCTTAACTTGTCTTGGTAAGGCTCGCCGCGCTGCGGCTAGAAGCGGCTTCTGGATGCTCGGTTGCCACAATTCTGGACCATCCTCAAGCAATACGGAATGGTTGACACAATAGGCTACGCCCAACTTCACGCACTGTTGGCATATCGCTTTGCTTCTTCTGAGCAGAAGAAGCTCTTCGAGATCCTGATCCGGAAATCTTCCGCAAACAAATGTTGGATCCCCGTACGGAGCGCAGCAGCCGATAAGGAGGTCCCCCTGGTGATTGAGGACGATATCATCAGGTAATGGGCACCGGTATTTTTTTGGCGCAGCCAAACCCTGTTGGCGAAGGACATCTAGGCATATATCCTGATCGATTGCAGCGAGGTACTCATCGTTTAGACGGTCTCCAAACCAGTCCAACCACAACTGAAGATCGTTCAGAAATGCGTAGGAGGGCACGAAACGGATTCCATTGCGCGACGCGAAATCGCGCGCGACAGGAACTTCTGCTTTGTTAAAACGGTACACGTGGTATGCAAGGTGAAAAGACCCTCTGAAGCCGAAATCCCGGCACCTACGGGTAAATCTCTGGATATTGTTGGTGACGGTGTGAAAGTTGAGGCGGTGGATCCGGTCATAACTAGGCTGGGAAAAACCGGGCATGGAAAAAGTAACGGCCTCGAGATTGTGTACGAAGCTTGCGTCGATTTCCGGGACCGTGCTTGCATTGGTGCTGAATGAGTATCGGAGCCCCGTTGCATTACAGGTCGCCACTATTTCAGACAACCGTGGATGGAGGAAAGGTTCGCCCCAGTTATACAATCGGATTTCCAACAGGCCCATCGCGGCAAGGCGGTCTGCGATGCTCGCAAATAGCTCGGTGCTCATGAACCCGCCTGTGGTGTGCCGCTGGGCTCCGGTCACGCAGTACGGGCATTTGGCATTGCAGGATCCAGATATTTCCACATAAGCATTTCGGATGGGCTTCATTTCGATTCTTCGATGTGTGTGCGAGAACGCCACCGCACGAGTGGGTAGAAGTATCCTGCTACGCTCGCAGGTAACTCGATGTCGTAAGCGTAGCTAGGGCCGAAATTCACCGTGATGGCAAATGCGTCGAAGGGGCGCACGAGCCAGTCGACCTTGTGAATTGCGGCCCCAACTCGGATTTGGTACATGCCTTTGCTTAGCGTATTAGCTGGAATCGTACACAAAAACGTCGTAACGCCGTAAGGGAGTCCGTCGATCTGAGGGTGGCTGGCGGTAAGAAATAGCACTTGGCCAAATTCAGCTATCAGCCAAACGGCCAAGGTGAATCGCTGTACATCGCGTAACGACTCTACACTGAACTGCAAGGCTATTTCTTCGTCGTGGAAGAAGAATCTTCGTTCAGTTTCCCGAAACTGTGGTCCGGCAAACCGAATCGACACGTATTTGCTCTCGATTTCCAGTGGTTCGTGATCTGTCCAATTATCTGGTGGGGTGAAAAAACTCAGATACTGTTGCACGATCTGCGACGAGACGCCTCGGGCGGTGACGCTACCGTTCTCCAGCAATACGGTCTCCGGACACAGGGCAGTGACCGCGGCCATGTTGTGGCTGACGAACAGAATGGTCCGCCCGCCACCCGAGCTGACGTCCTTCATCTTGCCAATCGCCCGTTTTTGAAAATCGGCGTCCCCGACCGCCAGAACTTCGTCGACGATCAGGATCTCCGGCTCCAGAAAGGCGGCGACGGCGAACCCAAGCCGCACTTTCATGCCCGACGAATACCGCTTCAGCGGCGTGTCGACGTACATGGCACAACCGGCGAAGTCGACGATATCATCGAACTTGGCCGCGATTTCTCGCCGCCTCATCCCTAGGATCGCGCCGTTCAAAAAGATGTTCTCGCGGGCGGTCATCTCCGGATGCATGCCCGTGCCGACCTCCAGCAGCGAGGCGATTCGGCCCTTGGCCCGGATCGTGCCTCTGGTCGGCGAGGTGATCCGCGAGATCAGTTTCAACAACGTCGACTTGCCAGCCCCGTTCTTGCCGATGATCCCCACCACTTCGCCCTGCTTGACCTCCAAGTCGATGTCTTTCAAGGCCCAGACATAGTCGCCATCGGCTTGCTTCGTGCGATCGTTGACTTGCCCGATCTTGCTGTACGGATCCTCGCGGCCGCGGAGCGACGCCCACCAGCGGTTCAAATCGTGCGCCAGCGTCCCCGTGCCGACCATGCCTAGCCGGTACAGCTTGGAAATATTCTCGATGCGAATGACGGTAGTCATAGGGGAGAGCGGAGAGCAAAGAGCTAGGAGCAAAGAGCTAGGAGCAGAGAGCTAGGAGCCGAGAGCTAGGAGCTAGGAGCGGGGGTTGTCGTGGCGGAGGCGTTTCATGAAGGCGGTGAGCATTCGACTCACTTCGTCCAGTTCCTGGAGTAACGGTTGTGCTTGCTCGGGGGTGAGCAGCTTCTTTCTCTGGAAGATCAATAGCATGTTCGCACATTCGAAGAGGGAGCGTCGAGCGATGTTCAAGAAATGCTTGAACTCGGCATCGGAGTCGCTCCCGGATCCCTCGGCAATGTTGTTCGTGATCGATAACGCAGCGGCGCGGAGTTGTTCCGCGAATCGAAACAGTCTACGAGCGTCCAACTGGTCCGCAAGATCAAACAGCGGAAGATTCAAGTCCGCTGCCCGTTGCCAAATCTCCAAATTCTCAAACCGAAACATCGCTTTCCCCGCTCTCCGCTCTCCGCTCCCTCACACCGTGTCCATGAACGTTTGTTCGGTTTTGTTGAATATGACGATGCCTCCGATCAGCACGACCGTGGTGAAGCCGGTGGCGTACACCATGCCGCCGACGCTCACTTGGCCGGCGCCGAGGAACGCGTATCGGAACGCCTCGACAATATGCGAAATCGGGTTCAATTCGATGTAGATCCGGAACCGCTCCGGAATCGTGCTCATCGGGTAAATGATCGGCGTGCCGTACATCAGCAATTGAATGCCAAACTGGATCAGGAAATTCAGGTCGCGGTACTTGGTGGTCAACGAGGTAAAAATGATCCCGAATCCAAGCCCCATCGCGGCCATCAACAGCACGAGCAGGGGCAACAACATGATCGCCCAAGTCGGCGCAATGTCCGCGCCGCGGGCCAGGAAGTACAGGTAGGTCAGCAAAAACAGCCCTAGTTGGATCCCGAACTTGATCAGCCCCGAGGCGACTTTGGACAACGGGACCAGCATGCGCGGGAAATAGACTTTCCCAAAAAGACCTGCGTTTTGTGTAAATGTCGACGCGGTGGCGGAAAATGTCGCCGCGAAGTAGCTCCACAATACCACGCCGCACATGTAGAACAGCGTTTGAGGGAGTCCGTCGGTGGACAGCTTGGCGATGTTCCCGAAGACCAGCACGTACATGGCCGTCGTCAACGCGGGCTGCAGGATGAACCACAACGGGCCCAGCACGGTCTGCTTGTAAACAGTAACGATATCGCGGTGGACCAGCAAAAACAGCAGATCCCGGAACTCCCAGATCTCGCGCAGATGGATATCCAGCCACCCGCGTTTGGGACGAATCACCAAATCCCAATGCTCGTCAGACGCCACCAGGGGCGCTGCGGTCGACTCAGCAGATTCGATGGTTAGTTCAGACATGGGAGCGGAGAGCAAAGAGCGGAGAGCGGGGAGCAAGGAGCAGTTTTTCAGTTTTCAGCGTGTCAGCATTTCCGCATTTCAGTTTTTCAGCATTTCAGCTCGCCGTCGTCGGAAGAATTGGCATAACGGTGGCTTGGGGACCGGCTTTCGTCTTCGCATGGCTGGAAACAGCAAGCGTTTTGCTTCTCGGAGGGCCGACCGAAAGTGCGATTGGTCCGGCGACCGGCGTTGGACAATGATCCGCGTCTGCCAATCCAGACCGACGGGCTCCAGCCCCGCGTCGGTCGCGAGCCTCAGCAACGCGGCGCGGTTGAAGCAATTGATATGCTCCAACGGGGCAATGGGATTCAGCGAGCGAGGGCTGTCTTTTGGCTCGGTCCAGTCCGGGGTGCGAAGCAAGTGAGGGACGTTTGTGCCATCCGGCACCGAAATCTTCAACAACCCCGTCGGCTCCAGACTCTTGACAAGGTGCCGAAGTGTCTCGCGCGGTTCGCTGAGATGTTCGAATACCTGCTCGGTATTGATGAAATCAAAACGCTGGTCCGGAATCTCGTCCCACGCGACCACGTGAATTCCGCGCGAACGCGCGAAGTCGATTCGTTCATTCGCCAGTTCATGACCAAACACCCGACACCCCAGGCCCAGCGCCGTCTGGCACCAACCGGCCCAGCCCATTCCGAAATCCAGTAAACGGCAGTCTGCCGGACGCTTGCCGATCTGGTTCATCACCGTCACGACCTCTTCCACACAACCGAGATAGAACCCGAGTTTTCTGCGCTGTTCATCGCGCTGGCGTGCGAGTGATGGATCAATCCAGTGATTGTACAACCTGGCTAACAGACCGTCCGTGCCGATCTGTGTTTGATAAAGCAGCGAGCACTCGCCACACTTAGCCACGGCAAACGTAGCACCGTGCAGATACTCGAATTCCACGCCGCCTTGCTTTCCATAGAACTCGCGCAGGTACTGCCGGATCGGATCTTCGCTGAACGGCAACTCGATCAGTACATTCCTTGTCGCACTACCGCAACAGGGGCATGTTGTCCGTTCCCGGAAATGAGAATTGCACATGGTTCTGACGGGCGCGTTCGAGTTCCGGTTAGGCGGGAGCTTGGGTTCGCCGCAGGTAATCGGCCAGCGCGTCTTGCCAGGACGGGAGCCGCGGGCCGCCGAGGCCCTGGTACTTGGCGGTGTCCAGGACGCTGTAAGCGGGGCGTGCGGCCGCCGCGCCGTACTGGGCACTGGTGATGGCGTCGAGTTGCACGTCGATCCGGGCCAGCCGAAAAAGCTCGGCGGCAAATCCGTGCCAGGTGACCGAACCGGTATTGACGATGTGGTAAGTTCCGTATTGGGATTGACCAAGCAGGAACAGGATGGCTCGCGCTACGTCGCGCACGTCACTCGGGCAACAGCGTTGATCGTCGACCACTCGGAGCACGGATTGCCGTGCAGCGAACCGCAACATCGTTGTCACGAAACTCGCGCTGCCCGACGCCCCCCCGTACAGACCACATGTCCGCACAATGATGTGCCGCGGACATCGGGCAGCAAACCGCTCGGACTCGACCTTGCTCTGCCCGTACACGCTGAGCGGCGCCGGCTGATCCAGTTCGGTGTACGGCACCGTGCGACTTCCGTCCCCGCCAAATACATAATCGGTACTCAATTGCACTAGCAGCACACCGTGCGTCCGACAAGCCTGAGCGAGGTTTTCCACCGCCGCCGCATTGACCGCGTGACACGCTTCGGGTTCGCTCTCGGCCCGGTCGACTATCGTGTAGGCGGCACAGTTGATCAGCACCTCGGGACGCTGCTCGTCCACCCAGGCCCGGACCTGCCCCTGATCGGTCAAATCCCACTCGGGCAAGTCCAGGGGCACGGCGGACGAGCCCAACTGACGACACAATTCGCCGCCGAGTCGACCGCGGGCGCCGGTGACTGCAATTCTCTTCATCCCAGGTTGGCAGTTGACATTTGTCGGGGTACTTTGTCGTCTTGGAAACGGCGATTTCAACGGACAAGTAGGAACTGCTTTGCAAAGTACGGCGCGTCAGCGAACCGTGCGCCGCAGCGGTCTTTGCTGGACACCAAAGGCTCGTCGACCGGCCACGAGATGGCAAGATCCGCGTCGTTCCAGCGGATCGTGCGTTCGTGTTCGGGCTGGTAGCAGTCGGTACAGGCATAGACCACGTCAGCGATTGGCGACAACACGCAGAAGCCGTGGGCCAGGCCGGGCGGCAGGTAGAGCTGACGGTGATTCGTGTCGCTCAACACCGCGCTGGCCCACTGGCCGAAGGTTGGCGAGTCCTGCCGTAGATCGACCGCTACGTCGAAGATTTCGCCACGCACGACACTGACCAGCTTTCCTTGGGGATGCTCGATCTGATAGTGCAAGCCTCTCAAGACATTTCGGAGGGATCGAGAATGGTTCCACTGGATCCAATCCGCGGGCAGTCCGGCAGCTTCGTATTGTTGCCGTTGAAAGGTTTCGAGAAAGAATCCGCGATCATCCTCGAACACGCGAGGCTCAATCACAACCACGCCTGGCAGCACGGTGGCAAGTAGATTCAACGGGCCTAGCTCCTCTCCCCTAACAGCTCCAGCAGATATCGGCCATAACTGCCGCCAATCCGCTCCGCCAATCGTTTCAACTGCTCCGCGTCGATGAAGTTCTTACGGTAGGCGATTTCCTCCAGGCACGCGATCTTCAGTCCCTGTCGCTCTTCGATGGTCTGGACAAAATTGCCCGCCTGCATCAGGGACGCGTGCGTCCCGGTATCCAGCCAGGCGAAACCGCGCGAGAAACGCTGGACGTGCAATTGGTCGCGTCGCAGATATTCCAGGTTGATGTCCGTGATCTCCAGTTCGCCGCGGGCCGACGGACGTAACCGCGCCGCGATCTCGATGACTTGATTGTCGTAGAAGTACAAGCCGGGCACTGCTAAATTGGACTTGGGACGCGGGGGCTTCTCTTCGATCGAGATCGCCCGGCCGTCGCCGTCGATCTGCACCACTCCATACCGCTGCGGATCGCGAACCGGATAGCCGAACACGGTTGCGCCCTGCTGTACGGAAACGGCCCGTTCGAGCATCGCCTGAAAGCCTTGGCCGTAAAAGATGTTATCGCCAAGGACCAAGGTCACGTGATCGTCGCCCACAAACTCGCGGCCGATGATGAACGCCTGGGCCAAGCCCTCGGGTTTGGGTTGAATGGCATACTCGATCTGCATCCCCCAAGTGTCGCCGTTTTGCAGCAGCCGCTGGAATCCGCCGATATCTTGGGGAGTCGAAATCAATAGCACCCGGCGGATGCCGGCCAACATCAGGGCCGACAGCGGATAGTAGACCATCGGCTTGTCGTACACCGCCAGCAACTGTTTGCTGACCGCATACGTCAGCGGATGCAGGCGAGTGCCGCTGCCGCCAGCCAAGACGATGCCTTTGTTGAACATAAGATGAAGCCTTCGAGGATCGGAGAGCTAGGCGCAAGGAGCAAGGAGCGGGTTAGGGGTGTCGGGTTACGGACGTGGGTTCACCAACCTCTGGTATAGATCGGAGGATATCCGGAAGTTGTGCTGGATCAACGAATCCAGGTCGCTCTGAAGATCGATCGGCAACCCCGTGCCCTGCGCCAACAATAGCACGCCGATCGTTCCCGTGACGTTCAGGCCCATGAGCGCTGCTTTGTTGCGGGCAGCACGGTCATCCAGCAGGATCCGCCCAACATTTGCCTCACGTGCCAACACAATGGCCTCGGCCTCGCCCACGTCAAGTTCGGCCAGCAGGGCGTCCACCGCGATCCGATCCTGTACCTTGACTTGGCGAAACAGCCCCTTCCGGACAGCCGCCTCGGTTTCCGATGCACCCGGCAGGCCGCCACCCTGTACGACAACTTCGCCATAAACCGCTTCGGGAACGAACACGTCATGGAAAAGATCGTGAAGCAAATGGAAATGGTCCAGGAGGGCCAAGTGGACCAGCGGACCGGCATTCGTAACCACGGTCGGCTTGGCCACGTCAAAACTCCTTGGCGGACGCCACGAACGCTAGGTCCTCCTCATACTCGGTGTCCGTGTATTCGTACGCGGCCAGCCCCACACGTTTGAGCACTAAGGCGAACTCGCACCGCGACATACCGGCTAGGGAAGCCGCTTTTGCCAGAGTCATTGCCTCTTGGGCGAACAGACCGATCGCGAGCGGCACTCGTAGGGGTTCCCCTTGTGCGGCAGCCGTTGCAGGGCGTTTGCGAAGGGCCGTGACAATGTCGGCGGGCAGGTGAAGCTGAACCGCAACTGTAGCTGACATCTCAAATTCCCTCCTCGAAGTAAGTCGACGGTGATTTCCTCGTACTTCCTTCCACCAGGGATTATAGTCCTTCCACGGGTTTCCGTGTAGGCGGGGCACTCTGTAACCCGCCCTGGCGTAATCCGTAACCCGCATCCCGTGACCCGCTCAAATCACGTCCGCAAACGTGGCTTCGGTGCGGCGGAAGAAGTTACAGGCCGCCGATGAACAGCACGGCGGTGATGGTCCAGGAAATCGCCATCATCGTCCAATCCGGCGTGGCCTTGCCGAGGATCGCCCAGCGAAAGCCTTCGATCACGCCGACCATCGGGTTCAGATTGTACCAGCCTCGCCAACGCTCGGGCACGCGACTGAGTGAGTAAACCATAGACCCACGGATCGTCGCGACGGGCGCCGATCCAGCACGAGGCAATCTATACTACCTATCTCCTTGTGTCGCCTTTGTTGAAGGCCGGTGTTGGCGGTAGGCATTGCGGACCAGCTGTGAAAGGTTTGACTGGCCGCCGACTCGCCGCGGTTTGGCATCGGCGATGATGCGATGCACGACAAAGTGTGCGTCGGGCCGAAAGCCGCGGCGATCGAAGATCAGACCGACGATCGGTTCCGCTCGACGAATTTCCTGGACCCGCGCCCGAGCGACGCCGTCGCCGGAAAACGGAAACGCAAAGGGCACGGACGACAGGCCGGTCAGGTCGCGGATCACGCGGCACGAGTTCGTGATCTCTTCCGTCAAGGGCGAGTGGTTGTCAGTTGTCCGTCGCCAGTTGTCCGTTGCCCGCGAGTCGAAGGACTCGAGCGCCGAGTGCTGGTCGTCGACAGCTGGTGCGTGGCCGGTGCTCTTGACGCTCTGCTCCTTAGTCCCCAGCCTGGTGTGCGTGACGCTGTGGGCGCCGATCGTGAAGCCGGCGGCGTGCAGCTGCCGGACTTCGGCACTGGTCAAATACGGACGCCGCTCGGCCAGGAATCGCTGGGTGTCGACGCCCAGCAGGCGGCAGGCGGCGTCAATCGCGGACTCATCGTGGCTGGTTAGGGCCAGGAGGTGAGCGCGAAACGCGTCGCGGGGTGGTGGATCGGTCTGCCGGTGCATCGGTGCATCGGTGGGGTGCGACGCTGGGGCGGAGTCGAGTTGCCGCAGCAGCTCGGCCAACTCGGCCAGCGTGCGCGTGCGGGCCGCTTCGAGGCACAGCGATACTTTGTGGCGGTAAAACAAACGCTGGTTGTCCAGGAATCCGGTCGTGACAAAAAAAATCGCCGGCATGCCGTGCTGGTGCAACAGCGGCGCTACGACGGTCAAGTGCTCGCGCAGACCGTCGTCAAACGTCAGGATGGCCGCGGGACGACGAGCGCGAAGCCCCGCTCTCCGCTCCCCGCTCTCCGCTCTCTGCTCGCACAACTGGGCGTAATCGATCACCTCGTACCGGCTCTTCAACCACCGCAAGTCGGCCTCGAACTGCGCCGGCGTCTTGTGCGTGCCCAGGTGCGCCGTGTGGGCTGGACAAGCGTCGGTGACCATGTGCCAACAAAAGCCGATCACGTCTCGCGGCACCAGCCGCTCGTAGACGGATAATGGAATCCAATTGGCAGCCAGGCGGAGGAACTGCATCCCTATGATCCGTGATTTCAATCTGAGCTTGGCTTTGGTGCCGTGGCTGTACAACCCCTTCAGGGTTGGGGCCTGCGGTGCGGGTCGCTAACCCAGGGTGGCGCTGCGCTTACCCTGGGCTGCGGTGTTCAACCGCTTCGCGGTAGGGCCTTATACCGCGCGCGGTTGAGGATGGTACATTCGTCGATCGTCGTTTAACCGCGACACAACGGGGAGCGCGTGGGCGACTCGCTCCCCGTTGGGTCGCGGTTAAACGAGCCAATGCCAACCGTGAGCGGTATAGCCACTTTTCGACTTCGCGACTCTTGACCCCTTGCCCTTCGTCCTACCGTTCATTTGCCGATCGGGAACTGGTCCAGGTCGTGGTCGCCCAGACCGAACAGTGTGGTCGCATCTTCTGGGATCTGCAGGTCGGCGGCGTGACACATCGGAACGTAGCTGCGCGTGGGACGGAAGCCGAGTCGCCGCAGCGACTGGGCGACCTCCGGCAGACTCGTGCCCACGCGAACTTTCTCCAGGCCGCTCGCCTGCAACTTGTCCACCGCCAGCACCGCCAGACCAGCCACGGCCGCCCAATCTTCCGAGCTAACCACAAGGTCTGCAATGATTCCGATCGGCGGCTCCGGCGCGACGGCCGCTCGCAAAACGACGTAGCCCACCAGGCAACCGTTCCGCTGGGCAACGAATCGACGGTATGCCACGTGCGGCTGGTCGCAAAATTTCCAGTTCAGATACCGGGCCGTCCGCTCGACCGCCACCCCATACCGGGCTCGCTGGACACTCCAGAATTCGTCAACCCTTGAATCAAATCGCGTAATTTCCGTCACGGTGAAACTGCCAAATTCCCGGCGAGCGTCTCGCGACCGACGCTGCCATTGCCGTTGAGCGATCCTGGTCAACATCGCGGCCAACACGCGATGCGCGCCGGCGGCACTGGCCACGCCCGACAACCGGCCGATGCGCCGTCGCATGGATTCAGCCACTCGATCGCGGGGCACCCATCGCCGCAACTCCCATACCTGCATTGGACGTAGCGTCCGGCCGCCCAGCGACTGCTTGATGCGCCGGTTCTTGTCCGACATCGCCAAACTCATGAAGACGCGATGGCGATTCTGGCTGGCCTGCTGTAGCTGCCGTCCGACAGCCTGGCCTCGATATTCGGGCAACAAGTATGTATCGACCGACCAGGCGACCGTCGTCGCGGCCTGTCCCTTCTTGATCGGTTCGATCATCGCCCCCGTCTGTCCCACCACGCGGCCGCCGTC
>Ga0351919_10018_pt2 | contig 58171 bp, 57 predicted proteins | sample TotcelHT113001N6_FD_206845 | JGI IMG/M metagenome (GOLD analysis project Ga0351919, IMG submission 206845) | Enriched cells from coal bed in the Powder River Basin, Montana, United States - Total cells T11 rep1 HSBNCT.T11.300.1.N6 ...
CATATTTGAAAATGCTGTTGAGGGAATCTTCCAGAGTACGCCTGAGGGAAAACTCATTGCCGCTAATCCGGCATTTGCAAAGATGCTGGGGTATGACACGCCGGAAGAGTGCCTCTCGTTAATAACAGATATCGGTTACCAACTCTATAGTGATCCAGGTGTTCGGGAAGAGTTTATACGGCAAGTTGAAAGTAACGGGTTGCTAAAAGGGTTTGAATGCGAGCTGTGCAAAAAAAATGGAGAAAGAATATGGGTTTCGATGAACGCCCGTCGTGTCCATGACACAGGCAAAAGAGTCCTTTATTACGAGGGGACGCTTGAAGACATTACGGAGAAGAGGAAAGTTGAACGTGAGCTGAATCACCTTCATCAGTTCAACACGGCAATTATTGAGAACGCTCCGGTAGCCATTTTTACCATTGATTTAAATGGTAAGTTCATGAGTGTAAATCCGGCCCTTGCTACCCTGTCCGGATTAGGGCTTGAAGTTGAAGAGAAGCTGCTGGGTTTTAACTGGCTAGAGAACCCGTACACAATACGGTGTGGTCTTGCGGAATACATAAGAAAAGGTCTTCAAGGTGAACCTTTTCAGCTCTGGGATTTTGCGTTTATGACGTACAAGGGTGACAGGAATATTTTCATGGATTTTAAAGGCGTTCCTCTCAAAGGAAAGGACGGATACATCGAGGGACTTCTCTGCATCATTGAAGAAACGACTGAACGGGTGATGACGAGGGCGAAGCTCATGCAGGAGGCGAAGATGTCGGCAATTGGCAGGCTTGCAGCAAGTGTTGCCCATGAACTGAACAACCCCCTTGGGACCTTGGTTGCATATGCAGAGCGCGCGACTAATTACCTAGAATCAATAGGGGAAGATCTTGCAGTGCCGTTGGAATTAGAAAAACTCAGAAGCTACCTGAATATTATTGATGAGGAGGCATTCCGATGCAAGAGGGTGGTATCTGATATCCTCAGCGTTCCTAAAAAAGAGGGAATGGAGATTGTTCAGGTTGATATTGAGCGGCTCCTTGACAGGATTCTTGAACGAATCAGCATTGATAACGCCGGGATTATGATCATAAGGGAAGCAAGTGCTCCCTTGCCAAAGATCCAGGGCGATTCAAGAGTACTCCGACAGGTATTTGTGAATCTTATCAACAATGCTGTTGAAGCGCTCGACGGAAGAATAGATGCACGGCTATGGGTTCGAACCGCATTGAAGGATAATATGGTAATCGTAAACATTGAAGATAATGGGATTGGCATCCCGGAAGCAATTATCGATAAAATTTTTGAACCACTATTTACAACAAAAGAGTCAAAAAAAGGGATTGGTCTTGGATTGTCTCTTTGCAGTGATTTCGTAAAAAGCATGGGGGGCACCGTAAGGGTTGAGAGCAGACCTGGGTTTGGAGCCACCTTTATTGTATCGCTTCCAGTCTCTGTAGAGGGCAACCAAGCAGGAGAGGGTGCGCTATGATTCGGGTATTAATAGTAGATGATGAGACCAGACTTGCCGAGGCTTTTCGGGAACAACTAACCGAGGAAGGAATGAAGGTATTTATTGCTTCTCAGGCACAAGAAGCATTGTCTGTCATGAAACGTGAAAGTATTGATGTGGCAGTTCTCGATATCAAACTTCCGGATATGGATGGAGTTGAGTTGCTCCTTAAGTTGAAACAACTGGAGCCAACGACAGAAGTGATCATGCTTACCGGCTATGCTTCAGTAGCAACGGCAATCAGATCAATGAAATTGGGGGCGTATGATTACCTGACCAAGCCATGCAAATTGACGGAACTCTCGAATGTCATCACAAAAGCCCACGAGAAAAAGATGCTGAAGGTAAAGACCATCGTTCTTGAGGAACATCTCCACAGGATAGGGACACATGATGAATTCATAGGAAAGAGTAAAGAGATGGAGAAAGTCAGAAGCCTTATTTCCATGGTTGCAGGTTCAAACATCCCTGTACTCATTCTCGGTGAAACAGGCACCGGTAAAGAACTCGCAGCCAGAGCCATTCATGACCAAAGTCCCCGGGCGGGTAATCCTTTTGTTGTGGTGAACTCAAGCATTTTTCAGGAGACTATGCTTGAGAGTGAACTCTTTGGATATAAGAAGGGGGCTTTCACGGGTGCAGAGACGGACAAAATGGGTCTCATCGAGATAGCGGATCGAGGCACCTTTTTTATTGATGAGGTTGGTGAGATGGGGGCGAGCATACAGGCAAAGCTCCTGAGGGTGCTTGAAACAGGAGTATTCAGAAAACTCGGAGATACCAAAGAAATTAAGGTAGATGCCAGATTCATATTTGCTACGAATAAAGATCTCAAGGATGCGGTAGAGGAGAAAAAGTTTCGTAAAGATCTGTTTTTTCGTATAAGCTCTTTTATTATTACCCTTCCACCCCTTAGAGATAAAAGGGAAGATATTTCTTTTTTGGTAAGCTATTTCCTCAACAAATTCGCAAAAGGTGGACAAAAAAAGCATTTTTCACGGGAAGCAATGGAAATACTCATAGCATATGATTGGCCCGGCAATGTAAGGGAGCTTTCTAATGTGGTAGAGAGGGCGATCATCGTGAGTAATGACCGTGAAGAGATTCTTGCCAATGATCTCTCTGAAGGTATGTTGAACCCTGTCTCGCGTGTGAAAGAATCAAAAGAACCGCAGTCGTTGGGCAGGGTATTAAGCCTTGTTGAGATGGAATCAGAGTATATTCAAACCGTTTTGCATTCTGTGGGCGGGAACAAGAGTAGGGCAGCACGTCTTTTGGGTATAAGCAGGAAGAATCTCTACGATAAGATTAACGCCTCACATTCTAGCCTCGAACAAAATGCTTGAATGCAGCTAGGGAAAGATTACCGGAATTCTGCTGTTTTGTTCTCCTATTCTGAGCATCATTTATCGAACATAATGAAAATTATGCCATGAATGAATAAAGTATATTCACAATCAGACATTACGTTGTATTGTCTGATTGTGAATATAAAGAGAACTCTTTTAAAGGAGGGCGCAATGAAAGGATTCACGGTAATAATGTTGATTTTATTGCTTATGCTGGGGGTAGCTGGTGTCTCGTATGCGACTCCGAAGATTATCAGGCAGTCTGTAGACTACGCGAGCCAGGGTACAACGTTCAAAGGCTACCTGGCTTTTGATAAAAGCCTTGAGGGTAAACGACCAGGGGTCCTGGTGGTTCATGAATGGTGGGGGCTTAACGAATATGCGAGAAAAAGGGCTCAAATGCTTGCAGAACTTGGTTACATTGCCCTTGCCGTAGATATGTACGGGGACGGCAAGACTGCTATGCATCCTGATGACGCAGGAAAGTTCTCATCTGAACTCATGAAAAATTTCGATGTGGCTAAGACGAGATTTCTGGCTGCTATGGATTTCCTGAAACAACAGCCCATGGTTGATAAGGCAAAAATAGCTGCCATTGGCTATTGCTTTGGGGGTGGTGTGGTCCTGAATATGGCGCGGCAAGGGGCTGATCTGAAAGGAGTTGCAAGTTTTCACGGAAGCCTGGCAGCTATCAGACCTGCAAAAATTGGGATAGTAAAAGCAAAAATCCTTGTTCTTCACGGAGCAGAGGACACGTTTGTCAAACCTGAGCAAATTGAAGGTTTCAAAAAAGAGATGTCAGAAGCAAAAGTTGATTTTCAATTTATCTCCTATCCCGGAGCAGTGCACAGCTTTACCAGTCCTGAGGCAGATGATCTCGGCAAGAAATTCAACATGCCCATTGCCTATAATGCGAATGCCGACAAACAATCCTGGGACGAGTTGAAAATGTTCCTGAATAAGATATTTGAGAAATAATCGAGTTTCTCAACCCGTGGTTATAAGATGAGGATTGAAGAGGAGAGTGACTCGACGATACCCACTCCGCTGTGTCATGTATAGCAGGTGGTAATAAGCACCTCATAGCACGTTATTTGCTTTATGTGTATGATATGATATGGTAGATAGCCCACAAGCACAATGAGCGCAAATCAAAAATAAACGGAGAGGTGGCTGTGACAGAACAAGAGGCTAAATCAAGGTCGTGTCCTCGGGTAATGATCTCGATGTTTATCCGGCCCGGCCCTGGTTGTTGCGGACTTGTGGGCATCAACATGGACGATTTTCAGGATACCTTCAACTGTATTGGGTCGGCATGTGGGATATGGGTGTGGACTGATGAGGGGCATGAAGGATACTGCAAATTAATTAAGGAAGGAGCATGAGGCGAGAAGGAAATCTGTTGCCGGTACTTGCGTCGCCCTCTCCACCACCAAGGCTGTCGGAATCTTCCCTTCTCGCCCAGGAATGGGCTACTAGTTAATCCCTTATCACCTAATCCTTAACTGCTTAACTCTGCCTGACCCCTTATGTCATTAATGGAATATGATCCAATCCAAATCTTGTAATCCATATTATGAGATGACTCCACCATCCTGTCTATTATGATGATAATGGGGAATCGCTTTCAGCACAAATATAGCGGCTGACAGTACAATTAAGAATACGCTGTATCGATAGATTTCTGCGAGAGATACCTTATCGAGAAGAAAACCGATTATAAGCGAGATAGCTCCGATGCCCAGATCATAGGAGAAGAGGTAGGTGGAGTTTGCTGCTCCCCTTTCGGTGGATTTGACCAAATTATTAATAGCGGCCTGGCTTGTGGGCATGAGTATTCCGAAGCCAAACCCGTTAATTACTCCTGCCACAAGAAACTGTGTTGGATTGCACGCATAACCAAGCCAGAGCATTCCGACCGCTGTCAGTGCCAGGCCAGCAAGTATCAGATGAAGAACATGACCTTTGTCAAATAGTCTACCGGCAAACAGACGGGATAGAAAAATAGCTGCAGACAAAAAGACGAAGAACATTGCAACATTGGGAAAATCCTTTTGTGCGGCATAAATGGCCACAAAGATGATTATTGAACCATATACAGCCATAATAAGGAGCATACAAAGAGAAATTGGAAAAGCCTTCTCATGAAAGAGGCTTGGGAGTGAGAATTTTTTTCTGGTTAGTGATTTTGAAGGGGTTTTTGCAAAGAAGGCACCGAGTACCGAGAGAAAAGAAATACCGAGAATCGCAAGAAACATTGCATTAGGCCCATGTTCTTTTAATAACTCCAAACCGAACATGGGACCGATTGTCATACCGATAGGGAAACTTAAGGCAAATATGCCTATGCCCTGACCGATTTGAGCGGGAGGTACAATGTCGGCAACAATTGTCACGCTTGCAGAGCTGGTGATACCGAACATTGCGCCATGGATAAACCGTATCAGGAGCATACCCGAAACGGTGCTGATAAGGGGATAAAAACCATACAAAGCAGTTATCAGGGATAGAGAGATAATAAATACTGCGGACCTATGATAATTATCTACTACGTAACCTGCAATTGGGCGTATAAGGATTACCGAAATGGAAAAGGCTGCTATCACCAGGCCTACACTTCCGTGACTCATCTTCAAATTTTCCAAAAGGTATATGGGTAATGTGGGCAGCAAGGCATAGAATGCCAATGAATTAAACAAACTCGATGCGATAATTGCTATAAATTCTTTTGACCAGAGTTTTTTCTGCATTTATGATCTGGAGGATGATTCTTAAATTCGTCAGGGCAAGACGTCCTCCATTTTTTATCATGGCAGCTTCCTCAAGTCAATGCTTTCAGTTGTCTGGCTGAGCGAGGCAGGATTCAATCATTTTGTTCTGCTCTTGCCCGCATTGCTGGGGAATGCTATATTGATGATAAAAAAACTATACATATGTAAGTGAGGGGATACCATATGAATGATCAGATAGAGAAAATTGCTGAGTTGATTGTTAATGCAAAGAGAATTGTCATATTCGTTGGTGCCGGATTGAGCACAGAATCCGGTATCCCTGATTTTAGAAGCCCAGGGGGCGTGTGGGATAAATATGACCCGGAGGACTTCTATTTTCAGAATTTCCTCTCAAGCGAGTCTTCACGGGAGAAATACTGGCAGATGGCGACAGAGATGTATGATTCCATGAAGGATGCCAAGCCCAACCAGGCGCACCTTGCCGTGGCAGAACTGGAAAGGCTCGGTAAGCTGGACTGCCTCATCACTCAGAATATAGACGGTCTCCACTTCAAGGCAGGAAATTCGCCTGAGAAGATCCTGGAACTCCACGGTACTGCCCTGTATGTCACATGCCTCAGTTGCAATAAGCGATATGATCGTGATGCAATTCAACTCCGGATAGCAGAAGGCGACAAAGCGCCTCGTTGTAAAGAATGTACCGGACTCCTCAAGCCCGCCACCATCTCTTTTGGTCAGCCCATGCCCGAGTGGGAGACAAGGGAGGCATATGAGCGCTCAGCCACATGTGATCTTTTTATTGTTGTTGGATCATCCCTTGTGGTTCAGCCAGCGGCTTATATGCCTGTGGTTGCTCATAAAGGCGGCGCAAAGCTTGCTATTATTAATCGTGATGAGACCGCATGTGATGACATTGCAGATATCCTCGTGAAAGCCCAGGCAGGCCCAACCATGGCATCTGTGCTGGAGAAGGTTCGTGAAGCCTTATCGAAGAAGTAATAAGCGTAGCCAACTTTTGTGGAATAGCTATACTACCGTTCAGGAAGCATCTTGTTGATGAATCTTGTTTTCAGTCTTCGAGGCCAATGCACGGGATTTCGTAAAGTACGCCATGATATAAGAGCGCTTGTAAACTGTTGGCCGGTCAGTCTCTTTTCTCCATAGGCCTCAATACTCAAGGCAGTAATAATAGTTTCAATCTCTGCCCTCAACTTGGGAAATTGACGGCTAAGCCTAGCGCCAAATTCAAGAGGGGTATCGGTTATCAGACGGGGAAGGCCGCTTCGTCTGCCCCATTCTGAAAGAACTGAGAAAAGTTCTGCCGCCCTTGCGTATCCGTGAGTTACATTTTTCACTGCCTTCCAAAGGGCTGAAAAAAAAGTGCACACCCGGATGAACCATGGCAGAGAATCGTCGCGGCTTACAGCAGTCCTTGGGTTGATTGCGGTTCTTGAAAAAAGCCATTTTAGAGTTAGGAATATGAGAAGAGCAATGGCAGAGGTGAAAAATAAAACTATTATTACCTCAATTCCCCATCGAAAAATCTTCTCCAGGAACTCAGTCCACCAGCTACCAGCGAACAGTGATTCTGGTCCCTGGCCTCCTTTAGGGGATGAGCCCGATGGGGGATCTGGCCTAATCCGTCCACCAGTGAACATGAAGCGAATCACACCACTTACAACTGGCAGTATCCAGAAGGCAGTATTCTTAAGAACCCGTTGCCCTGTCTCAGCCACTTGAGTCAAGATGGGTATAAGAAAAGATATCAGGCTGGAAGCAGAAAGAACGATGACGGAGACAACGCTCATAAGAATGCCAAAACCGCCATGGCCCGGCAGGAAATGCCTTGACCCATCATGACCTACTCTCGTCATCCCAATTGTAATAATGCTGAGAAGCAAATATGGGTAGATCAATGCGGAAGACATATGATCGTCAACATCAATACCACCTTTTACCCGGAACGCGAGCTTCGCAAGGAGCAGGACAAAGAATGCGGCGAGCCCAATGTCAAAACGGGCGCATGTTGTAATGTAGATCTTCTCTCTTTTTGCAAAAGCAGTTCCACCAAACCAAATGAGGCCTACCCAGATGAGTGAAAGCATGAGATGGACCCATTCCATCGGCGTCCTTGAAGCAGCAAGAAACGGGTTGATCCAAGCGGTTCCGGCGACTGGATGCGATGGATAAAATAGTCCATGGAGGACGATCAAAGATGCAAATGAATAAGCGAGGATGTGCATTACAATCAGCGTCACAATCCTCCACCCTCGTCCACTGGATACATAAGTTAGGATTCCGGCGAAAGTAAAGATAGCTGCCATTGCCGGAAGAGAAATGCTATGCCCCATAATCGCTTTCATGGAGAAGGAAATCCAGGCATAGACCCAACAAATCTCCATGCCGCTGCTAAGACAAGTCAGGAGAACGCCGCCTCTTTTCTTCATGTCGGTCGTGCCTCCCCGATGAAGGTTTGGCCTTTTGGTGGGATGAAAATTTCCGAGACAACAGGGTTGTTCCCTCTGAGTAATGAGACTGTCTCGGCGGTCAACATTACTACAGGCGTTTTCCAACGTTTCAGGTATTCGACGATGATCCTCGACCCTCTATCTTCGTCCAATGAAAGGCAAAGGCATGTTGTGCCCCAGGGAACTGCCCCGGCGACGTTTATAGTATCTATGAAGTCTTCTCTGCATTCTAATCTCAGTCTTGCCAGCGTTTCCAAGATAGTTGATACCTGTTGGGAGCTTCTTGAAATGGCAACAGATGACGAAGATCCCTTCGCCACGCCATTCGTCAGAAGGCCAATGGCACAACCCCGACGGTCAAATTGCATGGCGAGAGAAGCGATAACCTCAAGCCCCCATTCAAATGATTCTTCGGCATTGGCTTTTGCAAACCCCTCAACGTCTATAAGGAAAAGGATCTTTTCCTGCACCGAGGAGTCAAACACCTTCTCCTGTAACCGTTGATGGCGCGCACTTGCCTTCCAATGGATGTATCTTGCAGGCCGGCCATAGTGGTAATCGGAGGTGCCGAGGATGTATACCGGATCGTCGACCGGACTTTCACCGCCAGGAATACCAAAGAACTCACGTTTCGGAAGGTTAAAAGGGGCAAGTGGAACAATTCTCGGATACACCACGACTTCAAGCCTCTCATTGTTTATTGATTCATTCTGGAAGAAACCAAGGAGGTCACCGGATATGGTTCGTAAAGGCCCTATTTCGTAAATACCCCTTCTGAGGGTTGTAAGCTGCCACTGAAATTGGGTTCTCTGATACCACAGAAGGGTTTGTTGCCCTGTGAAAGGTACAGGCTCAGCAAAGGCATTCAGTGGCCCATCTACAGGTGCCTCAACCTCCAACCATACAGGGAGGGGTTTGTGGTTTTCCACCGTTGCCGTGAAGGTAAACTTTTCGCCAGGGAAGACCCTATACCTGTCTGTATCAAGGCGATAGATGATCTTTTTCCCGGCCAGCGTTGCCCATACTTTCAGGGTAATAGCAATGCCGAAAACAAGGATACATAAGATTGTAAGATCGTGCTGATGATTCAGGAGGCCAATAAAAAGGAAAAGACCAACTGCAACCATCATGATCGAAGTTATGAAAAGACTTGATACCCGCCTTACCAGTATCGTTTTCATTTATCACGATTTCATCTCTGCGACTGGTACAGAAATCTGGTTTAGGATCTGATTCACAACATCTTCCTGTGATGTGCCTCTTAACCGCTCCTCTTCCTTAAGAATCATTCTATGAGCGAGGACAGGCACGGCCAGAAGTTTGATATCATCGGGAAGCACATACTCCCGGTCCCTCAATGCAGCAAGCGCCTGCCCGGATCGCATCAATCCAAGTGAACCTCTGGGGCTCGCACCGAGGCGAAGTAAAGGGTTTGAACGGGTAACCCCTACAAGTGATGTTATGTATTCCTTTACTGCTCGCGAAACGTGTATCTTTTTACGGGCCTTCTGCAAGCTGGAGATCTCAGCAGGGGTAGCGACTGATGAGAGCCCTTGAAGGGGATCTTCTTCCTGGAATCGTTGTAAAATTGCAATTTCCTCGTTCTGTTCGGGATACCCGAGTCTTATTCTCAGGAGAAAACGATCAAGTTGCGCTTCGGGCAGAGGAAATGTTCCCTCGAGTTCAATAGGGTTTTGCGTTGCCATAACGAAAAAAGGATGAGGCAAGGTATGGGTTTTTCCGTCCACAGTGACTTGGCGCTCCTCCATGCTCTCAAGAAGGCTGGACTGAGTTCTCGGTATTGTTCGGTTGATCTCATCAGCAAGGAGCACATTTGTCATGACTGGACCTTGCTGAAAGACAAACTGACCTGAACGTTGATCAAAAACATTGAATCCTGTTATGTCAGCAGGCAACAGGTCCGGAGTGAACTGAACCCTTTTAAAAGATGCACCTATGCTTTTTGCGAGTGATTTGGCGATGAGGGTCTTGCCAAGACCGGGAATGTCCTCAATCAGGATATGGCCCTCTGCAAGAAGGCCAACTAACAAAAGTTCCATAGCATGTTCCTTGCCAACGATAACCTGGGACATATTCTCCATGATCTGTCTGCATAAATCAAAATTCATACTACTATCTCCATTTCTGGGGCTCACGTCGCCCCCTCAGCAAGCTAAGCTTACTGAGCCTCCTCTTCACGCTCGCTGTGCGAGCTATAGTAGGATGATCGTTTCGTCATCTCTATTTCTTTCCCTTCCAGCTTCCATCTTCATTCGGATTTTTATTTCCGGGGCTCACGTCGCCCCCTCAGCCCGCCAAGCGGGACTGAGCCTCCCCCTCGCGCCCAAGAATGGGCTATTTAATCCTTACCCCTTTAATCCCTTAATCCTGTCTTTATCCCTGGGGCTCACGTCGCCCAGTCCCGACGAAGAAGGGATCGCCACCTCCATCGGCCAAACCGTCGAAGAATGACAACGCAAAATACCTCACGTCTTCAGTGATTGAAAAAGAGATCGTATCTCGGTGGGTACGCCTCTGAAGTCGAGATGTTTGGCTATGTCCTTCATGGTAAAACCTCTTGTTTTACGAAAGGAGGCGTTTCCCTGTGCACAAAGCTTTCCGGACTCATCTTTGATGATTCCGTCGAGGTAATATGTATTGTGGGTTGCCCGGACGAGATGACCGGCGGCACGGTATGTCTTTCCACATAGAACAGGTCTTTTGAACTCTGCCTCAATCTTCCAGGTTGCACAAATCTTCTTTGTCTCCATGAAGAGGGTCCACCACATTACTTCGTCAAGTATGCCGGTAACAATACCACCATGCAACATCCCGTCGTAGCCCTGAAATTTCTCGTGGGCTGTAAATTCACACGAGGTTTTGCCATCCCCATAGTGTAGCTCAAGAGCAAGGCCACCAGTGGCAGGTCCGCAGAAGAAACATTTTTTATATCCAGGTAGAAGTTTATTCATAGATTGTAAGTCCTTATTGAATTTATTATTAATGTGACTCTCTATGTATATACAACTTTTCTCATGGCTATGTCCGCTTTTTTCTGGGTTGGTCAGTCTTGAGAGCCTTGGCGTAAGCAAAGATAGCCTTTACATAGTCATCGCAGTGATTGTACGCATACACAGCGCTCCAATTCTTTTCAGAGTTGTTCTTCTCCCATCCGTAGGCCTGGAGATAGTTTGCGATGCTTGCAAAAGCATCGGTGAAATCAAAGAGGTCAATGATGCCATCATTATTTCCATCAACAGCATATTTCCTGTAGGATGAGGGAATAAACTGCGCCATTCCGAATGCCCCTGCCCATGAACCTTTAATAGAAAGTGGGTCTTTGTTCAGGGTTTTTGATATCCAAAATAGCTCAATAAGCTCATTCTCAGCCCATGAAGAACGTTTATTTTCCATGAGGGCAAGGGTGAGCAAGCTGTTAAAGATAGGGTACTTCCCAACATACCTACTGAGATTTGTTTCAACCCTGAGAATGGCAATAATGATCTCTTTGTCAACGCCATAGGTTGTTTCAACTCTTTCAAGTGATTCTTTGTTGTCGTTGAGGAATTTTTGTCCCCGTTCAATTGATTTTTTCGTGAGAAGGCCGAATTTCTTACCGAAGTAAGGGAGTCCTTTGCCGCTCCGTTCAAGGATCTGGGGATAAAGCATGACACGCTCATCAGAGAATATGCGCTGTATCTCTTCATCGCTATAACCCGTTACTAATAGATTAGTGGCGAGGATGTTTATCTGGTCTCTGTATTGAGGGTCGATTTCACCATAAACCGGAAATGAGAAGACAAAAAGAAGGTTTATAATGACCATGAAGATTAGGACGTTCCTTGTCATTGAGTAATTTCTCATCTCCGTTTAAATGACCCCCTTGCGTATGAGACATAATCTCTTACCATTATGATACTGAGGTAGATCAAGAAATCAAGTATTTTCTATTACAGGGGCTTACGTCGCCCCCTCAGCCCGCCAAGCGGGACTGAGCCTCCCCTTCTCGCCCAAGAATGGGCTGGTTAATCCATACCCCTTTAATCCCTTAATCCTGTCTTTATCGCTGGGGCTCACGTCGCCCCCTCAACGAGCCAAGCCCGTTGAGCCTCCCCCTCTCGCCCAAGAATGGGCTGGTGTTCCCAGTAGGGTCTTCCATCTGTTTCTGGTTTTTTTTTTAAGGTGTTCCTTATTACGAGTTACTGATCACGGCTTTTTATCTTTCCCGCTTATCTAGCCCGTCCCGCTTTTCCCGCCTTTCCTTCCTGTTTTTGTTTTATTCATTTATATGGTACAATTCTTTTGCTTGAAATAATCTGGCAAAAGGATATATTTGACCAATGAAAAAGAACATTGATGAAAAAGAGCCCGATAAAATTGTTCGGCCTGCAATGCCGGATTCAATCTCTTCCCTTGCCGAGTTTGTTTCAACACAGGTGTTTGAAACAGGCATGGAAGATGAAAAGGTTAGGGCGATTGGCCTTGCCATCCAGGAGGTGCTCCAGAATATCATTGAATTTGCATGCCCGGATGGCAAAGGCGAAATAACCATATCGTGCGAGAGTGTCGATAGTGGTGCAACGCTTATCCATATTTGGGATACCGGGAAACCGTTCAATATGCTCCTTGCAGGAACTTTTTCTGAAGTAGAGGAAATCTCCAAACATGAGAAGATACCATCTACGAAGATGTTGAAGAAGGCAGTAAAGAACATCGAGTATATTCGTGGAACGAACAAAAATATACTGATCTTGACCATTCCTCCAATCAAGGGTCGCAATTAATTCCATTAAAACAGAGGATTTACGGATTCTGTTTTGGATCCGACGATCTAGAGTTTATTGCCAGAAAAAAGGGTCAAAGAGCGAGTAGCTCATACCCGAACTTTGACCCTTTTAATCATAATTAACAGAATAAATTTATTCTTTAATTCCTGCCAGCCTCTTGGCAGCTTTTTTCTTGTTCTCCACGTTGGTTTCGCGGAAAATGGTGACGCGGTGAGCCTCAGGTGAGCCGCCACCATGAATGTCAGAGATTGTATCAGCGCTTTCAAGAGCCAACTTTTCCGCAAGTCTATACATTTTAATTCTGTTCTCAACGGGGACGCTATCAACTGCCTTCATGTATTTTTTCAGGAGATCACCAATCTCCGGGCTGGAGAAATCTCTATCAGAAGGAAGGTCTGCCACAAAACCACCGCATGCATCAATCATCAGCCTAGTAGCCTCGGCCATTTCTTTTCCCTCGTGTATTTTGGAGGCATTAGCGAGCACGGTGTCAATGAAGTAAGCTCCAGAAGGTTGCGCCTTACCCTCATAGGAAGAGGCCAGACAACATCCATACAAGGTTTCTGCTCTGTGGATCATATCGATAACTTTTTGCTTCAGATGGCCTGCTTTTGAGGTTCCGTTGTAATCCATTAAGGTTAGAGCAGCTCCTACCATGCAGTCAATCTTGCCTGATTTGCACCCACCATGGCTCTGCCTGTGAAAGGAAGAAAACTTGATGACCATCTCGGATGCGAACTCGGTTTCCCCGCACATAAAAACCCGATTCCAAGGGACAAATACGTTATCAAAAATAAGGGTCGGACAATACTTGGAATAGTAGGCGTTACCGATGTCGCAGCCATCAAGTTCGCGCATATCCAGGGTGGACCTGCCCACCACATGGATCAGTCCCTTTGTGTCTGAAGGAATAGCAAAGGAGACGGAATAGTCCGTGTCCGCCTTGCCCATTGCACGGGTAGGGATTACGATGATTTCATGGGATGAAAGAGAACCGGTCTGATGGGCCTTGGCGCCACGCACAACGATACCGTCATCCCGTTTCTCCACAACATGGAGAAACATATCCTTGTCGATCTGCTCACTGGGGTTAAGAGAGCGGTCGCCCTTAACGTCCGTTACGCCGGCGTTACCCGTGAGATCATTCTTCTGCATGTATTTGAGAAATTCTGTGAAGTTTTTGTTGTAGTGTGTGCCATATTTCTTGTCTATATCGTAGGTTACTATAGCAAGGGTTGATAAGCAGTCCAGCCCTGTGCATCGCTGGTGACATGTTCCGACGTAGTTTGCGATCTTACGATTCACTTTCACCCTTGCTACCAAGTCTTCTACGCTGGATGGCGGCAGTGTGAACCGGCTTACCGGCTCATTGATGAGAGGACTCATGGTGACCATGAGATCTTTGTTTTCCGGCATATTGGCAAGCTCATAGGTGGCTCCTGTTGCCTCTATACCTGCACGAAGGCGGGGATTGTCCACAATATTGGTGAGTTTTTTACCAAACATGTAGGCTGTGGGCTTGAGCGCCCGAATCGATTCAATGTACTCTTCTTTTGTTTTAACACCCATACTGCATTACCTCCTTATTTTGACTAGAATTTGGCGCTAGTTTTCGTTTTAAAATGGAGACCGTTCCTGCTCAGCAAGCATCTTTTTAACACTCGACAGCACCTGTACCTTCACATTGGTAAGGTGATTCTTAAGTACAGTCTGCGCCCTTTCAAGATTTCGCAGGGCAACAGCATCATATATCTCCTGATGCTCCTGATCCGTGGCCGTTAGGGATGACATGGGCAGATAGTTACCACCGTACTTGAGGAACAACATGTCGAATACATTCTGTAAAATACGGACCTGAGTTTCTTTTCCGGAGAGGGAAGCAAGGGTCATATGAAATTCCTTGTTCTTGAAAAGCCTTTCCTTTAAATAGAACTCCCTTTCCGCGGACAGGTGTGCCTCAAGCGCTGTTTTGAGTTCCTTCAAGCCGTCCTTATTGATACCCTGCACTGTAGCAGGAACCAATGACGGTTCTATGAGTTCGCGGAGTTCGTAAAGCTCTTCGATTTCTTTAAGACTGAAGGGCGCCATCGAATAGCCCCGCTTTGGCTCATGAAGCACAAAACCCTCTAATTCTAGCCATTTTAAGGCTTGAATGATCGGGGTAGGACTTAATTTAAGCTTCTCGGCAAGATCCCGGTAGGCAATCTTCTGGCCAGGTGCAAGTTCTTTACTATACAGCATGCGGCGGATACCATGATAAGCGATCTGACTGCTGTCTTCCTGTGGTTTTGTTGTTGTCTTTGATTTAGGTTTCATAATGTGTCATTGTATATTAATTAAATTAAATATGCAATTAAATATTTCATTAAGAATAAATTACTTGCATTACGAATATTATATTTTGTTAACTGTTTTTTTTACCACAGATGGACTCAGATAAGAGCGGATGTTAAGCTTTGCCCGGATATGGGATAGATTGACATATCCGGGCAAACTACATGCCTTGACGGGCAGGCATTAATGGATTTATATGCGCCGGTAGGCGCTGATTGTCGCCCGGGTGTGAGCATCCCTCACAGCAGGGCGGATGATTTTATCTATGTTCATCTGCTGATTCACAATTAAATTGAAATTTCAATTAAATTTAATTGACATCATTATGGTTGCCCGTTTATACTTGCGTATCGTGTAGTAATGTATAGTACTGTGTGTAAAACAAATTAACTATTTAAGGAATCGCTATGAGACTTCATGAATATGAGGCATTAGACATTTTCGAGCAGAACCGAATCCCTGTTCCACGAAGGGGGGTTGCAGGAACAATGCACGAAGCGCTCCAAATAGCCGGAGAGATCGGATTCCCTGTTATGCTAAAGGCCCAGGTCCTTGTCGGTGGCCGAGGTCTTGCAGGTGGAATCAAGACTGCCTCCACACCGGAAGAATTGAAAGATATGGCTGAGCAACTGCTCAGTTCCGATATTAAAGGTCTGCCTGTTCGCAAAATTCTTGTATGCGAGAAGGCGGCGGTTGAGAGGGAATTATACCTGGGCATTACAGTAGACGGGTATTCGGGCAAGCCGGTTATCGTGGTTAGTACTGAAGGCGGCATGCTTATTGAGGAGACGGCGAGGACTTTTCCGGAAAAGATTGCCTCAATACATATTGACCCTTCCTTTGGCTATTACCCTTACATGGCACGATCTCTCCTTCGGATGCTCGGGCTTAAAGAAAAACTTATTACACCCTGGAGTGATGTTATTGGCCAGCTTTATAATGTTGCGAAACGTTATGAAGCGCTAATCACTGAGATCAATCCCCTTGTGGTGCTGCCCAACGGTGGACTCCTTGCCGTTGATGCAGTGCTCGAAGTTGATGATTCAGCGTTGTCAAGGGTTCGTTTCTCATTGCCGGATCGCATTGACAGGATTGAGAACCCTCTTGAACGGCGAGGAAGGGAGATTGGCGTTACCTATGTGGATCTTGATGGTGATATCGGACTTATCTCGTCCGGGGCCGGGCTTGGCATGGCTTCCATGGATATCATTGGAGAGAAGATGAAACCGGCCAACTTTCTTGAGACAGGGGGGGGCATAACGGCTGACCTGCTTTACAGGTGCATGGAACTTATCATGATGAAGCCTGATCTCAGGGCGATATTCATAAATGTTTATGGTGGAATAAATCCAATCCATGAAGGCGCAAAGGGTGTTGTCCGTTACATCCATGAGCACAATGTGAAGATTCCTATTGTTGCGAAGGCTCTTGGTAATCGGCAGGAGGAGACCTGGGAGATTTTTCGATCCGCCGGAGTCCATGTGGTTACGGAGACAGCAACAGAGAAAGCAATAGATAAGCTCTATGAGCTTGTTGGACGAGGTTAAACCATGAGTATATTAATTGATGATTCTACGCGGGTTATTGTACAGGGTATAACTGGTCGCATAGGAAGTGCACAAACCCATTGGATGCTTGAATACGGAACAAGGGTTGTAGGAGGCGTTACTCCCGGCAAGGGTGGGACGAACGTAGAAGGGGTGCCGGTTTTTGACAGTGTCCTTGAGGCTGTGAAGGAGACCGGAGCAAACGCGTCAGTGTTTTTTGTTCCCGCAGCGTTTGTACTCGATGCCTTTTTAGAGACTATCGACGCAGGGATAAAACTTATTGTTGTTGTCCCTGAACACATCCCTGTTCAAGATGTGATAAAAATGCGCAGCTATGCGATCGAAAAAGGGGTTTTTGCATTAGGCCCCACAACACCTGGAATTCTCTCTCCAGGAAAGGGAAAAATGGGCATTATGCCTGCATCATTATTTGCCCCTGGTCGTGTAGGAATTATCTCCAGGAGTGGAACCCTTTCCTATGAATTTGCCGGTATTCTCTCAGAGGTAAACGTGGGTCAGAGCACGGTGGTAGGTATGGGGGCAGATCCAGTAGTTTTGAGGAACCTTGCTGATATCCTCGAATTATTTGAACACGATAACGATACCGACGCAGTAATCGTTGTGGGGGAAGTGGGCGGAGAACAGGAAGAAAAGGCCGCTGGATTCATCTCGAGGCGGATGACAAAGCCAGTTGCTGCCTATATAGCTGGTCGCGAGTCACCACAGGGAAAGAGAATGGGACATGCGGGTGCAATTGTCCGGGGAACTGCAGGAACAGTTGTTGGTAAACAGGAAGAACTTAAGGCTGCAGGCGTGGAGATTCTTGAAAGCCCGATTCACGTTGCCAAGTGGGCGAAGAAAAATAAACTGAAATAAGATTTCAGAGGACAGAAGACAGAGAGAAGAGGACAGACAAAAAAGACAGGCCTTCCAGAACAATTATTCAGTTTTTTCTTTGAATTTTTTCTAAATCGCTATACAATTTTACTGTCAACCTGAACATAATAAGTTGTTTTCCAATAAACCAATCAAAGGGGGGTAATATGGAACAACCAAAGGTAACAAAGGAAGAGCTTCTCGAAAAAGCGAAGAAACCGGCTCAGGATGCTATGAAGATGCACCCCTTTTACAAGGGGAAAATTGAAATAGTTCCTAAGTGTGTCATCAGGGATGTCAAAGATTTTGCCATCTGGTATACTCCCGGTGTTGCGGAACCTTGCAAGGAGATTAACAAAAACCCTGATTTGGCCTATGAATATACAAACAGGGCAAACATGGTCGGGATTGTAACTGACGGCACGAGGGTTCTCGGTCTTGGCGACATAGGGCCTCTTGCTGGTCTTCCCGTGATGGAAGGGAAGGCATTGCTCTTCAAATACCTTGGTGGCGTGGATGCATTCCCTATCTGTCTCGATACAAAGGATCCAGATGAGTTTATCAAAACAGTCAAGTTCCTGACCCCCTCATTTGGCGGGATTAACCTTGAAGATATTGAGAATCCGAAATGTTTTTATATCCTGGAAAAACTGCGGGCAGAAATGACAATCCCGGTGTGGCACGATGATCAGCAGGGAACAGCTGCGGTTACGGTGGCGGGTCTTATTAATGCCCTGAAGGTAGTAAACAAAAAGATGGAAGATGTGAAAATCACCATGATTGGTATTGGTGCTGCAAATGTCTGTATTGTCCGTATGCTCATTAAGGCCGGCGCTGATCCTAAGAAGATGATTGTGGTGGACAGCAAGGGAATATTGAACAAAAAGCGGGATGACATCAAGGCAACACACAAAGAGAAGCTTGAGTTTTGTCATACCACGAATGTCGAAAACAGGGATGGCGGAATGGCAGAGGCCATGAAGGGGCAGGATGTTGTTATAGCCCTTTCTAAGTCTGGCCCTGATACAATCCAAAAGGAATGGATTTCCGGCATGGCCGATAATGCAGTTGTCTTTGTCTGTGCTAATCCTATTCCGGAGATTTGGCCCTGGGAGGCTAAAGAGGCAGGAGCACGTGTTGTTGCAACAGGGAGAAGTGATTTCCCAAACCAGGTAAACAACTCAGTTGGTTTCCCCGCCATATTCAGAGGTACCCTTGATGTGAGGGCAACCACCATTACCGATGAAATGTGCATAGCGGCTGCCGTTGAGTTGGCAAAATGTGCAGAAGATAAAGGTCTTCGCGAGGATTATCTTCTCCCTACTATGGACGAATGGGAGGTATTTCCAAGGGAGGCAGTGGCAGTTGCGAAAAAAGCCATGGAGCAAGGTGTGGCACGGCTTAAATTCTCTGAAAAAGAACTCTTCACAATGGCAGAATTTAAGATCAAACGGGCCCGGGATGAGGTTGCTTTGTTGATGGAAAAAGGAATTATAGAACCCTACAAGGAGTGATGTATGAAAGAGGTACACGTCGACACAATCATATCGGCTTTAGAAAAATTGTTTATAGACGCAAACTACGATCTTTCTCAGAATGTCCTTGATACCCTTGAGAAGTCAATAGACAAGGAAGAGTCGCCCGTAGGTAAAGAGGTGTTGAGGGAGCTTATTAAGAATGCGAACTTAGCAAAAGACGAACGTATTCCAATCTGTCAGGATACAGGTCTTGCTGTAACGTTTATCGAGGTAGGCCAGGATGTCCATATTATTGGTGGATCACTGATTGACGCAGTGAATGAGGGAGTAAGGAGAGGCTACGCAAAAGGCTATTTACGGAAATCAGCCTGCCATCCTTTTGCCCGAAAGAATACCGGAGATAATACCCCGGCTATCCTCCACACAAAAATCGTACCTGGAGATAAGATAAAGATCACCGTGCTGCCGAAAGGCGGAGGCAGCGAAAACTATGGATCCGTAAAAATGCTTGTTCCTTCAGAAGGCAAAGAGGGGATGAAGGCGTTAGTTCTTGAAATGGTAACGAAAGGAGGACCAAACCCATGTCCTCCCATCATTGTTGGTGTTGGAATAGGGGGCAACTTTGAGACTTCTGCCCTCCTTTCAAAAGAGGCCTTGATGGAGACCCTGGGAAAGCGGAACGAAAATCCTGAAATCGCCGCCCTTGAAGAGGAGCTGTTAACGGCAATTAACAAGACTGGCATAGGACCCCAGGGCTACGGCGGTACCGTTACGGCCCTCGATGTCCATGTAAAGATGTTGCCATGTCATATCGCCTCACTGCCGGTGGCAGTGAATATTCAATGCCATGCACACCGTATAAAGGAAACCATCATCTGACAATGATAGTTTCCGATGGAAGAAGGAAGAAGGAAGAGGGAAGATGGAAGAAGGAAGAAGGAAGATGGAAGAGGGAAGAGGGAAGAGGGAAGAGAAGAAAAAGTCAATCTGCTTCCGAGCGAAGCGATTGTTTCAGCAAATTCAGTTGAAGACCTAAGGACGGCCGTCTATCGTCAAGTCGGTTAAAAGGGGGAGTGCGCAATGGAAATGAAAAGAATAAAGACACCGCTGGACAATAAAGTTATTGAGGAATTGAAAGCCGGTGAAAAGGTATTTTTGAGCGGGGATATTTACACTGCAAGGGATGCGGCCCATAAAAGGTTTATCGATACGCTCAATGAAGGTGGCAAACTGCCTTTTGACATCCAAAACCAGGTCATCTATTATTGCGGACCATCTCCCGCCCCTCCCGGCAGGGTTATTGGTGCATGCGGACCCACGACAAGTTCACGTATGGACGCTTATGCTCCAAAGCTTATCTCCCTTGGCCTTAAAGGGATGATAGGGAAGGGAAAGCGGTCGCAGGCAGTCAAGGATGCAATAAAACAGTTTAAGGCGGTTTATTTTGGCGCAACAGGCGGAGCAGGCGCTCTCCTTTCGAAAAGCGTAATATCTTCTGAGGTAATAGCCTACGAAGAACTCGGTCCCGAGGCCTTGCGGAGACTTGAAGTCAGGGATATGCCTCTTTTCGTGATTAATGATATATATGGCAGTGACTTATACGAGATCGGAACTGCACAGTACAAGAAATAAACGGATCTATTTTTTGACTTTTTAAAACAAATAGTTTAGAAAACTTCACGAGGAACTATGGGAGAAATTCGTCTTGCTATCGTTGGTGTTGGAAATTGCGCAAGCTCAATTGTCCAGGGATTAACGTATTATGAGAAGCACAGCAATGCAACAATCGGCCTTATGCACCAAAAGATTTGTGGTTACGAGACAAAGGATATTAAAATTGTTGCTGCCTTTGATATCGATCAAAGGAAAGTGGGAAAGCCCTTGGAGGAAGCAATCTTCGCTCCCCCGAATTGCACAAAGGTTCTTGAGGGAGAAATAAAGCCGTCTGGGGTAACAGTCAATATGGGAAACCTCCTCGATGGTATCTCACCCCATATGAAGGATTACCAAGAAAACAGAACGTTTCTCATTTCCGATAAAAAACCTGAGGATATTACAAGGATACTGAAAGATACGGGAGCCGAGATAGTGCTCAATTATCTTCCTGTTGGATCTGAGGAGGCAACGAGGTATTATGCGGAATGTTGCATTGAAAGCGGTGCGAGTCTTATTAATTGCATACCTGTATTTATTGCATCAGATGAAAAATGGGCAGCCAGATTCAAGGAAAAAGGCATTCCATTGGTGGGTGATGATGTTAAATCCCAGATAGGGGCAACAATTATTCACCGGACCCTTGCAAAGCTTTTTCATGACCGGGGGGTCCAGATCGACAGGACCTACCAGTTAAATACAGGAGGCAATACAGATTTCCTTAATATGTTGAACAGAAAGCGCCTTGTTTCAAAAAAGATCTCAAAAACAGAGGCTGTTCAATCACAGCTTGATATACCAATTCCATCAGAAAATATCCACATCGGGCCCTCTGATTATGTTCCATGGCAGAACGATAACAAGGTCTGTTTCATGAGAATAGAGGGACGGATTTTTGGTGATGTTCCTATTGATATAGAACTAAGGTTGTCGGTAGAGGATTCGCCGAATAGCGCCGGATGCATGATTGACGCAGTAAGATGTTGCAAGGTGGCCCGCGATAGAGGTATAGCTGGTATTCTTGAATCAGTCTCCGCTTATACAATGAAACATCCGATTCGGCAGTTTTCTGATGAGGTTGCCCGCCAGATGGTAGAAGAGTTTATTCGGGGAGAAAGGGAACGATAGGATAGCCGTTGATTAGTAATCGTGTTGGCCATTCCCTTGATCCTGCCATCCTGAAGATTTATAGATTCTTTTTTAAAAAAACAAACATAAGCCCTAATTATCTGACGCTTCTCGGAGCCATGCTCGGCTATGCCTCAGCTATGTGCATTGCCTTCGGCTTTGTTAAAACGGGAGGAATCATCCTGCTTTTTTCAGGTTTTTTTGATCTTCTTGATGGCGCTATTGCCCGCAGTACAAAAACTGTTTCCCGCTTTGGCGGATTTCTTGATTCAGTCCTTGACAGATACACGGACCTTTTTTTGATGTTTGGGGTTTTTGTGCTTTTTCTGAGACAGGGGCAAACATATGCCCTTGTGTTCACTTTTTTAGCTGCAATCGGGGTGGCGATTATCCCTTACGCACGGGCGCGGGCAGAGGCAGCATCTATGGAGTGTAAGGCTGGCATCCTGGAGAGGCCAGAGCGGATTGTAATACTTCTTGCTGGTATTTTTTTTAATCTGCTTTTTTATGCGGTGGTGGCGCTTGCTGTTTTAACCCATGTGACGGTGATTCAGAGGATTCTTTTCGTGCGGAGAAACAGCTAACCGATTCTGTTGAAGATTTCTTCTTTCAGGAGATCTTTTGCCATCTCTCTCGGGATGCCTGTTTTAATGATGGTTCCTTTTGAGAAGAGGATGGCCTTGTTTGTACCGAAAGCAATCCCGATATCAGCCTCTTTGGCCTCGCCCGGGCCGTTCACCTCGCAGCCCATGATTGCTACATTGAGGTGCTTGTCAACATTTGCCACATCCTTCTCAAAATCTTCTACGATCTCTTGTAAATTTGTACTGCATCGCCCGCAGGTCGGACATGATATGATATTGATACCCCGTTTCCTTAAATCAAGGTCTCTCAGGATATGATAGGCTGCTATAACCTCATAAACAGGATTCCCCGTGAGCGAAACCCTTATGGTGTCTCCAATCCCTTCGTAAAGTAGAATGCCTATACCCACAGCTGATTTGATAGCACCGGAGAATATGGGACCTGCCTCGGTGATCCCTATATGGAGAGGATAATCAGAGACACCGGCAAATGCTTTGTACGCTTCTATTGTTTGAAAAATATCAGAGGCCTTCAAGGACACTTTCAGCTGCGTCCAGCCCACATCCTCAAACAGTTTTATGGCGTAGAGGGCGCTTTCCACCATTGTTCCTGCATCAGGTTTGCCGTTGGCTTTCAGTATCCTCTTTTCGATAGACCCGATATTGATACCAATACGAATGGGAGTTTTTGACTCTTTTGCAACTCGGGCAATTTCACGCACCTTTCTGACGTTGTTAATGGTCCCTGGATTGATTCGAACAGCATCGATGCCTGTTTCCATAGCCTTGAGGGCAATCCTGTGGTTGAAGTGAACATCACCTATAATCGGGACGTCAAGCTCTCTGCGAAGAAATGGCAATATCAGGCATGTCTCTTCATGGGGGAGGGCTATTCGGATTAGTTCACATCCGGCGTTTTTAAGCTCCCTGGCCTGAGTCAGTGTTTCCTGGAAGTTTTCCGGATTTGTTTTCAGCATAGACTGAACAACGATAGGTGCATTCCCGCCAATTGCAACTTTGCCAATTTTTATTTTTTTTGTTTTTTTTCGCTCTATACCCTTCATTTAGTTTTCTCTATCCTTAAAGTCTTTTCTTGTAGTTCTCCGAACTCCAAACTTAAAACTCCGAACTGGAAATCACGTCTCTTTTTCATTGACAACATTGTTTTTAATCTCCCGGATGAGTTCCTGGAAGACAGGAAGAACATCTGTTCTGAATCTGCCGGCAACAAGGACGTACATTATGTCATCGCCAATTGATAATTTACCCTGGTTTAGCCAAACCTTTATATCCACAATACCATCATTTTTCTTGAACTGCGCAACCAGCGTGTTCAAAAGTTTCTCATCATAAGAGAGGTATATTCCTTCGACTGGTTTCCCCTCTTTTGAGGTTGCCCTCACAATCCCATTATGAACAAGGATCATGCCGAGCTGATCCTTATAGCTTTTCGCTTTTATCTCTTCGATCCATTCCTGTATCATAAATTTTCCCCCGATTTTCCCATTCTATACCTGACATACACAGTTGTCAATGACAGAAATTATTGAATGACATGCAAGGACTATTATTTTCATTATTGATCATGATATAGTGTGGATACATATGGATCGTGAAAAGCGACTCGGAATAATATTCATCATTGTTGGTCTGATCATTCCTTTGGCAACGCTGCCTTTTGTTTCCGGTTTTTCCAAAGACAAAGGTTTTTATGACAATTTCTATAATGCGGGAGTTAATATCAGGAAGGACATGAAAGACGACACGCTGAGTCAATCTCAAACTAAGACTGGGGCAACTAACGGGAAAACCAAAATGACATATTCAATGATGATACCGCAACGAATCCCTTTTAGATTTTTTTTGGTCCCCACAGTGATCCTTATATATATGGGTATCATCAGAATTGACCGGTCCCGAAGAAGAAATCGCGAACCCTAAGGTATTTCGAAGTTTAAAATCAGGAATTTCCTTATTGCTCATTGAATTGAACATGCGATATAAGAAGACTCAACTATGAGCACCGTGGGTTCTATCTATTTGATATTTCATACCATAACAACTTTGTTATTTATTTCACTTGACACTCGGTGTACCGAGTGTAATAATGCTTTCAAATTCTACAATATAATTTAAGATTGTTGGTTATCAAGAGTTTAGCTCATCTTAGGAGGTGGTTGGCATGATGGATAAATGGACGTTTGGATTTACCATGCTCGTCGTAGGGATGGGGGGAACCATTGCCACACTGATACTTTTCAGCCTTGTTATGGCAGGACTGAAGAAGGTGTTCCCGTATAAGAAAGGCGAAGACGAATAATCTGGCAAGGAGGAACTGAAAATGGCTGATGCAATGTTAAGCGGTTTATGGGGGCTGGTTGCAGGAGCTGCAGCTTTCCATTGGTCAAATGCTGTGATGATGATTGTCGGTGGAGTTCTTCTCTACCTCGGTATTAAGAAGGGTTTTGAGCCTTTGCTCCTCGTACCAATAGGGTTTGGATGTATTCTTGTAAATATCCCCCTGGCAGGGCTCATGGAAAAAGGGGGTTTTCTCAGGACTATTTATGATTTCGGCGTTATTACCGAGCTCTTTCCGCTGTTCATCTTTATAGGTATCGGAGCCATGACTGATTTTGGACCGGTTCTTGAGAACCCGTACACCTTTCTCCTCGGGGCAGCAGGGCAGTTTGGCATATTTCTTACCCTTCTCCTTGCCCTTGCTCTTGGATTTCCTTACCTGGATGCTGTTACCATTGGGATTATAGGCGCTTGTGACGGCCCTACCGTAATCTATGTAGCCTCCCAGTATGCCCCTCATCTCCTGGGGCCTGTATCGGTTGCAGCTTACTCATATATGTCCCTTGTTCCTGTTCTTCAGCCTCCCATTATGAAGATGCTTACAAGCCAGAAAGAACGGGAAGTGGTCATGAAGACAGGCCAGAAGACGGTATCGAAGATGACAAAGCTGCTTTTTCCCATTGTCATCACCATAATAGGTGGTCTTATTGCACCCCACGGATTACCGTTGCTCGCAACCATCATGCTTGGTAACTTCATGAAAGAGTCTGGCGCTGTTGCCAGGCTGACCAAGACCTCTGAGAACGAATTAGCCAACATTGTGACCCTGCTCCTTGCCATATGCATCGGAGCGACAATGTCCGGCCCGACTTTTGTTCAGCCCACAACCATCATCATTCTTGCGCTTGGTCTCCTCGCCATATGTCTTGATACGGTCTGTGGTGTCCTTTTTGGGAAATTCCTCTATTTGATCACTCGGGGTAAGATCAATCCCCTTATCGGCGCAGCCGGTATCTCGGCATTCCCCATGTCAGCCCGTGTTGTCCAGAGGGAAGGTCAGAAGTACAACAAGAAAAGTTTCCTTCTCATGCATGCTATGGGCGCCAATGCAGGCGGCCAGGTAGGCTCAGTTATGGCCGCAGCAGTTATGCTCTCCGTGCTCAAGGGAATGGGAATAATATAGAGCGAACCATGATTTTTAATATTCAAGTTCGGAAGAGGAATACCCGCCCGAAGAGTTTTTTGAATAAGGGGATGAGATAACGATAGTGAAGGGCGGGATAAGAACCCGCCCTTATTCTTAGTAAAATGGAATTAAAGCATAAAGGGGGTAGGGAGTAATGGAGTTTATACATGTAGTAGCCAGCGTCATTTTCCTCGCCAGCATCATTCTTGTTATTACCGGATGGATTGACAGCGTTCTTGCGGCCCTCCTGGGCATTCTCTTCATGATTTTCTTCGGCATCATGACCGACATTGACGCCTTCAAAATTGTTGACTGGAACGTCATAGCCATTCTGCTCAGCATCTGGATCATATCAGGGTATTTCGGGAAATCAGGGGTCCCCGATTTTATGTCAGCCGTTATGCTCAGGTTGTCGAAAGGGAACGTGGCCCTCTTTGTAACTTTTATTGGCGCCCTTGCCGGGCTTGTCTCTATGCTCATCGACAACGTTGTCGTCGTCCTGATGTTTGCCCCTGTTGTATTCCATGCTTGCAGGAGGTTCAAATTTGCCGCCTTTGGGCCGGTGCTGTTTGTTGGTTTGTGTTCAAACTTCATGGGTACGGCCATGCTCCTTGGTGATCTGCCTCCCCAGATGCTCCACAGCGTCTCTGGCATTGAGTTCAGTGGTTTTATCTGGTTTATGGGCAGACCATCATCCTTCTTTATCCTGTGCATATCCTATGTCTTCACATGCGCTTTTTTCTACTGGAAGTTCTCGAAGCAATATAAAGGTATTTCCATGGACGTGGCATCCATGGCGGAAAAGCCCCTCGACCACATCAAGGATAAGCCCTTTGCGATCATATCCTGTGGCATTTTTATCCTTACTATTACTGCCATGGCACTGCGGCCTATCTTCGGCTACACCCTTGGCTTTATCGCCATGTGGGGCGCCATAGCCATCATCCTTTTCTTTGAGATTTTCAAGGAAAAGTTTACCCTTGAAATCCCAAACGTGGAGCAGGTACTCGCTGAGCTCGACTGGAGGGCGGTCTTTTTCTATGTAGCGCTCTTTGCACTCGTAGGAGGTCTTGAACATGCAGGAGTCATAAAGATTGTGTCCGACGCCATGACCCCCCTGATCAAGCAGAGCCTGGTGCTGGGAAGCACAGTTCTCTATTGGGTGACCGCACCGATTGTTGGTATTGTGGAGCACGATGCCTATATACTTACCATGCTTTACGTTATACGTGACCTTGGCACGACAACGGGCATCAACCCGTGGCCGCTCTACTGGATGCTCCTCTGGGCAGGGACGTTGGGGAGCAACCTTACAATAGCGGGGGCTCCCGCCCTGTTTGTTGCGAAAAGCCTGGGTGAGAAGGAGGATCAGCGTTCAGTGAAACTCAAGGAGTTCCTCGGCATAACTGCCCCGTATGTAATTGTGTCCCTTGTTACCTGCTACATACCGGCTATGCTCATATGGGTATTCCCATTCGCAAAATAGGGAGGTTGGGTTATGGCAATTCTTACTATATCAAGGCAGTATGGAAGCGGCGGAAGAGAAATCGGGCGTATTATTGCCGAGGTCATGCAATATGAATATGTGGATCGTCAGACAATTATAGATGACATGCGGAGAGAGGGTCTCCTGTGGAAGGACAAAGCCGAGTATTTCGATGAGAACTACCCGGATATCTGGGAGAGAAGTGATTGGGTCTACCGGGGGTTTGTAGCATTGAACCAGAGTCATTTCCTGCAGCATGCGGTAAAAGGAAATGCGGTTATTATGGGACGGGGAGGAGTTTTTCTCCTCAAGCAGTTTCCTTTTGTTCTGAGGGTCAGGACAATAGCCCCTGTGGAAAAACGTATTGAGCTCATCATGGCAAGAGAGGGTATAAATTCCGAGAATGCCAGGTATCTCATTGAAAAGGCGGACAGTGAAATGGAAAAGGCCGTCTATCTTATTTACGGCAAGAACCTGGATGATCCAAAAGAGTATGACATGGTTTTTGATACCTCACAAAAAAGCCAGGATGAAATCATTACAATCCTCAAAGAAGCAATCATTGAGAAAGACAAGTACAAGACACCGGAAGCATTGCAGGCGCTCGAACTTCGTGCCCTTGCGGAAAAAATAAAGGCAACAATTCTGTCAGATCCAGGCTTTCATATTTCTGCACTTGATGTAGATCCAAAAGAAGAAGGTTTACCGAAATATGGATTTATCGTTCAGGGTCTCGTTCACAGGAAGGAAGATGTCGGAAAGATTGAAGAGGTGGTTAAGAAAATGGCCGGTGACTCACCTGTAGAGTTCAGGGTAACATCGAGAACATTTCCACGCTTTGGCCGACTCAAATTTTCATAAAGGTCCTTAACAGAGGAATATATCAGAAAACAGATAAGCCCTGCATAACCCCTCAGCTCACCGATACTCTTTATAGTCTTAAAGTGCTTGAAAAAAGCAATCAGATAGCGTAAAAATAATACATTGTATTTGCCGAAGTACGAGAAGCTGGTAATTGCATGCACAGGTAAAAACCTTATGGGACAGGAATCAAGGGAACACGAGTCATAAATTAGGGTCTCGGCAGTGGTTCATGACCGCAGGAGAGGCCCGGACAAGGATGAGGGGGGTGCCATGACACGGACTCTGGGTGATATCACAAACGAGCTAAAGGATAAGGTTCTTGCACCCGCAAAAGAAGAGGCCGAGAGGATGGTTGCAGAGGCTCGTTTACGAGCTGATGCCATTGTTCTTGATGCCAAAAGAGAAGCCACGCGAATCAAAGAAGATGCCAGGAAGCAGGCAGAAATTTCCCTCAAACAGATGGAAATTGATATGGATACAGCAGCGCGGAACTTCATCCTTCTCGCCCAGGAACGTCTTGAAAAGGCAATTGTCCGGCCCGTAGTAGAGGACGAGATCAAGTCTGTCCTGGACCATAAAGATTTTCTCAGTTCAATAATAGAGATATTAATTACGGAATTTTCACGGACTCACGGAAAGGAGAATAAAATAGAAATCCTCCTGCCTTCGAGACATAAAGAGGTCCTTGAAGAATGGTTCGTTAACAAATTTCTACAAAGGGCTACTGCAGGGGTTGTAATACATTTCAGCGACAAGGTTGCCTTCGGATTTAAATTAGGCCTTGGTGAAACTGGGACTTATTTTAATTTCGGTGAAGGCTTTGTGGAGGTCTTTTCTGAATTCTGCTCTCCTCGTTTCCGAAAACATTTTTTTGCATCAAGCAAAGGTCCCTAAACATGGCGAGATACTATTTTCTCTCTAGTTGCCTCCCTCCTATGCCTTTCTCTCTCGGTGAAAAAGTCTCTTTGCCATTTGAGGAGATATGCGGGCTGATCCTGCGCAATGTTGAACCTGTGGATGAGCCTTTGGTGCGGTGTTGTCTGCATGTAATCGACACCGCCAACATAGAATTTTATTTGCAGAGTCAAGATGTTTTTCTGCCGGGAGGGAGCCTGACAAGGGAGGAGATAGAAACAAAGAGACATTTGCCATCATTCATAAGAAAATTCTTCGAGGACAAAGATAAAGGGATTCGTCGTAGCTATGGTTATGACACTTTATGGGAGAGATATTATGCTTACGCTTATTCTCTTGCGGAGGAGTTGAGCTGTCGGTTCCTCATCGACTATCTGTCGTGGGAAATCGGCCTGAGGAATAGTCTTGTAGAATTGCGATCAAGGGCGCGAGGCGAAGAAGCAGAGGATTACCAGATTTTAGTTAGAGCTGGGGGACATGATTTTTCAGGAATCGTATCGCAACTAAAAATGCAACAAAATCCCTTGAAAGCTGAACAGTATCTGGATGAGGAGCGTCTTAAGAGAATTTATCACTGCGAAGGAGCAGACCCTTTTTCACGGGATGTTATCTTGGGAACCCTGGAAAAGGCGCGGATATACAGCCGGTGGGAGAAATTGGACACCATCTACCCGGTTCATGACATAATCTAAACGGAGGTTGTGATTGGCACATCCGATAGAAAGCAGAGTGATTGCGGTGAATGGTCCTCTCGTTACCGCTGAGGTGATCAGAGACCAGGAAGTTATAATGAACGAGGTGGCATATGTAATATGGAATGGCACGCCTCTTAAATCGGAAGTCATTCGCATTCGTGGACGCCTTGTGGATATACAGGTTTTTGAGAGCACCACGGGGCTCAAAGTGGGAGACGAGGTGAACTTTTCCCAGGAACTCTTGTCGGCAACCTTAGGCCCGGGAATTCTTGGACAAATTTACGATGGCTTGCAAAATCCCTTGAATATGCTTGAAAACAGTCAAGGATTCTTTCTAAAAAGGGGACAGTATGTCAATTCCCTTGATCATACAAATAAGTGGGATTTTACCCCGTCAGCGGCACGAGGTGACCATGTAAAAGCAGGCCACTACCTTGGATACGTGCCAGAGGGCATTTTTCAACATCATATTGTCGTGCCTCTCTCTTATGTCGGGGTTGGGAAAATTGTGGAAATAGCCGCACAAGGGTCTTATACGATCAGAGATCCCATTGCAGTGCTGAGGAACGAGGATGGAGAACATTTTTCTGTTACTATGGAACAGAAATGGCCTGTCAAAATTCCTATTCGCACATACAAGGAGAGACTTCTCCCCAGCCGCCCACTTCTGACACAATGTCGTCTCATTGATGTTTTCTTCCCTCTCGCAGAGGGAGGGACGGCTTGCATCCCCGGACCTTTCGGAGCTGGCAAGACGGTCCTGCAGCAAATTATTTCGCGGTACGCTGAGGCTGATATTGTCATTATTGTTGCATGTGGCGAAAGGGCAGGCGAAGTAGTGGAGACAATTCGGGAATTTCCCGAACTGGAGGACCCGAAAACCGGTAAGTCTCTCATGGACAGAACGGTCATTATTTGCAACACATCTTCGATGCCGGTAGCAGCCCGGGAGGCGTCCATATATACGGGTATTACCATTGGAGAGTATTTTCGACAGATAGGAATGAAAGTATTGCTTTTGGCTGACAGCACATCAAGGTGGGCGCAAGCCCTGAGAGAATCGTCGGCAAGGATGGAGGAAATCCCAGGAGAAGAGGCATTTCCAGCTTATCTTGAGAGTCGAATTGCGGCGCTTTATGAACGAGCCGGATTGGTAAAGTTGTATAATGAGACAACTGGATCTCTCACGATTGTGGGCAATGTGTCTCCTGCAGGCGGCAATTTTGAGGAACCGGTGACGCAGAATACCCTGAAGGTAGTAGGTGCGTTCTATGGATTGTCACGGTCGCGCTCTGACCAGCGTCGCTATCCAGCCATTGATCCCCTTATCTCATGGAGTCTTTACCTCAGGCAACTGGAGGAGTCATTGTGCGAACGCCATCCGAACTGGATTGACCTTGTAGAAGAGGCACAGTCCCTTCTATACCGGGGAAGCGAAGTTCATCAGATGATGCTGGTCGTTGGGGAAGAGGGCGTCAGTGTCGACGATTTGGTTGTTTATTTGAAAGCAGATGCTGTGGATGCTATATGTCTGCAACAGGACGCTTTTGACAAAATTGAAAGGGCAACTTCAAAAGAGAGGCAAGTGTCTGACTTCTTGCTTCTAATGGACATGGTGCACCATCCTTTTTCCTTTGAAAGTAAGGAACAAGCAAAGAAAGAGATGACCAACATTCAAAATATCTTTTTTCAGATGAAGTATGCACCTTTTCAGCAGGAGGCATATCAGAACTATAGGAAGGAAATAAAAGCTATTCTTGGAAAAGGAGTGAGCCCCGAATGATAATTGAACACTCTCGGATTACATTGATTCAGGGCGACATCATAGCGGTTCCTGCAAACGGTATCCAGTATGGAGAATTAGCGGTAGTCAGAAGCAAGAGAAAGACTTCCCTTGCCCAGGTCATTCGCTTGAGGGGAGACGAGGTCTTTCTCCAGGTATTTGCCGGATCGAGAGGTGTTGCAACAGGTGACCAGGTTCGTTTTCTGGGACATCCCATGCAGGTTGCCTTCGGCGATGATATGCTTGGAAGGGTTTTTAATGGTTCTGGAGATCCTATCGATGATGGACCTGACCTGAAGTCATTACCCCGTCTGGACATTGGCGGCCCATCGGTCAATCCCGTTAGACGCGTCATTCCTCGAGGATTTATTGAGACTCGCGTTCCGATGATTGATGTATTCAACCCCTTAGTTGAAAGTCAGAAGCTTCCTATATTTGCAGCTGCAGGGGAGCCATACAATCAACTTCTGGCGCGTATCGGGATCCGTGCCGATGCTGATGTTGTCATTCTTGGCGGGATAGGAATTAAGTTTGACGAATACCTGAAATTTCGTATTGCCTTTGAACGGGCCGGTGTCTCTCCAAGAACAATCATGTTTATTCATACAGCATCTGACCCGGTGGTGGAACGTCTTCTCGTGCCAGACATGGCGCTTGCTGTAGCAGAACAATTCGGCGTAAGGGGCAAGCGAGTTCTGGTTCTCCTCACAGATATGACAGCTTTTGCGGATGCCATGAAAGAGATTGCTATCTCCATGGACCAGGTTCCTTCAAACCTGGGGTATCCCGGATCTCTTTACAGCGACCTTGCAGCTCGCTATGAGAAGGCAGTTGACTTCGAAGGCGCCGGGAGTATTACCATTCTTGCTGTTACGACCATGCCCGGCGATGATGTAACCCATCCTGTTCCTGACAACACAGGTTATATAACTGAGGGCCAATTTTATCTCAAAAAGGGTGTAATAGAACCTTTTGGATCGTTGTCGCGGTTGAAACAGTTGGTTATCGGGAAGGTGACGAGAGAGGATCACGGCTATATCATGAATAGCATGATTCGGCTTTTTGCAAAAAGCCGGGACGTGGAACAAAAGCTTGCTATGGGTTTTGAGAAGACAGCAGAAGATGAACGGTATCTCAAGTATGGGCAACTTTTTTATGAACGTTTCATGGATCTGGAGGTAGACATAGGGATTAATGAGGCCTTGGATCTCGGATGGGAGACCCTTAAAGAGTGTTTTACGCCCGATGAAGTCGGTATTAAACAGGAATTTATCGATCGATATTGGCCCAAGGCTTCCGCCTAAGGTGATAATAAATGGCAGAACGGATTAGACTCAACAAGGTATCACTAAGGGAACAGAAACAGAAAATGGCAATGTATGAGCGTTTTCTTCCTGCTCTCGAGGCAAGAAAACAACAGCTTATTATGCAGTTGACAGTAATTCGCACAAACATCCGGGACCAGCGGGAACTGATGGAGACAATGGTGGAAGAAATACGTTCCTGGGCCTCTCTCTATTGGGATATAGAAGGGGTCTTGAGATTTTATATTGCCGTTCGGGAGATTCGCTGCGCCCCAAGGAATATAGCAGGGTTGAAGATTAAAGAATTTAAAGAAGTGTTGTTTGACGATCCAGGATACAGCCTTTTCAGAACACCCTATAGTTTCGATGCTGTCCTGAAAAGAACAAGGGAGGCAATTTCGCTCCGTGAACGAATTAAAATCCTCGAGGAACAAGAGCAGGTCTTGCTTGAAGGATTTAGAAAGACAAGCCAACGAATCAACCTGTATGAAAAAATGCTTATTCCCCAGTGCAGAGAAGCTGTTCGAAGGATTTCGGTTTATCTTCAGGATCAGCAGGCAGCAGCCGTGGGTGTTGCCAAAGTGGCAAAAAGGCTGAGCGAGGAAGCATCATACTATGTTGACTAAGACATATTCAGAAAAAAACTTGTTATAGGGAGGAAGCATTGGCTCTTGCCAGGATGAAAAGGGTATTCATCGTAGGACTTGGCGACGACAAGGAAAAGGTCTTGCGGTTTCTTCAAGAAACAGGAGTTCTGCATGTAGAGCCCTTTACAAAACTGAGCAGCGATGCCGAGGAGCAAAATTCACACATTGTTCAGAACGTAAGAAATATTGGTCAGATCTATGAGTCTATGAAGGCTCATCGAAAAACCAGGGAAAAGGCTGAAGCCTTTTTTTCCGACGAGGAAATTCTTCTGCGATCAGAAAGGGCCCTCGATCGGCTCCAGGAAGTCAGAAGCAGAAAGCAGACACTTGAGAAAATCATCTCAGAACTGAGCATCTGGGGAGACTTTAATACGGATTATCTACAGGCCCTGGAGACAGAAAAAGTCTTTGTCCAGAGATTCCGGGCTGAAGGAATATTGCCTTCAGAACTGAAAGTTCCTGACGACGTCTTCATAGAAGTCGTGTCGGAGAAACCGAATCTTCAGTTTTTTACTATTAGTTTGGAACGCCCTGTGGATCTGCCGTGGGCTGTGCAACTGCGTCGACCGGAAGATGGTTTGCAGAAGGCGAATGAGGAAATTGCCCGTCTTATGGAGGAGGAATCAGAGATCGCAAAGGAGCTTTCTTTGCTGGCTGAACGAATTGATGTTCTAAAGAGACAGTACCTTGCTGCCCTTAGCGAGGCAAACTTCACAGAATGTCTTGGCACCCTTTACTCCGAAGGATTTCTTTTTGGCTTGCAAGGTTGGATACCGAAAGATGATGAAAATGCTTTTCTCAACCGGCTCGCAGTATGCGAGTTGGCTGTTCTTGTCCAGACGAGAGATCCCCTTGAAAACGAGACCCCGCCAACCTTGTTCAAGAATAACTGGTTTTTTAGGCGTATTGAGCCTTTGCTGAAACTCTATGGTTTTCCCGGTTACAGGGACCTCGATCCCTCTTATTTATTTGCGCCTTTTATGATTTTGTTTTTTGGAATCTGCCTGGGAGATGCAGGCTACGGTGCCGTATTTTTGATTGCTTCAATATGGATTCGAAAAAGGTTTGGCCATCTCTCTCCGTCTCTTCCCATGGTTATGAGGCTTTGCGAAGTATTCTCGATTTCTGCGATAGTGATAGGGCTTCTTACGGGATCGATCTTTGGTTATTGGGCGTTCTCCCGTAATCTGATCCTTGTAGATCTCGACCAACGATATGGGGACCCAATGATCCTTTTTTATGCGAGCCTTGGTCTTGGATTGATTCATTTATCACTCTCCTACCTAATGGGTGCATTTCAGTCTTATTCGAAGAACGAGCAATTCCAGAAGCTGGGTTTGCTCGGTGTGTTGTGGGGCGGCGCTTGTCTGATCAGTCAACGGATATGGTTCACTGATCCAGCCTTCACGATGAACCATTTGCTTTACTATGGCGGATTGTGCTTTCTTGCGTGTGGATTACTTCTTACATTTGTGTTTGCCTCAGACTCAAAGAGATTGATAGTGAGACTCGGCTTGGGTCTCTGGAGCGTTTATGGGCTGACCGGTCTTGTAGGGGATCTGCTTTCGTATGCTCGCCTTTTTGGACTTGGCATAGCAACAACTGCTATAGCTTCAGTAATGAATGATCTTGCGGGCATGGTGCGTCAGGCTGGCGGCACGATTGTCGGCGGCATACTAGCGGTTCTTGTGCTTGTCTTCGGACATACCTTCAACCTGCTTCTCTCGATCCTTGGAAGCACAGTGCATTCTGCAAGGCTCCACTTCGTGGAGGCCTTCAAAAGTTTCTTCCAGGGTGGAGGCATAGAATACAAACCATTTAAAGTGGAAAGGGGTTAACGATATGACGAAAAGTAGGATAGTGATCGTGGGGTTGTTCTTATTTCTCATTATGATATGTGTCTCTTTTCCTGCTCTTGCACAAACAGAAGAGGGAGGCAAGGATGTAGGGATTCTTGTTGCCAAAATTATCATGGGTTTTAGCCTGTCTCTCGGACTGGCAGGATCGGCGATTGGCCTGGGAATTGGTTTCTCAGCGCTTCTTGGAGGGGGACAGGAAAACTTTTTCAAGAACATTGCCGTTGCCCTCATGCCTTCTACCCAGGGTATTTATTCCATAGTTGTATTATTTGCAAATATGGGTGGCTTCGAGGTCGATTCTTACGCAACTGCAGGGAAAGCAGCAGCCTTTGGCTTTACAATGTTTTTCAGTGCCTGGTTCCAGGGGGTTGTCTGTGCAGCGGGTATCAGGAGCATTCTTGAAGGGAGAAATACCCTTGCAAATGCCATGGTTGCGGGAGCTATGCCCGAGACATATGCCGTTTTTGCCCTGGTCATGACATTTATAATGAAGTGAGCAAGTTTACTCTATATAACGAAACTAGGTCACCTAAGTTTTTTTAATTGGAGTGAAAAATTGACAGCTACTTCACGTCTTGGTACGCCTGGTCGAAAGTGATGCCTGGCCAGTTAGCTTCTCCATCGCAGCCCTGCGAACATGGATATCGCTGCTTTTTCGAGCCAATTCCCCAAGCAAAATCTTGTCGTTAAGTTTTTTCACCGCAACCTCACGTACCCATGAGTCCTTGTCGTTCCGGGCTAATTCCTCCAGCAACGACTGATCACTAACCTTCTCGACCGCAGCCCTGCGTACCCAGGAGTCCTTCTCATTGCGCGCAATTTCTTCCAGCGATGCATGATCAACAAGCTTCTCTACCGCAGTTCTGCGAACATGGTAATCGTTATCATTCTTTGCAATTTTTCCCAGTATCGCCTGATCACCAAGTTCATATACCGCAGTCCTGCGAACATGGTAATCGTTGTCATTCTGTGCTATTTCCGCCAGTAATGCCTGGTCGTCAAGCCTCTTTACTGCGGCCTCTCGAACTCCAGAGTCGCTGTCATTCCGGGCCAATTGTATCAGTAATTTGTTGTCACCAAGTTCATATACCGCAGTCCTGCGAACATGGTAATCGTTGTCATTCTGTGCTATTTCCGCCAGTAATGCCTGGTCGTCAAGCCTCTTTACTGCGGCCTCTCGAACATGGTAATCGTTGTCATTCCGTGCAATTTCAGCCAGTAATGCCTGATCGTCGAGTTTCTCCACCACAGCCCTGCGTAAATGGAAATCGGTTTGCCTCCACTTTAATCGAGAAAAATCAGTAGAAGTCATTAGGAAACCTCCTTAATTGCGCGTATCGAAAAACACTCAGGAAGACCGCTCATATTTAACACAATTTTATCGTTCTCCCCCCTGTTTCCATTATACTAAGAATAAATATGATAACAGTTCTGATTGCCTCAAATACCTTATCCTTGTTCTTTTCTTGCGAACCTTATACCTGTCTGCCTTCTAGTGTATTCTGCTACTCTACTCCATCAATGTCAATAAAATTTATCGCCTTTACAATTGATTCTTGATCCATTGAAGGCAGGCCGAAACTACCATTCAGCAACGAAAAAACTTCGGCCACGGTCGCGATGTTGTTGACAAATTGAGGACTGAATCCCGTAGGGAGACTCCGGCAATGGTTTTTGAAAGATGTAATCATGATCTAGACAATATCATACTGATGTATATCTGGAACGAAATATTCGGCGCCCTACACCAGACAGATGGGAACAACTTGGTCTCTGTCCGTAGTTAAGACATTACAAAAAAAGAGAGGATATGTTACTTTATAAAAAATTGGTTTGTTTCAAAAAATGAGATAGAAAGAATTGCACAAGGTTTTCAAAATGAATTATCAGAAAAATAACGCTCAGGTTTTTATAAAATGCTTTTTTGACCAGTTTAACGCTGTTGGTGCGATTGCCAGAGTGATCGGCCTGCGTACGCCTGATGGACTGGTTCTATCGGGCAGCGAGCTCGACAAGATGAGCGATGAAGAACTTACAAAGTTAATTGACAAAGTTGATGTGTGTTGTCGTATTGCACAGCACAAGACTAAGATTGTTGATGCCTTCAAGGCCAAAGGCCATGTGGTCTCGGCCTGCCAATCCCATTGCTCCTGGTCCAGATTTTGTGGTTGAACCTGATTACCGACGGAGCGCTTGCCCTTTGTGACCCTTTGTGTGTCGGAACTATTCCGAGCCTATACGGCACGTTCAGAGCATTATAGCGTTTTTAAAATTGGTTTCTTTTCAAATCAGTCCATACAGTGGGCTGTAGGCAGTTCGCTTTTCCTGGTTCTCATAACCGTTTATGTGCCATATCTTAGACCATTTTTTGACATAGTATCTCTGGGCTTTCGCGATTGGATGACAATGATCACATTTGCCCTTGCAGCTTCGGTGGCTGCTGAGATCGTGAAGATGTTCTTGAGGAGAGGCAAAAAGTAAAAAAGCTAATAGCCCATGGCTGTAATACGCAAAGGCAATATTAAATGACAAGATTTATTTAGTCCCTCATAGGCAGTGGTGTTAAATCTCTATTCTTGTAATGACACCGTGAAGTTTGTTAGAAGGAAGATCTTGAAACTGTACAAAGGGTGGAGCGAGCCTTTTTATCATGGAGAACATTTTCCAGAAAATATTTCTTGTAGAAATCTCTTCAAGTCCGTAAAAAATCCCCTTTTCATTGATACCGGCATTTTTTAATAACTGTTCGATATCAACCACCTCCATATATCCCATTTGAATTTCAAAAGTTCGAAGACCAGGGGCAAGATCTTCCTTAAAAGAACTCTTCACTCCAAATGGCTCATCCAGGGTAGTAATGGAAACAATGATATTATCTTCGTAAATGATGTTATTCATAAACATTGTATGTACAATATAGGAAGGTACTTTTCTCATATCGCGGGCGAAGAAAAGTGCGGTACCTTTGATCTTATTGAGGGCCTGATAGACCTCGTTATAACTATGAAGGAAGACATCAAGTTTCAGGGGTCGCATTGTACGGTACAGCTTTCTTTGCCCACCTGCGTAGATCAATAGAATGGCGAATGGAATGGCCGCAATGATCAACGACCAATAACCGCCATGGGGTATTTTATAGGTATTGGAGGTAAGAAATGCTATGTCGACAAGGGTCACAAAAAAAGCAATTATGGTCTTGATATAATCCTTTCTCAGATAGAATATTGAGGTCATCATAATCCCGGTGAGGGTCATTGTTCCGGTAACGGCAAGACCATAGGCCGCAGCAAGCCGATGAGACTCCCTGAATTCAAACATGATGAAAAGAACTGATACGAGGAGAAACCAGTTTACGAAACCTATATAGATCTGGGACTTTAACTCAGTCGATGTGTATTCCACCTTGAACATAGGCATCAATCGCGTGTTGATTCCCTGGTAAACAACTGAAAACATACCGCTTATCATGGCTTGGGAGGCGATAACCGTAGCAATGATACTGAGGATGAGAAATGGTATATAAAGAAAAAATGATTGATGTAGTATCATGCCAAATAGGAAATTTGTTGATTTATCGGATGCCTGTAATATAAATGCTCCCTGCCCAAGATAGTTTAAGAGGAGTGCGCAGAAAACAAAATACCAGGCCCTTATAATGGGTTTCCTTCCCAGATGGCCCATGTCCGCATAGAGAGCTTCTCCACCTGTAGCGCAGAGGATGACCTCTGATAAAACAAAGAAACCGCCAACTCCGTTCTGATAAAGGAATTTTATAGCATAATATGGGTTGATTGCATTCCAGACTGATGGAACTTTAATAATAGATATAACACCGGAAACAGCAAGGGCGACGAACCAGAGGAGCATAAGGGGGCCAAACGCTCGTGCAACCTTATCAGTACCTTCCTTCTGAAATGCAAAGAGGAGGATAGCAATTCCGCCTGCTATATAAATAAGCGTCATTTGTTTAGTTTCCTGGAGACCTGGAATCAGGAGTATACCTTCAACGGCACTGAGAATACTTATTGCAGGTGTGATAACGCCATCACCCACGAGAAGGGATATTCCAACAAATGTTAGAATGGTAACAAACACTGCCCCCCTTCCTGCCTTAAGAAGCCTTATCAGTATACCTCGCAGCACTATTGTTCCCCCTTCACCTTTTTCGCCGAGGCTCATGGCGAGCCATGCATATTCGATAGTGACAAGGATTATAAGGGTCCATGTTACCAGAGATAGAACACCTATAACGTTATCGGGGGTTGGTTTGAGAAGGAGAAATATAACGGTGAGAGTATAAATGGGGCTGGTGCCGATATCTCCAAAAACCAAGCCTAATGACTTCATGGCTGCCTGAAGGTCGCCGGCAATATGCTGCCAGCGGCCAGGTTTTGGCGATGAGATATCAGTCCCCATACTATTAGCGTATAATGTTACCCTGAATAGACCGTAAATTCAACATTAGTGATTATGTGAGAGCTGAATGATGTGCAACAGACCATTATGGGCGAGAATAAGGGGAAAAGGCGATAATGCCCAGTTTGTTGTATTGGAAAAGTTTTTTTTACCCATTCAGTCAATAAAAATAAACCCTCGACAAAAGTCGAGGGTTTAAGGGGTTATTATTTGACATATCTCTGTATTCTACCCCTTTTTCCAGACCCTTGAAAGAAAATAGGTTGCTATCAGGAGCCCGATGCCCGCTATGTCCGTATAGATCCCGGGTTTGATGAGTAGAAGAGCGCCTGCAATGAGAGGAATTCTGAGGGCAAAAGGGATTGCCCTGCCGATAAGCCACCCCTGCATACCGCACGCCAGTGCAAATGTGCCAAGGAGGGCTGTTATGCAGACAGATATAATATCCCATAGATTGCCTATGAGAAGCATGGCAGGGCTGAAGATGAACATGTAAGGTGCTATGAATGCCGCAACACCAAGCTTCATGGCAGTAAAGCCGACCCTGTTGGGACTTGCATTTGCAATTGCAGCGCCGGCATAAGCGGCCAGGGCAACCGGAGGTGTGATGGCCGAGATACAGGCAAAATAGAAGACGAAAAGATGAGCTGCAATAGGGATGGCTCCCAGATTAATGAGGCCCGCTGTGATCACCGCTGCACATATGGCGTAAGCTGCGGTGGTGGGCATTCCCATGCCGAGAATGATAGCGACCACCATGGAAAGGCCCAGCGCCAGGGGAAGGATGCCCTGGGAAAAATCCAGGAGTATCGTGGCAAATTTCAAGCCTATGCCTGTCTGAGAGATAATACCGATGACGATACCCGCTGCCGCACAGGTCCCTGCCATCTCAATTGCCCCTTTGGCCCCGTTTGCAAGGGAGTCGATGATCTTCTTCAGACCCATGCGGGTTTCCTTACTCGTCCAGCTCACCACGACACAGGCTGCCACGGCCAAAGTGCCGGCTTTTATGATGGATGCCATAGCAATAGCAATATAATAGACAAGTATGGCGAGAGGGGCAAACATGTATATGCGCTTGAACGTCTCTTTTTTGTTGGGAAGCTGTTCCCTTGGAAGGCCCACGAGCCCTGTTTTGGCAGCCTCAAAATCCACCATAAGCCATACCGCCACGTAGTACATGACCGCCGGAAGAATGGCAGCAACGAGGACCTTCACATAGGGCATACCTAGTATCTCTGCCATGAGGAAAGCACCTGCTCCCATGACGGGAGGCATGATCTGGCCGCCCGTTGATGCAACAGCCTCTACGGCGCCGGCGAAGTGAGGCTTATAGCCCATGTTCTTCATCATGGGGATGGTGAAGCTTCCTGTGCCCACAACGTTCGCCGCAGAGCTTCCAGAGACTGTTCCAAAGAGAGAGCTTGATATGATGGCTACTTTTGCCGGACCTCCCCGGGCCCATCCCACGATGGCGTTGGAAAACTGTATAAAGTAGGCGCCTACACCGGAGCTCCTGAGAAATGCGCCAAAGATCACAAAAATATAGACATAGGCTGCGGATACGAAGATCGGAAGACCGAGAATCCCGTCCAGACTGAAGAGGTAAGTAAAGATTCTCGGCCAGCTGTAACCCTTGTGATAGAAAAGCCCGGGCATGTACCTCCCAAAATATCCGTAAAGAATAAAAACGGTCGCAATAATCATCAGTGCGAGGCCGGTTGTTCTCCTGGTCATCTCCAGGATGGCCACAATAAACATGAGGGATATGATTGTATCCCACGTGGTAGGCACAACCCCGACCCTGTATATCCATTCATCAAAGTTGATCACCATGTAGATAAAAGGGACAATAATCATGAGCATAAAAACGTAGTCGACAGGGTGCACCCTCTTTCTCGCCTTTTCCCATCCCGGATAGAGAAGAAAACAGAGGAAGCTTAGGAATACGATGTGCATCCCCCTGAAATACCAGGGATCGATGGGTCTCAGAAGAAGGCAGTACAGATGAAAGAGGGAGCAGACAGCACCAACCACGTAAATCACCCAGGACCATACCTTGCCGAACTCCCGCGTCCGTATGAGTTCTGCATCCTTGATCTTGCCAAGGTCTACGCTCTTTTCTTTCATCAAAGCCCCCCCTTATATTGCTTTTAGAAAGTCTCTAACTCTGCGGTCTGAGCTCCTTTGGTATCTTTATTCCAATCTCCTCATAGTACTTTATGGCACCAGGATGCAATGGTATGGGTGAGTAAAGGATGTTTTTTGGTTCTACCTCTGTGGCAGACTTGTGAACACTCACAAGAAGCGGTTTGTTCTTAAAGATTTCTTTTGTGAATGCATAGACGAAGTCATCCGGCATATCCCTGTAGGTGACCATGAAATTCCACACGGTGAGGGTAGGAACATCCTTCTGCAGGCTCTTATACGTGCCTTTCGGGATGATGCCCTTTGCAAAATCAGGATGTTTCTTTACAAAAGCGGTGGCAATGTCTTCTTCAACGCCGAGAACGACAATTTCATGGGTCGTTTCTGTAGCAGATACGAGACCCCACGGCAAACCGACAGATTGACCGTTTGCATCGAGGAGGCCATCCTTCATCTGATTGTCAAGATCAGATGATGAAGCGTTTACTATTCTTTTTGGTTTAGCCCCTGCTTCGGCAATTATCATTGGCCAGTAGGTGGCCGGTGTACCACCCACAGGACCAGTGCCAACGCTCTTTCCATTAAAATCCTTGATGCTTTTTATTCCGCTCTTTTTCATAACGTACATCTGAAAATAGGTCGTGTACATGGGAAAGACAGCCCTGATGTTCTGGTACTTCTTCCCTTTTGCCCAGCCAGCCCCGGTCCATCCCTCGTAAGCGGGAGCCGCCGTTACCATACCGAAGTGGAGTTCCTTTGTATTAACAAGCTGCACGTTATGTACGGGGCCACCGGTAGATTCAACTGATGCAGGGACCCCAAGTTTTTCACCCAGGACCTTTGCGGGCCCTCCTGCCCAAATATAGTAGACCCCGCCGATGGGAGCCGCGCCGATGGTTACGCCTTTTATGGGCCAGCCCTTCTTGTCCTGTGTGTGCCCTGTGGAAACGAAAGATGCAAGGATGCAGAATGCTAATATTACTATCAGTGACCTTCTCATACTTTAACCCCCTTTGTAGATTTCTGTCTTTTTATTACACCTTTGAAGAAAAAGAATGTCAATAAAAAAATTGCAGATATTCCCTTGCAGGCAAGAAAAGCTTTTTTTTCAAAGAGATGATAAAATCTCCCTGAGGTCTCGTATGTCACTTTTCGTGAATACTTTATCCCGGAAATAGACCTCCTGGAAATGTTTTACAAACAACGTTGCTTTCTGCCCAATATCTTTGTCCTGCACTGTACTTGCGAACTCTTCAAGGCCCTGGGAAGGCCTCTTTGGATACCCCCGTTTCTCCATTCTTTTCAGGAAGGATGTCAGTATTTTTTGATCAGGAGATTTTGATCTGTACTTTAAAAGAGCAGGCACAGCAACCCCTGCACCTGCTATGAGCAGGAGAATAGATAGCCACTTCAGAGCCTTGTCTCGCTGGAACGTTAGGCCCACATGGGGTCTTCTCAATTCAGAACGCAATTTCAACAGAATAGAGAACTGTTTTTCCAGGTTGTAGTTAATGACGAGGACATACCAATAATAGTTCAGAGTGTCCATGAGGATCGTGAATTTTTGAAAACCGAAGCCGCTCACAAGAGAAGCAGAGCTGTCAAGTATTGCCGGTGTTGGGTCAATCCGCACCCATCCTTTTGGCTTAACATAGGCCTCGACCCATGCATGGGCATACTTCTGAGGCACTAAGTAGTATTGTCCAACATCATTGAAGTAGCCACCGCGATAACCACCTACAAGCCGTGCAGGAATACCATTCACCCGTAACATGACCGCCAATGCTGATGCAAAAAATTCGCAGTTCCCTGATTTTGTATCGAAGAGAAAATCCTCAAGTGGGTTCTTTGACACAGGTAAACCTTGAAGGGAATATGTGAATGCACTGCTCCGGAGATAGCCGAAGATTGCCTGTATTGTTTTATCATGGCTGTCAGTTGCAAAGTTTTTCGCTAATTTTGTTATCTTTGGTGATAAATTATTTGGTATCTGGAGGTATTTTGTTTCATCAATATCATCTTCCGCTATGCTGTCGCCTAAAACGGATATAGCCTCGTATTTTAACCTGGTATCAAGATATCCGGTTGAAGAATACGTGAAATCCTGTGACCTCTTTATGTTCTGCCCAGCCACATATACGGGCCTGTCAAGGGAAAAAAGATATGCATTCCCGTATGGCTCAAGGTAGATGGTCTGCTTTATGCTTTTGCCGCCAAATCGTCTGGGAAATGAACGAGGGGCAGAGTGTTTTTTTATGCTTATCCAGCCCTTACCGTCAAAATATTCGAGAACAATGCCCCGCCAATAGAGATCCTTCTCGTCAATTTTTTCCATATTTGCCCTGAGAACAATCGTTGAATCCTCCTGAATATCTGATACAGCTCCGAGCCGCACCTGATCAGTGAAACCAGTGCGCGCCTTGTCCGGCCTGTTGAGGAAATTAAGCAATGGGTATGGTGTTCTTGGAAGTATGATAAACATGAGAAAGGTCAGGGGTATAGCAAGCAACGGAATAAGGAAAGATTTTGTCACTATCTTAATAATTACATTGCGGGGAAGGACTAACTTGTTATCTTGTGCATAGTAGGTGAGAAGAATGGCGGCAACCGTAAGGAGAAGAATGAGGACAAGATAGAAGATAAAAAAAACTATGTTGAGAGAAAGAAGACCGGAACCCGAGAGGAGAAGAAGCGTAATGGCATATATCTGCATGTGGTCCCGGACCTTTTTCTCTTCAAGCAGCTTTATTGCAAGGAGCATAAGAAGGGTTTCAAGCATCTGCGTGACAAGCTCCTGCATGTCCAGCCTGTAAAGGGCAAAAATAACCATTGCAAGGGAAAGGGTTGTTAGCAGCCATCGCGGGATGCGAAAACTCCTCCTGTACTCAAAATAGAGAGAGATAGCGAACAGAAGACAGAAAACGATGGAATAGAGAGTTACAATTTCTTTTACAATAGAGAGAAAAGCCAGGGCACTCACAAGATAGGCAATAAAAATAACAATCGTTTCAATCTTAAAACTGCGGTTATTGTTCGTGGGATCCATAAAGGGCAAGTTCCGTCAATAGAGTTGTCTTGTGATTTTTTGATACAGCAGGAGCGAAGAAAGCGCCATTTAGCTTTAATCCGATAGGGATATTCTTCCTGATTAACTGAACAATCATATAGGTAATACAGGAAATCTTCTTTTCCGTGTCCTCAATGTCAAACTTGGTAAAATCGATAACAACGGGCTGGAAAGCGAGCGATGAAAACTCTTTTGTCTTGAGATCGCCCGTCTTTGCAGTTGCTTTCCAATTAATATACTTGATGGGGTCTCCATGAACATACTCCCTGATGGATATAATGTCTGACTCATACCCGGTCTTGTCGGAGGGGTGTTCTCCTTTTAACCGCCTTTCTTCCTGATTAAAAGAGAACAGTTCGCACTGTTGGAGTTTTGGAAATACAACAAAGCTGGATGCATCACTATACCACTTGTAGCGGGTAAAAAAATTGAAGGGGAAAACTGAATGCAATGAAACCAGTCCCATCGTGAACTTCCCTCTTTGAGCAAAGGCCATGTCAATATATCGAGTTGCGGTGTCCCCTGCATCGACAAAGGGAAAGAAAAGTTCCTTATCCTGGATAGTGACCCTCAACAGAAATATGGGAAGAAATGTTCTTTTGTTTGTGACGGTAACGCTCACAGGGGTTTTAACGGTTGCGAATATTTCAGGCGCTAAATCAACTTTGACCTCGATTTTAGAAAGGTTGCTCCGCCCGAAGAACCCAGAAATACCCATGAAGCCAAGGAGTGCAGAAACAACAAGATAGATAAGATTATTTGCAGTGTTTACCGCAGCTACGCCCAGAAAGATGGTAAGAAGGATATAAAGAAAGCCAGCTCGGGTAATCTTGATTACGCGGGGGTTTGAATTTCCTCGATGAAAGATTTTATGACCCCCCTCTTGTTGATATTTTCGTATTCCTCCTTGAAAAGAACCCTATGGGGTATGGTGAATTCTGCCAGTTCCTTGATATCCTCGGGAATCACGAAATCGCGACCATGGAAATATGCATTGGTCTTTGCAGTATTGATAAGAGTGAGGGCACCTCGCGTTGAAAGGCCGGAGGCGAGAAGATCATTCCTTCTTGTGGCGTGTATGATGGCGAGTGCGTAATCAAGTATCTTGTCAGAAACATAAATATTCTTTTCAATGTCTTCCTGGATCAGCGTGACCTCTTCGTGATCCATCACCGGCTCAATAGAATGGAGGGCTTCCTGGGTACTCCCGATCTTTAAAATTTCCTTCTCTGCCTCATGAGATGGATAACCAATGCTGATTTTCATCATAAACCGGTCCAGCTGTGATTCGGGCAAAGGGTAGGTACCATACTGCTCCGCAGGGTTCTGAGTGGCAATGACACAGAAGACATTTGGAAGTTTGTAGGTTTTCCCTTCTATGGTCACCTGTTTTTCCCCCATGGCTTCGAGAAGGGCGCTTTGCGTCTTGGGTGTCGCCCTGTTGATTTCATCGCAGAGGACAATATTGTTGAAAATGGGGCCCTGATGAAACTCGAACTCACCTGCTGTCTTGTTGTAAATCGACAGACCTGTGATGTCAGTAGGGAGCAGGTCGCTGGTGCATTGGATCCTTCCAAAGCTCAACCCCAATGCCTTGGCAATGCCGATAGCGAGGGTGGTCTTTCCGAGACCAGGGAGATCTTCTATGAGGAGGTGCCCATGGGAGAAAAAAGAGATGAGAGATAACCGTAAGGATGCTTCTTTCCCTTGGAGGTATTGCCCGAGGGAGTCAGTAATGATATCGATCTTGTTTCGAATACTCTCTGTTGCCAGGTTTCTTTGCTGCACAGGTCAACCACCTTAATGTTCTTTATAAAATATATCGTATATTAACACAATTTACCTAAGAAAGGCAGTGACCATTATCCCATTAACGATATGTTTATTTGACAAAGCTATAAAGTTTTGTATTGAATAATGTAAAAAATGAATATGATTGTCTTTCCAGAATTTAAAACATTACAACTGCAAGACAAAGAGTTTTTCCAAGGATTTTTCAAAGAATACAGACCGGAAATATCGGAGCTGACCTTCACAAACCTTTTCATATGGCGCTCTCATTATAAGTTCCAGTGGTCAGTCTACAAGAACTGGCTTGTGATTGTCAGTCTTGAGGGAGAATACGGCACCTATGCCATGGAGCCTATAGGTCCTTCACCCCGCAGTGAAGTCACTCGCCTGGTTTTGGAATGGATGAGAGAAGAGAAAAATGAGAAAAACCCGAGGATTGAGAGGGCCGATGAGAGGATTATCAGAGAAATTGAAGGCATGAGGGATATCTCTATCGAACCGACGCGGGATCACTTTGATTACGTCTACCTCAGAGATGACTTGGTGAATCTTGTTGGCAGCAAATACCGTTCAAAGAGAAACCACATTAACCAGCTTCTCCGGACCTATTCATACCAATATTCAGATCTTGCTCCCGATCATATCCAGGACTGTATTGAATTGCAGGATAGGTGGTGTGAGATGAAACGTTGTGAGGATGACCTGGATCTCCTGGGAGAATGGGATGCTGTAAAAGAAATATTAAAAACTTACACAAGCCTTGAAGTGCAAGGAGCTGTAATAACGATAGAAAACAAGGTAGTGGCCTTTACCATAGGACAGATGCTCAATGACGATACTGCGGTTGTTCATATCGAAAAGTCTGATCCGGAAATCCCGGGGCTTTACCCAGTCATTAATCAGCAGTTCTGTGAAAATAACTGGAAAGATGTCCGCTTCATAAATAGGGAACAGGATTTAGGCATGCCAGGCCTGAGAGAGGCCAAACTCTCATACTACCCGGACCACATGGTTCAGAAATTCCGCATCACATTGAATCAGTAATTCCGCAGTTATCAAAAAAAGACATTTTTACACGGATGTACGCAGATACCACGCAGATGGAAGATTATCGGTGTCCTGTTCAATACAGTCCACGCCCTGGCCGCTAATGGGGTGGGAAGTATCTGGACCAAAGGTCCATGGAGTTGACCGGATATGCAGATCTATCTCATATCCGGTCAGATAAAACATCCGTTCTTATCCGTGTAATCTGCGGTGAAAAAATAATTTTTAGGCTGAACGCCGAACTATGTACGCTTGCCGTCTGGCAGGGCTGCGCAGTCACTCGTGTCACCTTGCAGTTTATCGAGGGTGTGAGGTATGGCTTTGAGAACAAAGCCAAGACATTCAACGGCTGCCTTTGGGCTGCCGGGTAAATTGATGATAAGACTTCCCTTCCGCGTTCCGCAGAGGGCTCGAGACACCATAGCTGTAGGAGTTATTTTATAACTTTCTATCCTCATTATTTCGGCAAATCCCGGCAACTCCCTTTCCATTATGAGTCTTGTCGCCTCGGGAGTAACATCTCTTTTTGTCACGCCCGTTCCTCCCGTTGTTATAATAAGGTCTATGCACCTGATGTCAACGAGATCCTTAATGGTTTGCGCAATAATATCAATCTCATCAGGAACGATAACCATTTCCTTAATTTCATATGAGCTTTCCAGGACTGCCTTCAGCGCCGGACCACTTTTATCTTCACGCTCTCCCACAGAGCCTTTATCGCTGACCGTTATAATAGCTGCTGCATATGTCATTGCTCCACCTTGATTATGTCGCCTACCTTTACCTCGCCCTCCGTGAGTACCTCAGCAAAAATCCCTTCCCTGGGCATCACGCAATCCCCGACCTGCTGAAATATGGCGCAACGGGCATGGCATTCCTTTCCAATTTGAGTGACACGGAGCACAATACCTTCTCCCACCAGCAATTTTGTTCCAATAGGCAAGGAAGGGAGCTCAATACCCTCTGTTGTAAGATTCTCAGCAAAATCTCCCGGAACGACATCGATTCCCAGATTCTTGATCTTTTCAATGCTCTCCCGGGCGAGGAGACTGACCTGCCGGTGCATAAATCCCAAATGGGCGTCATCTTTGAGGCCCTTGTCCTTAATGAGAAGGCACTTTTCTATGTTGTGCTTCTTCTCTCCTTTATCTTTACTCACATTTACTGAAATAACTCTTGCTGTCATTCTGACACCTCATATAATTGATAGACGATCATTCATCCCGCCGTTTGCGGGATTTACCAAGACGACCGCTTCGCTGAGACGCAAGGTATAGTTTCTTCTCTCGTCCCTTATCCAAGTCACGTCATAGGTGAGACGGTCGTCTCTCTAAGAATTATCATCTATGGCCTCTAACCTCTTCTAGCCTGGTTTCTAACAAACTTTCCACTCTTCCCACCACTCTTTTCCAGAAGGAAGAATGGTCCGAGTTCAATGCCTTTGTCGATGGCCTTACACATGTCATAGATAGTAAGTGCGACGATCATGGCGCAATTGATTGCCTCCATTTCAACGCCGGTCTGTCCTTTCGTTCTTACCGTTGAAGTAATGCCGACGGTGTGTCTTTTGTCATCAAATGAGTACTCTATGTCAATATGGGTGAGCGAGAGGGGATGGCAGAGAGGTATGAGCTCGTGGGTTTTTTTGGTACCCATGATGCCGGCAATCTTTGCAACGGTGAAAATATCCCCCTTTGGCCCATGGCCGCTCTTGACAATAGAATAGGTGGTCCCTGACATTTTTACCTGCCCGTACGCCCTTGCTTCTCGCTGGCTCTCCTTCTTATCACTGATATCAACCATACGGGCCTTTCCTTCACTGTCAATGTGTGTCAACTTCATGCGCTCTCCTTTCCGTTACACGTAACGCGTGACGCGTCACCGGTGTTCGTTATCCTCCTATGCTTCTTAAGCTTGTCTGGCATTTCTTGACGAGGCCCATCTCGTGCTTTCTTTCCGGTTTTGCAATTACGCAATCGCTTATGAACTTTTTCAAAGACTCATCGGACGCGTTCTCCCTGAGGAGTCTTTTCACGTCATACTCGGTGTCGGAAAAGAGGCAGGGCTTTATCATACCGCTTGAAGTGAGCCTGATCCTGTTACATTCGCTGCAAATGTGGGTTGACATAGGGCTAATGAAGCCTACCCTTCCCAGGCTTCCTTCAAACCTAAACATCTTTGCAGGGCCCTTATGAGAAGTTTTCGATGGTTTAATCTGGTATGTTTTCCTGATAAGATCTTCTAGGACATGTGATGGTATGATTTTCGAGCTATCCCATAAGGTTGACTCACCAAAGGGCATGAATTCGATAAACCGCACCTCCACGTCCCACACCTTGGCAAAGCGGGCAAAATCAAGAATTTCATCGTCATTGAATCCCTTGATCATGACCGTATTTATTTTGACCGGGTTCAGCCCGAGGTCTTTTGCCAGCGAGATACCCTCAAGGACCCTGTCATATGCATCGACACCGGTAATTTGAGCAAAACGATCAGGCTTCAGACTGTCGAGGCTTATGTTCACTCTTGTCAGACCGGCTTCTTTGAGGCGATGTATCTTTTCACCCAGCAACACACCATTCGTCGTGAGGCTTATGTCCGTTATCCCCTCTATTTTGTTAATTTCCTTCAGGAGGAATTCAATATCATTTTTAATGAGGGGTTCTCCGCCCGTTAATCGCACTTTTGTGACCCCAAGTTCAGCGCATAGCCTGACGAACCTGATGATCTCCTCGTATCGAAGTATCTCCGGGTGGGGGATGTGGGGAAAGTTTTCATTCACGCAGTATTTACAGCGGAGGTTACACCTGTCGGTGACAGATATCCTGATATAATTGATAATCCTGTTATATTTATCCATTAACATAGCTGTTATTCCTTTTCACGGTTCTCGATTGTCGTTGCGGGCACTTACCGATAACCGATAACTGTTAAATGTTTACCGAACTTCATGCACATATTTAACTTTTCCTGTATCCTCGGTATTATATCCACCAACCTCATGCAGTCGGTCCTTGAACTCATCCGACCTGATGAGGTCTAACAGGGATTGAAACCTCTCGGTTTCTGAAAATTCTTTTGTCACAAGGAGGTCGTAATCCTCTTCGGCAAGGGGAATGAAGTCAAGGGAAAAAACCCGTGCAACGGCATGGATTGCGATACCGGTATCTGCTACCCCTTCCCTTACCAGAATTGCAACTGCAGTATGGGATGACTCCTCCCTCTCGTAACCCTTGATTGTATCCCTGGAGACGCCCTTATCCTTCAGCATGGCATCGAGAAGGATTCTCGTTCCCGAACCGACTTGCCTGTTCACAAATGTCACACCGCTTCTCCCTATATCCGCTATTCCTGAAATTGATTTTGGATTTTCCTTCTGAACCAAGAGTCCCTGTGTCCTCTTGGCGATGTTAACAAGCAGCCAATTTCTATCAGGAACATATTTATTTACTACATTAATATTATACACTTTATCTTTTTCATCAAGTACATGAGTCGTGCAGAGGTCTGTGATGCCCTTTTTGAAAGCCATGATACCGCTCATACTGCCCACGTGGGTTGATATAAGGTCCTGGTCAGGGAACCTGTTTTTCATCATGTCCCTCAGGATTCCGAGAGACAGGTCATGACTGCCTATGATATGGGTTCTTTTGTTCAGTTCTCCTTTGTCTCTGAGGAGTTGGCAGGTAACAGTTTCGCCTTCGTCAAAACCCTCGATATTTTCAGGAACTCTGATAAGGCCGTCGGCATTGGCCAGGGAAGAGTAGATGCTTGCGCCCCGGGGCAGGGGGAAGGCATAGTACTGGTCGCCTTTATCAATGAGGTTAACCCTCAGGATTTCCTCAATACCGATTCGTGATGGGATTTTATACGGTGTTACGCAGGAAACGAATTCTTTCGTGATCGTTGTTGACAGCAGCCTTTCGCATACAGGTTCGATGAATACCTTAAAGCTGGTAGTTGCTGATACCGGGTATCCGGGGATGCCGAACACCGGTTTGCCGTTGACTACCCCAAAGAGGGTCGGTTTGCCGGGCATCATAGATACCCCGTGGAAGATCAGCGTTCCTAGTTCGCGAATTATGGCTGCCGTGAAATCTTCAGTTCCGGCGCTTGACCCCGCATTTATAATGATTACATCAAATCTTTGAGAAGCTTGATGAACGGTTGACGATAACTCTTCTTTGGTAATGAGTATTTTAGATTTTTCAGCACGAAATCCTATCTCTTCGGCCATATTCACCAGGAGGTAGGAATTGAAGTCGACCAACCTTGGGGTTTCAGGGTCACGGGAAGGATTGTCGTAAATGTCGATCAATTCCTTTCCTGTGGGTATAATCAATATGGAGGGACTTCTTCTCACATGGACATAGGTAATGCCTGCCGAGAGAAACATCCCCGTGTCCAGGGTCCTTATTCTATGATTTGTAGGGAAGAGCATGTCCCCTTCAATGATGTCTTCCCCTATCATCCTCACATTCTGCCAGAGATACGCCGGTTTACGAATGGTGATTCCAGCATCATTTTTTTCTACCTCTTCCACCATGATCACTGCGTCAGTATTGTTTGTCAGGGGGTCCCCTGTGTTGAGGGGGAATACATCTGAACCGAAGGCAAGAAAAACAGGTTTTGTGAGATCCGCTTCAAGGGTCTTGGTAAACGATGTGGCGTAGCCATCCATGGCAGAACAAAGAAAAGGGGGATTGGAGAGTTGAGCAAAAACCGGTCTGGAGGTGATGCGACCCCTGCACGTGTGTGCCGGGAGATACTGCTCATCCTCAATAGGCTTGACCTGATCCAGAACCCGCTTGATCGCTTCTTCGCTTGTAATTGTTTCAAGATATCGTTTCAAATCAATCTCCGATTTTGAACCAGCCTGCCACCCACCAGCTTGATAGCTTTATTCAAAGTAGTACACTTCCACTTCGTCCCCCTGCTCAAATCCCTCCCTGCCTCCAGGGACAATTACATATCCCGAGGCCTGGGAAAGAGAAGAAATCACAGAGGACTTTGCGAAAAGAGGAGTAACTTTACATCCCTCCTCATCATAAACGATGGTAACCCTTACATATTCTTCAATGCCATAGGATGAAGGAATGTTGGTCGTCAGGGTTCCGGTTGTTCGCTTTTCTCCTCCCTTTGTCTCTCCCTGGAGCCTTTTGACAAGAGGCATGACGAACCTTGTGAGAGCCATGATGCATGAGACAGGATGTCCAGGAAGGCCAAAGACCGGTTTTCCCCACAATGTTGCAAATATGGTTGGTTTGCCTGGCTTGATGTTGATTCCGTGAAAGAGTATTTTTCCTCCGAGCTGTTCGATGGACGTAGTAATATAGTCCCTTTCTCCCTTGGAGCTTCCCCCCGAAACGAGAATCATGTCGCTCTCATGGGCGCCGCGTAAATGTTCTTTAATATCTTCTGGGTTGTCACGGGTAATACCGATAAATGAGACATCCGAACACGTCTTTTTCAACATATTCAGCACGGTATATCGATTAATATCGCGAATTTGCCCCGGTTCCGGCTGCTGGTCAACGGCAATGATCTCATCGCCGGATGATATGAGGGCAATCTTCAATTTTTTGTAGACCCACAGGTCAGCCATACCGAGAGCAGCCAGCATGCCGAGGTCAAAAGGGGTAAGCCTTTTACCTTTCGCGAGAACAGAACTGCCAAGCTTAATATCTTCACCGGTAAAACAGATGTTCTCTCCTTTGTGGGTAGTCTTGGTGATTTCGACGGCATCTCCCATCCTTCTTGTATACTCCTGCATCACAACCCCGTCGGCTCCTTCAGGCATCATTGCCCCGGTACTGATATAGATGCATGACCCGTCGTCGAGGACTGCTTTTGTTTCTTCACCAATCCTGATCTCACCCTTATAGTACAAAAGGGCAGGGTTTGTCTCTTTTGCGCCCTGGGCATCTTTAACTTTTATGACAAATCCGTCGACAAGGGAACGCGAGAAGGGCGGGATGTTCTCGTGGGCTACAATATCCTCCGCAACAATCCGTCCCAATGACTCTTCCAAAGAGATCACCTCGGTGTGTAGGGAAACAGGAAATGCATTGATTATCTCAAGCGCTTGCTGTGCTGTTACTGCCTTCAGAAATTCCATGAAAAACTCCGTATCAACTTCAGCTATGAGTTTTGAATGTTGAATTTTGTGTTAAAAGATTAAAAACTCAAAACTCAAAATTGTATTTTGTCCCGCTCGTCCAGCCTTACCTCTCGTCTCGCTCACTTATCCAAACCTTCCCGTTATGTATCCCTCTGTCCGCTCGTCCTTTGGGGAAGTAAAAATATGGGACGTTTCTCCGAACTCGACAAGCTCCCCAAGAAGCATGAAGCCTGTATAATCTGAAACCCGAGCAGCTTGTTGCATGTTATGGGTAACGATAAGAATCGTGTAATTATTTTTCAGTTCAATCATAAGCTCTTCCACTCTTAAGGTGGCTATGGGGTCAAGTGCTGAACACGGCTCATCAAGGAGGATGATCTCAGGTTCCACAGTGAGGAGACGGGCGATGCAGAGTCTTTGCTTCATTTCCTCAGAAAGGCTCATGGCTGGCATCTGCAACCTGTCTTTGAGCTCATCCCATAACCCAACAGCTTTCAAGCATCGCTCCATGGTTTCTTCATTTCGTTTCTTATTGCTCAGCCCGTGTATTTTTAATCCATAAACCATATTCTCATACACTGAAAAAGGAAAAGGGTTAGGCCTCTGAAAGACCATTCCTACCTTCTTTCTTAGCTCAATGATATCTACGTCGTCTATATGCTGTTCATTGACGAATATGCCGCCCGTTGTTTTTACCTCATCTATGAGGTCATTCATGCGGTTAAAACACCTGAGTAGGGTTGATTTCCCGCAACCTGAGGGGCCTATGAGAGCGGTAATAGATTTTCCGAAAGCATGGAAATTAACATCGATCAATGCATGAAAGTTACCGTAGAAAAGATTGAGCTTGTCTGTCCTGAGAACGCTATTGTTCATTATCCGAATTTGCCTTGGATGTAATCTTCAGTCTTCTTTTCTGAGGGATTGGTAAACAACTTTTCAGTCGGACCATACTCGATAAGAGTTCCCATGTAAAAAAAAGCTGCATAGTCGGTGATGCGGGCGATCTGCTTCGTGTTGTTGGAAACGAGAATAATCGTATATTCCTTTTTGAGTTCGTTCAGGGCTTCTTCAATCTTTGCCGTAGAAATAGGATCCAGACCGGAGCAGGGTTCATCCAACAGGATAATCTCAGGCTCCAAGGCAAGTGTCCTGGCTAGACAAAGCCGCTGTTGTTGCCCACCGGATAGCTTCAGCGCTGACGAACCGAGCCTGTCTTTTACTTCATCCCAGAGGAATGCTTTTTTCAGACTTTCCACGACAAGGTCCCAGAGTCTCTTCCGCTCATTTCTGCTTTTCAATCTTGGGCCATACGCTATGTTGTCATATATGGAACGGGGCAGGGGAATGGGCACTGCGAAGACAGTTCCAACCCGTCTTCTTAATTGGACATCATCAATGTTTCCGCCGAGGATATCCTCGCCATCGATAAAAACCTTTCCTGTAATCTCAACATTATCCTCAAAGTCTATCATCCTGTTGATAATGGAGATGAGGGTTGACTTCCCGCTTCCTGCAGGCCCCATGAAGCCTGTTATTCTGTTCTTATAGACATCAATATTGATCCCCTTGAGGATCTCTGCCTTTCCGAATGATAACCTTAGTTCTTCTGTCCTGATTTTAATGTCCATGGTTTATGAATATTTTGAGGTAACCCTGTTCATAATGTAATAGGCGATAATGTTAATCAAGAGTATGCTCAGAACAAGCACTAGAGCAGTGGCGTAAGCCTTTTCCATTGATATTCCTTCGCGGGCGAGTATGTAGAAATGGACAGCCATGGTTCTCCCGGAATCCATGAGTGATGTGGGTAGCCTCAGCGAGCTACCCATGGTAAAGATCACAGCAGCGGTTTCACCAACAGCCCTGCCCACACTGAGCATAATGCCTGTCAGAATGCCTGGCCCTGCAGAGGGAAGCACAACCTTTGTGACTGTTTCCCACTTTGTAGCGCTCAGTGAATAGCTGACTATCCTGAGATTTCTCGGGACTGCCTTTATCGCTTCTTCACTCGTTCGTATTATTGTTGGGAGTATCATGATGGTGATAGTGAGAACGCCAGCCATGAGTGACCAGCCCATTCCAAGCTTGATAACGAAAAAAATAAAGCCAAAAAGACCATAAAGGATGGATGGTATGCCAGCCAGCGATTCAACGCCGAAACGGATAGTTTTCGTGAACCAGGATTCTTTTGTATATTCGGTCAGAAAAATTGCTGTTCCCACACCTAGTGGAGTAGCCACAAAAATTGATAAAAGAACAAGAAAGATGGTTCCTACGATCGTGGAGAATATACCTCCATGTCTTCCCATATCTACAGGAGATGAAAATATGAATTCCATATTGAGGTATGGGGAACCCTTGAAGAAAATGATGGCAACAATGGCTACAAGTATGGCAACAGTAAAAAACGCCTGGGCATTTAACCCAATCTTAACGAGCTGGTCAACAATACGGGGATTAATCCTCACTTCAATACCCTTCTCTTTATTGCAAAGTTGGCAATATAATTCAAAGTCATAATGATGACGAGCAGAACGACGCCGGTTGAGAACAAGCTGAGCCTGTGGTCGCCAGTGGCGTAGGCGAGTTCAAGGGCAATATTGCTCGTCAGTGTTCGTAAGGGGTCAAGAATACTTGTGGGAATTCTCAAGGCATTTCCTGCAACCATAATAACAGCCATGGTTTCTCCGATAGCTCGTCCCATACCAAGAATAAAACTTGCTAAAATCCCAGACCTTGCAGAAGGGATGATGACCTTATAGATTGTCTGCCATTTCGTGGCGCCCATAGCAAAAGATCCTTCCCTGTAAGTCTTGGGTACGCTCATGAGGGAGTCAAAAGAAATACTGATAACAGTTGGCAGGATCATGACCCCGAGGATAACGGATGTAGCAAGGAGAGAAAAGCCTGCGCCGCCGAAATAGTTTCTCACCAGGGGAACAATATAGATAACGCCCAGAAAGCCATAGACTACAGAAGGGATACCTGCGAGGAGTTCAAGGGCCGGTTTTAAGAAGAGCTTTAGTCTCTTTCCTGAATACTCGGAGAGATAGATGGCACAGGAAAGACCCAGGGGGGCACCGATGATGAGTGCGCCAAAGGTTACAAGAAACGAAGACACAATCATTGGGAAAATTCCGAATAAACCTTTTGTAGGTGCCCACTTAAACCCAAAAATGATATTTTTCAAACCCACTTTCTGAAAAAGGGGTAAACCTTCAGCGAGAATGAAAATAAAGATAAGAAAAAGAAACAAGAGAGATGAAAGGGCAAAGGCAACAAGGACATATTTTACAAAATGTTCTTTCGTGAAGGCCTTCTTAATCATAAGCGCCGATGAGGCCCTCCTTTTTGAGAACGTCTTGTCCTACCCCTGAAAGCACAAAATTGATAAAAATCTTTCCGCTGTCGTCAAGCTCTCCATGGGTTACATAGAGGAAGGGTCTTACAATCTTGTATTGTCCAAGCTTTATAGCGTCAACACTTGGCCCTACACCATCAATAATCACTGCATTTACCTTTTTATCGACAAGGCCAAGTGATATATAGCCAATGGCGTATGGATCAGTCGCTACCACCTCTTTGACGGAACCATTAGAGTCCTGAACCATGATGCCGTCATCGATCTCTTCGCCTTTCATAACGAGTTCTTCAAAAGAACCGCGTGTTCCGGATCCTTCCTCCCGCGTAACTGCATCAATTCTTCGGTCGTTCCAGCCCAGTTCTTTCCAGTTCTTAATCTTTCCACTAAAGATGTCACGCACATCTTTTAGGCTCAACGCGTTAATAGGGTTTCTAGGGTTTAACACCAACGAAATCCCGTCATAGCAGATAATGATCTGATTGAGTTTCTTTTCCTGGTCTTTCAATTGCCGTGAAGACATGCCAATGTCTACCGTGTTATTGAAGCACGCCTGGATTCCTGCTGTAGACCCTCCACCTTGAACATCTATCACGAAATCCGGGTGATCTACCATGAAGTGCTCGGCCAGTTTTTCTGTGAATGGCATCACCGATGTTGACCCCGCGACAGTCACTGTATGCTTCTTACTTTGTACGCCTTTTGATGAGCAAGCGCCGAACATCAAAGGCAATACCATGAGC